>Ga0265293_10009684_pt1 | contig 13770 bp, 17 predicted proteins | sample Munlanlewell138R_FD_192505 | JGI IMG/M metagenome (GOLD analysis project Ga0265293, IMG submission 192505) | Leachate microbial communities from a municipal landfill in Southern Ontario, Canada - Leachate well 138R | ecosystem: Engineered > Solid waste > Landfill > Unclassified | place: Canada...
CTGCACTTTCACGATATTGCACTGTTGCTGCAAGTGATCGAACGCCTGATCGAGGCGGGCAATACCGTGGTGGTGATCGAGCACAATCTGGACGTCATCAAGACGGCGGACTGGGTGATTGACATGGGCCCCGAAGGCGGCGCGGGCGGCGGCCGGATCCTGGCCCAGGGCACGCCCGAGAGCATTGCGGCCAACCCGGAGAGTCATACCGGCGTGTATTTGAAATCAATGCTGTAGTGGGGGGTTCGCGAGCAGAGCTCGCTCCTACGCAACAATGGTGCCCCAGGCTCTGTAGGAGCGAGCTCTGCTCGCGAATCATTTCTTGCGAACTTCAATCAAATTCACAAATGGTGAACAAATTGAAGCCCGCGTCGCGAATGCGGGCCGAGCCGCCCAGCGCGGGCAGATCAATCACCGCCACGGCTTCGACCACGTTCGCGCCAAGGCGCTGCAAAAGCTTCATGCCCGCCAGCATGGTCCCGCCGGTGGCCACCAGGTCATCCACCAGCAGCACCCGCTGCCCCGGCTTGACCGCGTCGGCGTGCATTTCCACTGACCCGCTTCCATATTCCAGTTCATATTCCTCGCTGATCGTGGTGAACGGCAGCTTGCCCTTTTTACGCACCGGCACAAAGCCGAGGTTCAGCTCGTAGGCCAGCACGCTGCCCAGGATGAAGCCGCGGGCATCGATGCCGGCGATCAGATCCAGGCGGTGGTGCATATAGCGGTAGACAAAGTGGTTGACCAGCACCCGGAAACTGCGCGGATCCTGCAACAGGGGAGTGATGTCTCGGAACTGGACGCCGGGCTCGGGCCAGTCTTGTACCGTCCGGATCTGGTCACGGATGTAGTTCGAATCCAGAGTCATGATGAATCAGGCATTCCAAAAAGTTCATGGACAGGGTGACCACGGACCCAAGCGTTCCGTAGAAATCGCAAGCAAGCCAGCATGGAAACGGCGGTTGCTACTATACTGGCAGATCGTTGTGACTCAGGGATTCGTCAATCCCGGGCGTCACTCGCCCCCGATCGCAGAACCCAGTTTAACCATGAACGGCATTCAATACGGATCTTCCTCCGCTTTCAGCGCAAATCGCGAACAATCTCTTGACATTCTGGATGGAGCACGCCGAACGCTGGACATCGAAATCGCCGCCTTGCAGGCCATGTCGGCGCGCCTGGACAATACCTTTGTCCGCGCCGTCGAGCTGCTGCTGCGCTGTACGGGCCGGGTCGTGGTCAGCGGCGTGGGCAAGTCCGGACATATTGGCCGCAAGCTGGCGGCCACGCTGGCGTCAACGGGCACCCCGGCATTTTTCGTGCATGCCGCGGAAGCCGCGCACGGCGATCTCGGCATGATTACCGAAGACGACGTGGTCATTGCCATTTCCTATTCAGGCACCACTGGCGAACTGCTGACCATTGTGCCGTCATTGAAGCGGCTCGGCACCCGGCTGATTGCGCTGACCGGCAAGCCGGAGTCAGAGCTGGCGCTGCACGCGGACGTGCACCTGGACGCCAGCGTGCCGCAGGAAGCTTGCCCGCTGAACCTGGCACCCACGGCCAGCACCACGGCCGCGCTGGCGCTGGGCGATGCCTTGGCGGTGGCCTGCCTGACCACGCGCGGCTTCAGCCCGGAAGACTTCGCCCGCTCCCACCCGGGCGGCGCGCTGGGCCGACGATTACTCACCTATGTCCGCGACGTCATGCGCCACGGCATCGACCTGCCCACCGTCCGCTCGGACAGTCCGGTGTCGGCAGCCTTGCTGGAAATGACCCGCAAGGGCATGGGCATGACGGTCGTGGTGGACGATGACCGCGTGGTCGGCATTTTCACGGACGGCGACTTGCGTCGGCTGATCGAGCGCGAAGGGGATATCCGCCCGCTGACCGTCGCCGTCGGCATGTCGCGCAACCCGCTCTCCATCGGACCTGACGCGCTGGCAACCGAAGCCGCCGCGCTGATGGACCATCACCGCAAGAATCAGCTCCTGGTCCAGGAACCGGGAGGCCGTCTGATTGGCGCGCTGCACATGCACGATCTGATGGCTGCCAAGGTACTTTGACTATGACAACGCACTCCCCCTCCATCCCCCACCCCGCGGAGGCCATGATCCTGGCCCGCGTGCCGCAGGACGTCCGCGAACGCGCCCAGGCCCTGCGCCTGATGATTTTCGACGTCGACGGCGTCATGACCGATGGCCGCCTGTTCTATGGCGCCCAAGGTGAACTGATCAAGCAGTTTCACTCCTTTGACGGCCTTGGCATCCGCATGCTCCAGGAAAGCGGCATCATCGTGGCCTTCATGACGGGCCGCAATTCGGCCCAGGTGGCCTTGCGCGCCGCGGACCTGGGCGTCAGTGAGGTGCTGCAAGGCGTGCGCGATAAAGCCGCGGCGCTGGCGCTGCTGGCGCAAAAGCATCAGCTCGAACCCGGTGAGATCGGCTTCATGGGTGATGACCTGATTGACCTGCCCGCCATGCAGCTGGTGGGCTTGGCGGTCAGCGTGCCGTCCGCCCCCGCCTACGTGGCGCAGGCGGCGCACTGGGTTTCAACGCAACAGGCCGGACACGGCGCGGTGCGCGAAGTGTGCGACGTCATTCTGGCCGCGCAGGGTCGGCTCGGCACCTTCGTCTCAACCCGCAGCCTGACCACCTTGCGCGCGGACCTGTCTCCCCAATAAACCTATGAAAGACCGACTCGCCACCGGAATCTCCATCCTTCTGCTCATGCTGCTGGTTGCGGGCACCTGGTGGGCGGCCTCGGTGGCCGAGCGTTCAATCATGCAGGATCCGCCGCGCCGCCTGACGCACGAGATTGATACCTATATTGATCAGTTCGTGCTGATCCAGAGCGACGAAGCCGGTGTGCCGCGCACCCGCGTTGAAGGAGACCGGCTGGTCCATTATCCTGATGACGATTCGTCCGACGTCACCCGCTTTCGCGGCTATACCGAAACTGACGGCAACCCGCCCACCCAGGTCAGCGCCGATGAAGCGCGCATGGACCAGGACGGCGCCCGCATCACGCTGAACGGCAACGTGCGCTTCCAGCGCCAGGCCAGCCAGGAACGGCCCGCCCTGACCATCACCAGCACCCACATGATGCTGTTCCCGGATACGGAAGTCGCGCAGACTGACGCCCCCGCCACCATCGTGCACGGCAGCAGCCGGATCCAGGGACAAGGCATGACCTACAACAACGTGACGCGCGAGCTGCAGGTGGCCCGCAAGCCGCAAGTCGTCATTCCGGCGCAGGGCGGCTCGAACGCGCCCCCTTCCCCGACTCGAAAATAGGAATCTCATCGTGGCACACTTCAACGTAGCCCCGTTTGCCAGCCACCTCCTCCTGGCTTCCGCGTCGATGCTGCTGGGCCTGTCCGCCGCCCTGGCCAATCCAGCCGCGGATCGCCAGGCGCCCACCACCATTGACGCCGACGCCTTGCGCTATGACGATCTGAAGCAAACCACGGTCTTCAGCGGCGCCGTGGTGCTGACCAAAGGCAGCCTGACCTTGCGCGCCGACCGGCTCGAATTACGGGAAGAGCCCTCCGGCGACCAATACGCGATCGCCTCCGGCTCGGCCAACAAGCTGGTGCACGTCCGGCAACGCCGCAGCGGCACTGACGAGTGGGTGGAAGGCCAGGCCGAACGTGTCGACTACGACGGCCGCAACGAACGGCTGATCTTCACCGGCCAGGCGCTGGTCAAACGGCTGGCCTGCGGCGTCAGCGTTGATGAAGTCCGCGGCCAGCAGATCACCTACTATCAACGGACTGAAACCTATACCGCGACGGGCGGCGGCCAGCAGAAGGACGGCGGACGGGTGCGGACCGTGATCCAGCCCAAGGGCGACGATGCCTCGTCTTCTCCTGCCAGTCCCTGCCCGCCCGCTTCCAAAGGTCAATGAATAATGCAGGATCGCTCTTCCTCCTCCTTGCCTTCCTCCGCACCCGGCATCCTGCAGGCCCAGGGGCTGCGCAAGTCCTACCAGCGCCGCAACGTCGTCCAGGATGTGTCGCTTGAGGTCTCCGGCGGCGAAGTCGTGGGCCTGCTGGGCCCGAACGGCGCGGGCAAGACCACCTGTTTTTACATGATCGTGGGCCTGATCCCCGCGGATGCGGGTGCTATCCGGATTGAAGGCACCGACGTCACCCGGTTGCCCATCCACGAACGGGCGCGCCTTGGCCTGTCCTATCTGCCGCAGGACGCCTCCGTATTCCGGCGGCTCAACGTGGCGCAGAACATCCGGGCCGTTCTGGAAATCCAGCGCAACGAACACGGCAAGCCGCTGCATACCACCGAGGTCGAGCACCGGCTTGAAACCCTGCTCGACGAACTGCAAATCACCCACATCCGCGACACCCTCGCCATCTCCCTGTCCGGCGGTGAACGGCGGCGCGTTGAAATCGCCCGCGCGCTGGCCACCTCGCCGCGCTTCATCCTGCTTGACGAGCCCTTTGCCGGCGTTGATCCGATTGCCGTGATTGAAATCCAGCGCATCGTCCGCTTCCTCAAGGACCGCGGCATCGGCGTGCTGATCACCGATCACAACGTGCGTGAAACCCTGGGCATCTGCGACCGCGCCTACATCATCAGCGACGGCTGCGTGCTGGCCAGCGGCCATCCGGATGAAATCGTCGACAACCCCGCCGTCAGGCGTGTGTACCTGGGCGAACACTTCCGCATGTAAAGCCCGATGCTCAAGCCCGGCCTGCAACTTCGAACCGCCCAGCAGCTTGCGCTGACCCCGGCCTTGCAGCAATCCATCCGCTTGCTGCAGCTGTCCACCATTGAGCTGCAGCAGGAGGTCGAGCAAGCTTTGCAAAGCAACCCGCTGCTTGAACAGGAGGACGAAACCGGCGCTGACTTCCAACACGCCGAATCCAGCCCGGACGCCGAGGTCCCGGCCAGTACCAGCGCCGCTGACGCCGAGCCGGAGCCGCCGCTGACCGCGGAGCCGAGCGAAGCCGTCTCGGACTGGCAAGGACGCGACGATGACGGCCTGTCCTCGATCATGGCGCCCGAGCCGTCGCTGCGCGAACACCTGCTGGCTCAATTGGCGCTGACCCAAGCCACGCGGCGCGATACGGCCCTGGTCGAACTGCTGATCGATGCGCTGGACGACAACGGCTACCTGGAAACGCCGCTGGACGAGCTGCTGGACTGGATACCGACTGAACTCGAGGTTGATCGCGACGAACTGAACGCCGCGCTCGCCCTGCTGCAATCGTTCGATCCGTCCGGCGTCGGCGCCCGCACAATGTCGGAGTGCCTGACCCTGCAATTGCGCCGCCCCGACCTGAGCCTGATGCCTGCCGCGGCGGATCCGGACCTGCTGGTCCTGGCCCGCCGTCTGGCGCAACTGCACTTGCCCGAGCTGGCCCGGCGCGATTATGCCGCCCTGAAAAAAACCCTGGGTGCCAGCGAAGCCGCCTTGCGCCAGGCCCATGCCCTGATCCGCCAGTTGAGTCCGCGGCCGGGCGCGCGTTACGGTTCGAAGGCGGCCGATTACGTCGTGCCTGACGTGATCGTCCGGCGATCGCAGAACCAGTGGCTGGTCTCGCTGAACCCCGAGGCGGTGCCGCGCCTGCGGATCCACCAGCGCTACGCGGACTTCCTGAAAGCCGATACCGCCCGCCATCATGCGGGGCTGCACCAGCAATTGCAGGAAGCACGCTGGCTGATCAAGAACGTGCAGCAACGCTTCGACACCATTCTGAGGGTGGCAAACGCCATTGTGGCCGAGCAGAGCGCCTACTTCGAACAGGGCGATATTGCGATGCGCCCCCTTGTATTACGCGAAATAGCCGATAAACTGGACTTGCATGAGTCGACGATCTCCCGGGTCACCACGCAGAAATACATGCTGACTCCGTTCGGCACCGTTGAGCTCAAGCATTTCTTTGCCAGCCAGCTATCCACCGAAACAGGAGGAACCACCTCGTCCACGGCGGTGCGCGCCTTGATCAAGCAGCTGGTCGCCACGGAAAATCCATTGCGGCCCTTGTCGGACAACAAGCTGTCCCAGTTACTGGCCGAACAGGGTTTCGTGGTCGCCCGCCGCACCGTTGCCAAGTACCGGGAAACACTCGGCATCGACGCCGCGTCGCAGCGCAGGCAGATTTAAACGGCCCGGGTTTATCCTTAGCTTTTTTCATCCTTGAAAGGAAATTTTTAGTCTCCATACCTGATATAAAAGGAGAACATTCTTCTTGGGTTCCGTCTGATGACGCGTCACATTGATTCTGCCGCACTGCCCGCATTGCCACAGAATCAATGTCACATGCCATGTTTTTGCACCTGCTGAAGCGGGTGTCCCAGGGGGCTTCCCCCAGTTCATGCTCGAAGGAGGGTTTTACATGAATCTGACCATCAACGGACATCATCTTGTGATTACACCGGCCATTCGCGCCCATGTCATGAATAAGCTGGAACGTGTCTTGCGGCATTTCGATCATGTCATCGACGTCCAGGTGCAGTTGTCGGTAGAAAAAATCAAACATCGCGCGGAAGTAACCATGCGCGTCAGAGGAAAGGATGTGCACTGCGAGGCCGTCGAGGAGAACCTCTACGCCGCCATTGATCTACTGATGGACAAAGTTGACCGCCAGGTCATCAAATATAAAGATAAAATAATCCAGCAACCCCGCGTGGAGCCTGAGGTCAAACGTCAAGCCATGGAAGACTTGACCTAGCCATGACGGGCCTGAAGCGGTGCATGCACTGCACTGACAGGCCCGCCGGAACCTCCCCTCCGTAGGACGGACGTTGCTTTCAACGTAGACTTATCAGGAGGGGTGGCTATAATTCGCCACCATAGTCCTAAGATTTCCAGCCGTTCGCATTCCATACATCACGTATCAGTGCAGACCGGCACCCCCACCATGAATCAGATCTCGCGGATACTTCCCCCTTCAAACGTCGTTCTTGATCTCGAAGTCACCAGTAAGAAACGGGTGTTCGAACAAGTCGGCCTACTTTTTGAAAACAATCACGGCATTGCTCGCTCCGTGGTCTTTGACAGCCTGTTTTCACGCGAACGGCTAGGTTCCACCGGCCTTGGTCATGGCGTGGCCGTCCCGCACGGCAGGATCAAGGGATTGAATGAGGCGGTGGCCGCCTTCGTCCGGCTGGCGCAACCCATCAACTTTGAAGCGCCGGACAGCAAGCCGGTCAACCTGATGGTCATCCTGCTCGTACCGGAACAAGCCACGCAACAACACCTTGAAATCCTGGCCGAGCTGGCGCAAATGCTGTCCAGCAAAACCCTCAGAGACGAGCTTTCCATCGAACCCTCCGCCAGTACCGTTCACTCGCTGCTGACGCATTGGGAACCTACTCAACTCGACGCCACAGCCTGAATTCTGGCGGTGGCGTTCGTATTGTGACCACCCGCCATGTTGACCCTTGCCTCTCTGGTTGCCGACAACGCCGATCGCCTTGCCTTGCAATGGCTGGCCGGCCAGGAAACCGAACACACGCCCATCTTCCCCGAAACCTGTCTGGCCGCCGCGGACCTAGTGGGCCACCTCAACCTGATCCACCCCGCCCGGATTCAGGTCTTCGGCCCGGAAGAGCTGTCCTATTACCAGCGTCTTGATCCGCGCAAGCGCCACCATCACCTGGACGAACTGCGCCAAGGCGGCGTGCCCGCCCTGATCCTGGGCGATGCGCTGCGCGCGCCCGACGATCTGATCAAGTTCTGCCAGCAGCATCGTCTGCCCTTGCTGTGCACCACGCTGCCCGCCGCGCTGCTGATCGAATTCCTGCGCTTCTACGTCTCCAAAAAGCTCGCGCCGGTCGTGACCGTGCATGGCGTGCTGATGGACGTCCTGGGCATGGGCGTGCTGATTTCCGGCGAATCCGGCCTCGGGAAAAGCGAACTGGCGCTGGAGCTGATTTCGCGCGGCCATGGTCTGGTGGCCGACGACGCCGTTGAACTGTCCCGCATTGCCCCGCACGTGATCGAAGGCCGTTGCCCGGAATTGCTGCGCAATCTGCTTGAAGTGCGCGGCCTGGGCCTGCTCGACATTCGCGCCATCTTTGGAGAAACCTCGGTCCGGCGCAAGATGCGGCTCAAGATGATCGTGCATCTGGTGCGCACCACCGCCCCCGAGGCCCACTTCGAGCGCCTGCCGCTGCAAGCCATCAACGAGGAAATCCTCGGCCTGCCGATTCGCAAATTCGTGCTGCCGGTGGCAGCGGGCCGCAACTTGGCCGTTCTGGTTGAAGCGGCGGTGCGCAACATGGTGTTGCAACTTCGCGGTATTGATACCATGGCAGACTTCATGGAACGACAAATGGAGGCCATCCAGAATGGGGAGTGACGTGAACGCCTTGCTGACGCAACAGGACACCGGTCCTTGTGTAGTCCTGATTACGGGCATGTCGGGTTCAGGTAAGTCCGTGGCGCTGCGAACGCTGGAAGATGCGGGCTACAACTGTATTGACAATCTTCCGCTGCCTTTTCTGGAAGAACTCATCCAGCTTGCCCAGCAACGCGGACAAGAACGCCTTGCCATTGCCATTGATGGCCGCAGCGGCGGCAGCATTGACGCGTTGCCGGACATGCTGAGCGCGATTCAGGCCCAAGGCATCCACGTCACCCTGCTGTTTCTGGACGCCGAGACCCCGACGCTAATCCAGCGCTATTCGGAATCACGCAGACGCCACCCGCTCAGCAGCCGACTCACGCGCAACGACCAGCCGCCGTCGCTGGAACACTGTATTGCCACGGAGCGCGAAATACTCGGGACCGTCCGCGACTTGAGCCACGTCATCGACACCACGGACCTGCTGACCGCGCAGTTACGCAGTTGGATCCGCCAGACCATCCAGCTCCGGAATCCGCCGCTGGTGCTGACCTTCCAATCCTTTGCCTTCAAGCGGGGCGTGCCGAACGACTCCGACATGGTGTTCGACGCGCGCTGCCTGCCAAATCCGCACTACGAACCCGAACTGCGCCCGCTGACCGGCCGAGATCAAGCGGTGGCGGATTACCTGGCTGCCGACGCATTGGTCAAACGGCTGATCGACGACATCATGTCCTTCATCCAGACCTGGCTGCCGCATTACACGCAAGATACCCGCAGCTATCTGACGGTATCGATCGGCTGTACGGGCGGCCAGCACCGTTCGGTGTACGTGGTTGAACAACTGGCGCAGTTGTTCAAGGATTACGGTCCGGTGCTGGTCCGGCATCGCGCACAGCGCCATTTTGACCTGACTGATTCCGATCTTCCTCCGCGGTAAACCATGGTCCATTTTTTTTCCTTCCGTTGCGCAAGGCCGTCCTTTTTAGTGCTGATCGTCGCGGCGGCGCTGCTGGCCGGTTGCGGCAGCAGTCCGAAGAAAAGCGGCTCCAAGCCCTGGAGCGTGTCCAGCCAGGGGGGCTATTACAAGGATGACGGCCCGCCGCAGGATATTCCGCCCGGCCTGATGGAGCTCCCGGACCCGCTGCCGCAGGTGGAGCCATTTGCCAGCGGGGCGAACAAGCCCTATGTGATTTTCGGCAAGCGCTATGTGCCGGACACGTCCAACCGGCCTTATCGCGTACGCGGCAAAGCGTCCTGGTACGGCAAGAAATTCCATGGCGCGCGCACCTCCAACGGCGAGATCTACGACATGTTCGGCATGACGGCGGCGCACACCACGCTGCCCTTGCCGAGCTACGCCCGCGTCACCCGTGCCGATACCGGGCAATCCGTCATTGTGCGCGTCAATGACCGCGGCCCCTTCCACCCCGACCGCGTCATTGATCTCTCTTATACCGCTGCGCTGAAGCTGGATATCATTCGGCATGGGCACGCCGATGTCATTGTGGAACGGCTGTTGCCGGATGAAATCGCGCGTATCCGCCAGCAACGCGGCGGCAACACCACCGCCGTGGCCAGCGCCCCGGCGCCAGCGGGCCAGGCATCCGGCTTGTATTTGCAACTGGGCGCCTTCAGCAATCTGGACAATGCCCAGGCCATGATCTCGCAGCTGCGCAGCGCCGCCTTGCAGTCCAGCGATTTCCGCGTTGAATCCACCGGCGCGATGCACCGGGTCCAGCTCGGGCCCTATCCAAGCCGCGCCATGGCCGAAGCCGATGCCTCTCAGCTCTGGAACCACGCCAATATCCAGGGCATCGTCGTGGAAAGGTAGGACGGGCGGGTCCTGCTTGCCTGATCCAGCCGCCCCCGATCACGCTAGGATCGGGCTTTGCGGACAACCCCGGATCAGCCGTGTTTCGATTGCCGTTCTTTCAGTTGCTGGGCACGCGCATACAGCGCATCTTTGGGCAGGCCGGTCACCTGGGCCGCCACTTTGGCGCAGTCCTTCACGCTCAGCATCGGCAGCAGCGCTTGCAGCCATTGCTCCACCTGCGCATCCAGCACCGGCTCCGCTTCCAGCGGCGCCTCCAGGATCAGCACGAACTCGCCCTGGGCGCGATGCGCATCCGCCCGCAGCCAGGCCTGCACCTCGCCCAGGGGCAAGGTCACGATCGACTCAAACCGCTTGGTCAGCTCACGCGCCAGCGTCACGCGCCGCGCCGGACCCGCCACCGTCTCCAGATCCTTCAGCGCCTGCGCCAGGCGGTGCGGCGATTCATACATGACGACGGGCGCGGCCACCGTGCTCCATTGCTCGAACCATTTTTTCCGGGCCGTGGACTTGGATGGCGCAAACCCGGCAAACACGAACGCGGGATTCTCATCCGTGGTCACGCCCGCGCCCATCAAGGCGGTGATCACAGCGCTGGCGCCCGGCAAGGGCACGACCCGGAACCCGGCGTCGCGCACGGCGCGCACGATGCGGGCGCCCGGATCGCTGACGCCGGGCGCGCCCGCGTCCGAGACCAGGGCCACCCGTTCTCCGCGCTGCAAACGCTCCACGATCTGGCTGGCCGCCGCCGCCTCGTTGTGGCGGTGCGCCGCGATCAGCGGCGTGGCAATTCCCCACGCTTCCATCAGCGGGCGGGTCTGCCGCGTATCTTCGGCCGCAATCACATCGGCTTTTTGCAGCGCCACCTGGGCGCGCAAGCTCAAGTCCCCCCGGTTGCCGATCGGCGTGGCCACGACGTAGAGCGCGGCAGTCGGCCAGTCTTGCCGGTACAGGCTTTCCAACAGGCGCAGCAGGCCCGGCGCGCCGGAGAAATTCGCATCAACAATAGCTTCTGGTTCCATAGCCGCAAGCATACCTTGAGCCGCTGGCCGCAGTCGCGATGAAACGCGCAACACTCGCCCCGCCCGATCTTGACCCGGCCTATTGGGCGGCCGCGCTGGCCCAGCGCCGCGCGCAGAAACAACGGCGGACACGCGGGAAAAAGCCCGCAAGCGGGCGAGAGTCATTACAATCTCCGATGCAGCGAAAAGGCCTGCTCCACGAAGACGAAGCCGTGGCCTACCTCGCGCAGCGCGGCGTTCGCTGTGTTGCGCGAAACGTCACAACGCGTTTCGGGGAGCTGGACCTGATCGCTCGGGATGGCAGGCTGCTTCTTTTTATTGAGGTCCGCTACCGGAGTCATGCCGCCTTCGGAGGTGCCGCCGCCAGCGTCACGTCCGCCAAGCAGCAGCGCCTGCGCAAAGCCGCCGCCCTGTATTACCAGCGATTGCCGACGCCGCGTCCGGCTTGCCGGTTCGATGTCATCGCCATCAGCGCCACGGACATCAACTGGATCCAGCACGCATTCTGACGCGGCCTTCGCAACCGCTCTTTACAACGCTTGCAGCCCGAGCGCACAAGCCCTGTGAGATAATCCGACGATGGATCTAACCGCCCGTATCTCTGCCCATTTCCGCGATGCCATCGCGCTGCATGAACAATGCCAGGAATTGCTGCCTGCGCCCACCGCCGCCGCGGTTGATGCGCTGGTGATGACCTTGTCGAACAACGGCAAAATCCTGGCTTGCGGCAACGGCGGATCAGCCGCTGACGCCCAGCACTTCGTCGCCGAACTGGTCGGCCGCTTCGAGCGTGACCGCCTGCCGCTGGCCGCCATTGCGCTCAACACCGACACCTCCATCCTGACCGCCGTTGGCAATGATTTCGGCTATGACCGCATTTTCTCCCAGCAGGTCAACGCACTGGGCCAACCCGGTGATCTGCTGGTGGCCATCTCCACCAGCGGCAACTCGAAAAACGTCATTGAAGCCATTGAGGCCGCTCACCACCGCGACATGCAGGTGATTGCGCTGACTGGCAAGAATGGCGGCAAGATCGGCCAGATGCTGCATGACAATGACATCCATCTGTGTGTGCCGCACGACCGCACGCTTCGTATTCAGGAAGTCCACATTCTGCTGCTGCACGCCATGTGCGACGGCATCGACGCCCAACTGCTCGGAGATTTCTAATGCAGCCGCTTTTTCGTTTCCGCTTACTGAGCTCGCGCGTTCTGATTGCAGCCGCGCTCGCCTCCAGCCTCGGCCTGACGGCCTGCGCCCCGGTGCTGGTTGGCGGCGCCGTGCTCGGCACGACGCTGGCCGCCACCGATCGCCGCACCGTCGGCATGCAGGTGGAAGACAAGAACATCGGGCTCAAGGTCTCCAGTCGGCTCTCCGGCCGCTATGACAATGCCAGCATCAACGTTGAAGTCTATGACCGCAAGGTGCTACTGGTCGGCCAGGTCCCCAATCAGCAGGCCAAACAAGACGCCGAATTGCAGGCGCGCACCGTTGAAAACGTCCGCGAGGTTGTCAACGAGCTGGAAGAAAACTTCCCCAGTTCCTTCAGCACCCGCTCCAATGACTTGCTGATCGCCAGCAAGATCAAGGCGTCGCTCATTGACGCCAAAGATATCTTCGCCAACTCGTTCAAGGTGTCAGTGGAGCAAGGCGTGGTCTACCTGATGGGCAAGGTCACGGAACGTGAAGGACGGCGCGGCACGGAACTCGCCGCGGGCGTGCAGGGCGTGCGCAAGGTCGTCAAGGTGTTTGACTATATTTCCGAAGCCGAACTCGAAGGCATGAAGAAAGTGGAAGCGCCTCGCGCCGACGGCGCCACTGACAAGTCCATGTAAGCGCCAGAGAGCACGCGCGCTGGCGTCTTGCCAACCGCCGCCCGGCCCGGACGGCCCAGCGCTGTCCGGAGGCTGCTGAAACTCAATCTATAATGAACGCATCGTTTTGCTTTTGACTGGCTGACCCCGATGCGCACTTCCGTCTCCCGTTCTCCGCACGCTTCACGTCCGCCCTCCACTCAGCGCGGCGCCGCCAAATGGGCGGTCATCGCACTGGTGGCCGTTGCGGCGCTGGTCGGCTCCTGGTTCGTCTTCAAACCGGCCGCCCCGACCCCCGAGGCCAGCTTCGTCACCTTGCAAGGTGAAAAATTCGATCTCGAAAGCCTGCGCGGCAAAGTGGTGCTGGTCAATTTCTGGGCCACCAGCTGCGTGACCTGCGTACAGGAAATGCCGATGTTGGTAGACACCTATAACAAGTACGCGCCGCGGGGGTATGAAACCATTGCCGTCGCCATGAGCTACGATCCGCCCAACTACGTGCTGAACTTTGCGGAAACCCGCCAGTTGCCATTCAAGGTGACGCTGGACCCGATGGGTGAGATTGCCCGCAGCTTCGGGGACATCCGCCTGACGCCCACCACCTTCCTGCTGGATAAACAGGGCCGCGTCATCAAGCGCTACCTGGGCGAACCGCCGCAGCAGGAGTTCCACGCCACCATTGAGGCCGCGCTGAACAGCTAATGCCTTTTCTGGCCGTTGTTCTTTTTTCTGATCGCCATGATGCGCACGTCAACCATTGCCGAGCAAATTGCTCAAGTTCGTGAA
>Ga0265293_10009685_pt1 | contig 13770 bp, 14 predicted proteins | sample Munlanlewell138R_FD_192505 | JGI IMG/M metagenome (GOLD analysis project Ga0265293, IMG submission 192505) | Leachate microbial communities from a municipal landfill in Southern Ontario, Canada - Leachate well 138R | ecosystem: Engineered > Solid waste > Landfill > Unclassified | place: Canada...
CAAAGAATACCGAAATCCATTTCGGCCTCCCCGCTTTTCTCCGTGAATCGCTCAAGCAGTCGCTGACCGCCTGGCCCAAGGTCGACAGCGACAAGTGCAAACTTTGCGGACTCTGCGCCGAGCATTGCCCGCCGCATGTCATGTCCATTGGCAACCAACGATTGAATATCGATTACAAGCACTGCATCGGCTGCTTCTGCTGCCAGGAACTCTGCCCACACAACGCCTTGTTCACCGGTCAGGGGTTGCTGTTGCGGATGAAGTCCTACCTTGCCGGCCATTGATCATTTCTCCCTTTGGACAGCGGTGCGAAGAACCGCTTTGCAGCTAGAATGAATCCGGGAGGAGGGACGGAATGGAAGGGAACAAACGTGTTCTTGTCCTCGGCGCCACCGGTTTTGTCGGCCGGCGATTGGTTCCGACCTTGCTGGCGCAGGGAGTGCACCGGAACATAATGACCAGGTTTTTTACCGCTTTTCTTTTGCTTTTCCTTGCCTTGCCCACCGCCGCCGAAAAACTCTACCGCTACCGGGACGCCTCGGGCAACTGGGCCTTTTCCGATCGGCCGCCGGCCGGCACGGTTCCCGCCGAAGTGCGGCAGGTGCGCACGGAGGGGCTGCCCGGCAGGGTCGGTCTGCGCAATCTCGGCACCCAGGAAGAACCGATCTATTACGCCGTCAACGAGTATTTCGGTCCCGTGGAACTTGAGGTGTCTCTCGATTCCGGAAGCAATGTGCGCTCCGAGCCGCCCCTTCCCTTGCATGTGATGGTTCCCGCCAGATCCGAGGAGGAAGTCGTTCGTTTCATCCCGGCCAATCCCCGCCACGGTTGGTCGTACCGTTTCGCCTACCGTTTTTCCTTTGGCGATTTACGGGCCGTCCACCGGCCGCCGCGCCCCTACCGTCCGCCCCTCGCCCCCGGGGAGAAATTCCCCGTCAGCCAGTCCTTCCACGGCGCCTTTTCCCACACCGAGCCGTCCAGCGCCTATGCCGTCGATATCGCCATGCCCGAAGGCACGCCGGTGCATGCCGCCCGCGAAGGAGTGGTGATGGAAATCGCCAACGATTTCTACGGCAGCGGCCTCGACCTGGACAAGTACGGCGACCGCGCCAACTTCATCTGCATCCTGCATGACGACGGCACCATGGCTTTCTACGCCCATCTGCAGCTCGAAACCAGCCAGGTCGCCCCCGGCAGCCGGGTGGAGGTCGGTCAACTTCTCGGCTTTTCCGGCAACACCGGCTACTCCGGCGGCCCGCACCTGCATTTTGTCCTCCAGCGCAACGCCGGCATGGAACTGGTCTCGGTGCCTTTCAAATTCGATGATGGAAATGGCGTTGGTTTTGTTCCGGAGAAGGGGATGGTGCTGCGGGGGTTTTGAAATTTCTGAGCACTTTGGTGTTGCTGGAACTGCCTGGCAACTACAACTTTTCCCCGTAAAACTTGCAATGCACCGCATCCATCATGCCCCTCGGCTCCACAGAACGGGCAGGCCTGGGGTCGAAATCCCCTTGCTGAAAGCTTTCCCATCTCGACGGTGACGATGCCGGTCGGCACGGCGGTAATGCTGTAGCCAAGGATCATGACGATGGAGGCGATGAGCTGGCCGAGGGGGGTGACGGGGGAATATCGCCGTAACCGACGGTGGTCAGGGTGACGATCGCCAGCACCGCCCGGAACGAAGCCAACCGAAACCGAGCCCCGCACAAACCTATCCTGCTGCTGGCCGTCCTCGACCTGGTCGCCCGCAGTGTCGTCAACTCCCCCTTCATCGCCGTCACCGCAGACCTCGTCGAGCTCAACGAGCTGTTCAACCTCTACTGGCGCCGCACCGTCCCCCTCGGGCAGACCAGCAGCAATCGCCTTCCCCTTCGCCCGCCTTGACTTCGAACTTCCCGAATCGTACAATTCGGGAAGTTGGCGCCCCGCATCTGAGTGGGAATCGATGCCAACCACCCCCAATCAATCGGAGTCCCCCATGATCACTTTAACCGCATCCGATGCCCGCGAACACTTTGCCGACCTGTTGGAGAAAGCGCGACATACTGGGGAACGAACCGTTATCACCCGCCGCGGGCGCAAACTGGCGGCGGTGGTGTCTGTCGAGGACCTGGAGCTTCTTGAAGAACTGGAGGACCGTGTCGATCTGGCGGCGGTCCGGGAAGCCTTGAAGGAACGCGACAAGGCCGTCTCCTATGAGGAGTTTCGGAAGACCCTCGGACTCGGGGAAAAGTAACCGGTGTTTGAAATCAGGATTCTCCCCGCGGCCCAAAAGAGCCTCGTTAAACTTGCCCGGGCCGACCGCCGCCTCGCCCTTGCCATGGACAACGCCATTCGCTCCCTCTCCGGAAATCCCCGTCCATCCGGCTGCAAGCAGCTTGCCGGCTCGAAAGAGCCGCCTCTTTTCCGCATCCGAGTGGGTGATTATCGGATCATCTACGAGGTCCATGATGATGTCGTTCTGGTTTCGGTTATCCATGTCGGGCATCGGAAGGATATCTATCGGGTGCTCAAATAGGGGCACTCAGAGACACCCAGGACACCCATGGGGCTGAATAGTTATGAAGCCGGTCGCACGCGCAGCCCTATCCTGCGCGAGCGAATTCTCCAAGGGGCCAGGTTTGAAACTATCTAGAAACGGGGGAAGGATGGCGGGAACTCGGGACCGCTTGATTCATGGCTATTTCAGTGTCGATTTTGAACTGGTCTGGGACATCGTACAAAACAAAATCCCCGTTCTTCACGCTCAAATTCTGCATATCATCGAGATTGAGAGAAACTGAACGACCCTACAACCTCTCCCGAAGGCTTTGCCGGCGCGGGTGTCCGCCTCGAAAATGATCTCGTGCAGCCGGTGGCGCCAGTGGGTATCCTGCGGGGGAATTTCTTTACCGTCCCTGGACATGAGTGCGGGCTGCCGCCCGACGGAACTCCCCCCGGCGATACCGGGGGGAATTTGACACAGTTAAATCATCACCAGTTTTCCGCCAGCAATTCGAAATGCGCCTTGCCGTGGGCGCAGGCGGCGCAGGTGTCGGGAGCATCGGTCCCCTCGTGCAGATAGCCACAGTTGCGGCAGCGCCAGACCATTTTCTCCTCGCGCCGGAAGACTCGGCCGTTTTCGACATTGGCCAGAAGCGCCAGATAGCGCTTCTCGTGCTGCTTCTCGGCGACGGCAATTGCCATGAAAACCTCGGCGATATCGGCGAACCCTTCCTCGCGGGCAATGGCGGCGAACTGGGGATACATGCTGACATGCTCATGATTTTCGCCGGCGGCGGATTCGCGCAGGTTGTCGGCGGTGCAGCCGATGACGCCGGCGGGAAAGCTGGCGGTGACCTCCACCTCCCCCCCTTCGAGCATCTTGAACAGACGCTTGGCGTGTTCCTTCTCCTGGTCCGCCGTCTCCTCGAAGATGTCGGCGATTTGCACGTATCCTTCCTTCTTCGCCTTAGCGGCGAAATAGGTGTAGCGGTTGCGCGCCTGGCTCTCGCCGGCGAAGGCGGTGAGGATGTTTTTTTCGGTGCGGGTGTTTTTCAGACTGGGCATTGATTCCTCCTTCGTTGTTGAACGGTTGGGGCGCGGTTAGCGCGCCCAAGGGCGGGGAAACCCGCCCCTACGACATCATTTCTTCTTCACCCGGAACCCGGCCCGCTCCCAGCCGGATGCCTCGGTGGCGGCGGGCTTCTTTTCCCCCACCGGCGGCGGCGAAGACTTTCCCTTTTCCGAATCCGGCTGCGCCTCGCGAATGGAGAGGGCGATGCGCTTGCGCGCCACGTCCACCCCGATGACCTTGACCTTGACGATCTCGCCGACCTTTACCGCCTGATTCGGATCGCGGATATAACGGCTGGCCAGATGGCTGACGTGCACCAGTCCGTCCTGATGCACGCCGACATCGACGAAGGCGCCGAAGGCGGTGACGTTGGTGACCGTGCCCTGCAGGATCATCCCCTCGCGCAGATCGCAGATTTCCTGCACATCTTCACGGAAAGCGACCGCCTGGAATTCGGCGCGCGGATCGCGGCCGGGCTTTTTCAACTCCTCGATGATATCACGCAGCGTCGGCAGACCCACCTCGTCGGAGACGTAGCGCGTGAAATCAATGCGCCCGGCCCGTTGCGGATCGGCAGCCATTTCCACCAGCGAACAGCCGAGGTCGCCGGCCATCTGCGCCACCAGAGGGTAGCGCTCGGGATGCACGGCGGTGTTATCGAGGGGATTTTCGCCGCCGCGGATGCGCAAAAATCCGGCGGCCTGCTCAAAGCCCTTGGCGCCGAAACGGGGCACCTTGAGCAGAGCTTTGCGCGAAGCGAAGGGGCCGTTGGCGTCGCGGTGGCGGACGATCCCCCGCGCCAGCGATTCGCCGATACCGGAGACATAGGCCAGCAGCGCCCAGGACGCGGTGTTGAGGTCGACGCCGACGAAGTTGACGCACGACTCGACCACAGCGTCCAGCGATTTTTTCAGGGCCGACTGGTTGACATCGTGCTGATACTGACCAACACCTATGCTCTTCGGATCGATCTTCACCAGCTCCGCCAGCGGATCCTGCAGACGGCGGGCGATGGAAATCGCCCCGCGAATGGTCAGGTCGAGATCGGGGAATTCGTCGCGGGCGATATCGGAAGCCGAGTAAACGCTCGCCCCGGCCTCATTCACCAGCACCGCCGGCACGCAAAGCCCCGCCTCTTTCAACGTATCGCGGACGAAGCGCTCCATTTCGCGGCCGCCGGTGCCGTTGCCGATGGCCACCATTTCCGTGCGGTGCGCCTGTACCAGCCGCAGCAGCTCCGCTTTCGCCGGCGCCACCCGCGCTTCGCCGGTGTGCGGGTAGATCGTCGCGTGTTCGAGAAATTGCCCGGTCTCGTCCACCGCCGCCAGTTTCGAGCCGGTGCGCAACCCCGGGTCGACGCCGAGGACCCGCTTGCTGCCGGCCGGTGGCAGTAGAAGTAGATTTTTCAGATTGCCGGCGAAGATTTCGATAGCCGCGTCGTCGGCGCGTTTCTTTGCCTCCAGGCGCAATTCCACCTCGATCGACGGGGCGATCAGCCGGCTGTAGGCATCCTCGGCCACCGCCGCCAGCAGCGGCAGAAAAATGCTCTCGCCGCGCAGCAGTCGACCTTTCAGGCGCAGCAGAATCTCCGCCTCCGGAGCAAGGATGGAGAGGCGCAGCACTTCCTCCTTCTCTCCCCGGCGCATGGCCAGCATGCGATGCGATGGCACCACCTTCAGCGGCTCCTGGTAATCGTAGTACATCTCGAACTTGCTCACCTTGCCGGCGTGCTCCGGCGCCACCTTGGCCACGCAGATGCCCACTTCCCAAGTGAGCTGCCGCACCACCGCCCGCGCATCGGCGTCCTCCGCCAAGCGCTCGGCGAGAATATGCCCGGCGCCGGTCAGGGCGGCGGCGGCATCGGGAACCTCCTTCTCCACATCGACAAAGGGGGCGGCGACCTCCTGCGGCGTGCCGGTTGTAAGCTCCTGCGCGGCAACAAGGTCGGCCAGCGGCTCCAATCCCCGTTCTCGGGCAATGGTTGCCTTGGTGCGACGCTTTGGCTTGTAGGGGAGATAGAGGTCTTCCAACTCCGTTTTCTGCCGGGTGGCCACAATCCGCCCCTGCAACTCGGGAGTCAACTTCCCCTGCTCCTCGATTGTCTTGAGGATGGTGGTTTTGCGCTCTTCGAGTTCGGTGTAATAGGCGAAACGCTCTTCGATCACCCGCACCTGAACTTCATCGAGTTCGCCGGTGCGCTCCTTGCGATAGCGGGCAATGAAGGGGACGGTGCCTCCTTCGGCAAAAAGAGCGACAGTGTTCTCGACCTGAAAGGGCTTCAGGCCGGTTTCCTCGGTGAGATATGCGAGAATACGCCCGAGTTGCTCCGGGGCTGGCGGCATGCGGTAACTCCTTGAATACGGCGAAAGCGCCGCTGATCATAGCTGGGGATTCTAGCACAGGCGGGAAATGAAAACAAAGCAACCTGCAACGGTTGTCACTTTCGGGAAAAACTTTAAACTTGACGAAAAACCGGTTTCAACCCGTCGCGCGGAAGGGAGGGCATCGATATGCTACTCGAAATGACACCGGAGGAGGGGCGCTTGTTGCAGGAGGTGATGGAAAGTTATCTTTCGGATTTGCGCATGGAAATTTCCGATACCGACTCCCTCGATTACCGGATGATGCTGAAAGAACGCAAGGAAAGGCTCGCTCAAATTCTGAAAAAGCTGAAGAATACGAGCGATACCAGCCGCCGGGGAACAGCGCTTGCGTAATCAATCGCTGAAAGAGCCCGATGGTCATTCATCCTTCCGGCGCTTGTCGGCGTTGATGTGCAGTTGACAGTGCAGGCAACAACGCAGACAGAGGAAGGTCATGCCGTTCATGTGGAAATAGTTGCCGCACCGGGGGCATCTGGCCACCGCAGCCACCAGAGCCACCACCAGCAATACAATGAACCAGACCGCAAAAACGGCTCCGGCCCCGTTAAAAGAAGAGGTGATTCGAAGGGTGACCCACATCATCGGCACGTAAACAAGAATCACCGTCCACAGGTACCAGCGCCGCCGACGGATGAGGCGCAAACCTGGACCGAGAGGGACTGGCGCCGATTTTGAAGCATGGTCTTCCGAGTTTTCGATCGAATCCGATCCGTCCATGAAAATTGCCCCCTTGCAATGAATTCCCTTTTGCCGGGAATTCTAGCAGGGGTATCTGTTCGACTGCAAACGAAAAGCCGAGGAAATAGTCGACAGCGACTGGTTTGGCAATCGCCGCAACCAGAAATAAATAAAGGGGCCGCAACCTTTTTTAAGATTGCGGCCCTTTTTGTTGTGTGGTGCCGAAGGGGAGACTCGAACTCCCACGTCCCTACGGACACTAGACCCTGAACCTAGCGTGTCTACTTCCTGAATGAATTCAGGAATATACCACCACTTTGGCTCATATCTACCAAGCCCACCAACTCGTCTCATATGATGATTAAAAGAGCTTCCGGTATCACAGTTCGTATCACACTTTATAGCAGCAGATCACAAGAAAAACAAGAGGATAGCATCAGATACAGGCTGATCCGGTATCACACTTCTTCGCACTCATGAAAAAAAAGAGCCATCCGCTAGGACAGCTCTCTTTAAAACTTTGTATATGTCTTCGTCGGCGGGAATCGAACCCGCGTCCGAATGTCTTTCACGTAAGGCTTCTACATGCGTAGTCTATTCGGATAGTTGCACCATCCTCATCTTCATTTCAGATACCCACTCACCTGCTATTTCCTGGCCTGTTTGTGTACCAAATGGTGTACCAGAAATTAAAGTATTTTTGGTTAACCTTTACAAGCACTTAGATCACACAGATAGGCTCTCACAACGCCATACTTGTGTACCAAAAGCACACGAGACCAGCGTCTACTTCCCCACTACTCCTCTCTACTAATATACAGTACTCTCCAGGCAGTACTTACACGGTTAGCCCATCTAATGTTATATCATCCGTAATGATAAAAAAGTGAAATGTATTTATTTCCTGACAACTATCCAAAATTCTTAAGTATCTTCCATCAACAATTATTGTCCCATCATTTGAATTCTTGCGTATAATCTCCATCATTTCATCTGGGCCATGAAGGTTATAATATTTCCCTTTGTAACCTACTTTTTTACAGCCGTTAAAAATGCAAACTTGTCTTGCAAGTAGGTCAAAGAATGTCCAAGTACAAGATATCGATCCACATGTAACCTCTGTAACATAACATCGTGTAGACCCGGCCACTTTGAAATCTTCCGTAGGATCATGTTTAATCTTGATGTTCATAAAATTCCTTCCTTATTTTTTACAAATATGTTTTCAAAAAAGATAATCATGAACACAGTGGGCAAGAGAAATTGTAGTAGGTATGTGACACCTTCTTAGAATGATGGACATTACCATATAAGCATCTTATCTGCCAATTCCGAAAAATTTTCGCGGGTATCAAGGCGAGAGAGGATGTGAGCTGACCATATAGATCGGCATCGGTATCACGAATCTCCCCATAGCAAAGCAGACACCTGCCGTGCCTCGCATGCGATATTCCCCTCTGACAGCTCCAGGAGTATATGCGGGTAGGTTGGTGAGGTGAGGTATACATGTGACCATCATTGAAGGGCAGCATCAAAACAAAGGCGCATCTTAGTGGATTTAAATGAAGAGGGTGAATAGAATGAAGTAAAGTGCAAAAGACTGAGTGTTGTGTTGGGCATAGCTAGCCCGCCCCACATGGAGGTGGAGCTAGCCGATATAGAGGGAACTACTATTTTTTTGATATACTGATACAACTACATTATTCTTATATTTTAATGACTTAGCCATACATCCACCTAATTCTAGCACAGCCAATTTTCTTGTAAATTATATAGGTTTTGTACTAATAATATGAGGTGGTCTCGCCGAAATATGTCACACTGAGTGTGGGTTTTTAAAGAGGGTGGGACATGTGCCGGAAGGCGGATTTGAAATAGGTAAAGTTTTGATGAGTGGGTAAAAAGCAAAGCTTTGGTATATATTTGCCTTGTTTGGCGGCTAATTGTTGCATTAAGCGAGTGATATACTATGAATAATAGAAACAAAAAAGCGATTACCGTACGTTTTTTCTCGGTAAAATCAAAAAGTAATTTTTTTGATGATTTTATTGCTATTCAAAACGCAGATATTGACAGAAAAGTTAGAATAATTAATATACGAGAGAAAAAGCATTTCATAAAGATTCATGGTTCTGAGTCCCATTCAAACAAAGAATATTACTTCCTTTCTGTAGTTCGTGAGCGCAACACTTGGCAAGCTAAGGCGCTAGGGGATGGAACAATTTCTGGCATTACTTTGAACCAGGGCATAGTCGGTGATTTATATTACTTCTTAATAGTACCGGATGAGAACTTAATAGCAGGGTTCACGACCGGGTTGAGTGGTAGCCTGAGGGGGGTTGCGGTAGCAACATTGCAGCAGTTCAATAGGGATAGAACAAAAAACGTGAACTTGGAACATATTTCAAGGAAAAATGAAATTGGAAAGCTAAAACAGCTAAATGGATATAATAAGTTACACTTTAAAGTGAATTTCACACAATTGGGTGAGCTAAACGAAGAATCACCGAGCATGCTTAGGCAATTAAGTATAGCTCCATTTCTGACGAACAACTCACATATTTCCTTGACACTGACAGATATAGGAAATGAAAGATTTACAGAGAAAGATCTAGAGGAAATAGTTAACTTTCTTTCAGAGAACGATGGCTGCACTACACTTACCGTCTATGGCTTGGATGCAGAAGGAGAAAAGGTCCACCTTGATTTTAGCAATACATATAAACAATATAAAAAAGAAATAGAAACTAGGGACAAGTATATCGACGAAAAAATAGCAAAGGAAGTACTGTTAGAATCTTTGTTATTTTATCGGTCTGCTTAGTAACATGTTTATTTCTTTTTTTGTTACAGCATGAATGTTGGCAAGTTCGTTATTTATGTAAAGTGATCGCAAATCAATTGCAGAAGTAATTTTAATATCTTTATTTAATTTCGTATCTATTTCTATAGAAGATTCTCTGGAAAGACCAATATTGACTAGATTTATAGCCCTTTCCTCACAACACCCAGCCTCAATAAAAGAATATAATTTTACATTCTGTAATGATTTCTTGTGTATCATAATTGCACTTGAAAGTATTGAATGGTAGCATCTTAGGGCAGAAGACATTCGAAATCTTATGTCATTATTAATTACCTTAATCACATCACGCACACTTCTGTTACAATTATAAGCTTTTCCGCTCTTTTTATCATAAGTAATTTGATCAAAGATTATTTCCTTAAGGGGTTCTCCAATCATCCATTTTTTGGCAATCTGGCATGCAAAAGGAATGGAAATATCCTCTTGTGGTAGAAATATTCCAGCATCACGGAGGGCTTCACAAATCTTTACCAAGGTCGGATACAGCTTGTAAGATCTCGGATGCGGCAGAGCCCATTCAGTTAGATCTTTTTGTCGATCAATCAGTTTAAACAGTGTATTTTGCTGGATAAAACCAATAGTTGGATTGGCCTCAAGGGTAAACCTGTCAACTTTTAAGTCTTGATACGCTTTAGCAACTTCTTTCTCAAGTGCTTTAATTTCTCTTTTCGACAACAATAATTCTCTAGCCTGCAAGGTGTTGTCGAGGTTTTCGCTACTGTATTCTTTTATTAATTTATTTGCAATTGTATAATAAGTGTATTGGTCCTGCTTGGTATGGTCGTACTCTCCGCGAAGTGCAGAAAGTATTTTTTCAAACTCCTCATTTAATAACTTGAAATAAGTAGATAAGATTTCAGATGAATTTTTTCGATCCTTAAATTCATAGTCAAACTTCCATTTATCATATTCCACCAAAAAGACATTTCCACCAAAGTGTTCGAGCATTCGGCCTGCTCTGCCTGTAATATTGTCGATGGTAACATCTTCAAGCTTTTCAGATGCCTGCATCTTTTGCGGCTGGACTGGATTTTTTAAGAAGAGATTCTTTGCGGGAAGGTTAACTCCTTCTGCTAATGTGCTAGTGCAAACGACATATTGAATTTCGCCTTCCTTCGCAAGGCTTTCGATCATCGTTCGAATAGCCCCAGGTAAGGGGCCGTAGTGAAATGCGACACCTTTTCTTAGGCAATTAGCTAAACTAAAATCTAGATGGAGAAAGTTTTCTACATAATTAGCTGCTTCTTCTAGTGAAATACTTTGTTTGTTGTCAGAAATAAGAGCAGCAATATCATCAGCGACGTTTTCACAATAATCGGTACGGCTTTGATATATTAAATTATTTTCGTTTTTGCCGAGCCTATAAACAATATTGGCAAGCTTATCGCCTTTAAACTTTTTTTCTACGTGAATTTCATTGCCTCCGTCAAGGTTTGAGATACAAATTAATTTTTTTCTCAAGGTTACAGGGATTATTATCTTTGCTACTGGAGAATGGATAGTAGACTTTTTCTCAAGGTTAATGCCATTAAAAATTGAATCGAAGGCATTCTGATATCTTGATGACGGCATACTGATAATTATTTGTGGAGTGCTATCCTCTAATAATTTTTGAATTGTTAAATGAAGAAGCACTCCTCTACTTTTATCAGAAATATTATGTGCTTCATCGATAAATAAGTAATTAAAATATATATCACCTCTCTGTAAAAGCTCAAAAAGTCTTTCTTGTGTCATAACAAAGAATGTTTTGCTTTTAAATTTATCTTCTCTTGAAATTGTACAAATATTAATATGGTTTTCTTGCCCTTTTTCTTTAATAATTTCATATAATTTTGCAGATACTTCGGCAATTAATGCTCTAGTCGGAACAACAATAGCAGCAAATGCCTCTTGGTTTTCCAAAAATTTCTGTATTAAGTATTGCAATATTATATACGTTTTTCCAGTTGAAGTAGGAGCAGAAGTAAGTATATCCTTATCTAGGATTAAATCCTCCCATAGACGTCGCTGGTAATCAGTTAATGGTAGAGCAATAGCTTCAATAGTGTTTAAATCTTTTCTTAAATTTCTTTCTACTACATCAAATATGCTTGGTACGAAATGAACGTGATTAAATTTTCTGTTTAGCAAATTAATATTAGGAAAATCACCAGAATTAGTGAATACGCTATCAGCAATTGCAACAATTTCATCACATTTGTCGCCGCAGACATAAAGTAACATTGAAACTAATTGTGCACCCTCGTTTAAATATGATTCATTTCCTGATTTATAAAAATATTGCAAAGATGTACAGAGTTTTTTAACAATATTGTTATCTAATTGATATCTTTCGTCAATTGACTTAAGTATATATGCTTTAAATAGATCATCACGGGCATTTAAATATTCTTTTTTTCCAATTATTTTCGACGACAAATCAGCGTAAAATTCCTTCATTTTTTTATCTCCATATAAGAGATAAATCCTTCTGTAAGATCCTCAATCGATGAAAATGGAAGCAATAAAAGTGCTGTCTTCCTTATATCATTTCCATTTGATCTAAGATTGTTATAAAAAGTTTCAATGTGTTTTTTAGCTATTTGTACATAATTGTACACATATTCTTCTTCATCTTTACAAAAAACTGATGGCTCAACAAACCCTATGAAGCAAGGAGAGTGGATTCTTGCCCCAATCAATCTGTTTTCTTCGGAAAATGGGTTCAATAAATCTAAAAGATCCGTTCTTATCTTTTCATTTAATCCATAAAAGTCGATATGGCTTTCAATTAGATCGAATTCGTCTTCATACTTATCGAGTATACTAGTAATCGATTTGACTGCTAAGGCAGCTGCAGAAGAAAACCTTGTATGGAGCTTTGACTCACCAAGATAAAGTATCAGATCATTATTGAAATATTGTGCATGAACTGCGTCAGCGCCATAAACTGGCATTCTTCTGCTTGACTTGAGAGATATTTTGCTCAGAATTTTTGGCGCATCGAAGTATACCTCAAGTAGCGTATACAACAATAGTTCGCCTAATTCACCTTGTGCTGTTTTTTGGCTTATTTTCCGTATGGCTTTTTTAAGTAATACCTCATGCGCATCCTTGCATTTTAAGTTAAGTTTTTTTTCTATCTCTGTGCAGGAAAGAGCGAATCTAGTCATAATTGTTTGTTTGATTAAGTCGAATAGCTTTTCATGATCACAAGCATTATTTATGCATGGTAGATAGATTAGTAGTGTCTTAACAATCGTCCCATCGTGAAGGACAAACTCTTCATCTACATGCTGGAGTACTTTTTTTATGGCTTCGACATTATCAAGGCTTGTTTTAAGCTTTTTCATCATTCAAGGCCATTCCTTGAGTCAGGAGTTAAAAATGGAGATTAGTTCCCCTTCTACAACTACAGCTAGTCATCTTAAAGCCATAACATTAAGACGTCAAGAAAATGCATGTTTTTGATGCGGGTGTTTAAGAATTGAAGCCTCCAGAGGATTGGCTATCCTCTTGTTCCTTTGAATAAACAATGACTTATGCACATGTGACGCAAAAAGTGATGCTGATTTGCTGCTGAAATGGTGATTTTCCTGGTGCATGAGACCTGATAGTGGAAGGTTTTTATCAGACCGATTGGCCAGCGTGAATTGATCTTTAATTCATGCTGGACGAGCGGAACACAGGCCGAGTAGGCATACGGATGCTGCTATGGAAATAATCTGTTGACACTCTCATCCTCACTGGCATGCTGGCCAATCATAGCCAAACACTTCCAAATAGACTGCTAAAGGGATTTTGATCCCCGTGGGAGATCAGGCACGTCGTATCCGAAGGGAGTCATGGTCGATTGGGATAGGTTAGTCTTCCAGGACGGATACTGCGTGGGAGAGCTTGGATGGATCGAGATGGGCGTATATCTGGGTGGTCACTATAGATGCGTGTCCGAGGATGTCCTTTACTATGTAGAGGTCAATTCCTCGATTAACCATGCGGGATGCGCATGTGTGGCGCAAAGCGTGGATGACGAACTCCTTATCGCTGGCGAGTCCCATCTCCTTCCTGACAGAGCGCCATGCTGTCTCGGCCTGATGGTCCTTGATAGCAAAGGGCTTCACCGGATTATCTTCCCTCCTAGTCTCCAGCACTCTCCTTACCCTGTTTGTCATCGGTACGCTCCGTGGCCTATCTCCCTTGTTGATCCAGATAGATATCAGGTTACTTGTGAAATCGATATCCTCATATCGCATGTCCAGGGCTTCGGATAATCGCATGCCTGTATCGATCAGCACAGTGATAAG
>Ga0265293_10009686_pt1 | contig 13769 bp, 16 predicted proteins | sample Munlanlewell138R_FD_192505 | JGI IMG/M metagenome (GOLD analysis project Ga0265293, IMG submission 192505) | Leachate microbial communities from a municipal landfill in Southern Ontario, Canada - Leachate well 138R | ecosystem: Engineered > Solid waste > Landfill > Unclassified | place: Canada...
GTCTTTTACAAAAACACATGAGGCCGACAAGGGGGTTTACTTGACATGGGCAGACGAGGACCAGTAGGAAAACCCGGCATGTCTGCCGGTGGAAACATTCGAACGGCGATGCCAAAGTGCCCGTCTTGGCTGGGGCGATTGGCGAAAGCGGAGTGGCGTCGTGTCGCGCCGCTGCTGGCTCAGTATGGGCTATTGACTACGCTGGACGTGTCGGCGCTGGCCGGCTATTGCGCGGCGTTCGAGCGCTGGCGCCGGGCCGAGGAAGAGTTGGCGGGTCTGGATACCCTGGTCTTTCAGACGGACAAGGGATATATGGCGCCTCGACCTGAGGTTGCCATTGCCGACAAGGCGCGGCGTGACATGGCCTCGTTGTGCAAAGAGTTTGGGCTGACTCCGAATAGCCGTGGGCGTATGACGTTGCCCAACACGCGAGAGGATGAGCGCGATGACTTCGAGCGCGAGGCGCAGGGCTGAGGGTATTGCCAAGCGCGACGGGTGGCCGGTCGAAATGATCCGCAGCGAGAACGACGTTGCGGCGGTGCTGGATGGCTGCTGGTATGATGCTGCGGCGGCCGAGAAGGTGGTTTTGTTTTTCCGGAAGTACTTGAGGCACTCGAAGGGGCGCTGGGCGGGGCAGGCGTTTGAGTTGCTTGATTGGCAGAACAAGAAGTTTCTTCAGCCGGTGTTTGGGTGGAAGCGGCAGGACGGGAGCCGCCGGTTTCGCAAGGCTTATGTCGAGGTACCAAAGAAGAACGGTAAGGCGCTTTCTGTAGACACAGCCATTCCGACACCGGACGGATGGTCTACAATGGGGGCCATTCGGGTTGGCGACAGGGTCTTTGACGAGTGCGGTTCCGTGTGTCAGGTGGTCGCAGCCACGGAGGTGATGCGCGGACACCGGTGTTATCGTGTTTCATTCTCGGACGGGACAAACGTGGTCGCGGATGCTGGCCACCTGTGGAGGACGCGCACCAGAAAGCCTGAGGGCCACCATGATGTGTGGACGACCGAAGAGATAGCCGATTCATTGCGCGTTGAGTACGTCGGGAGCGCTGGGTTCAATCACTCCATTGTCATTGAGCGGTGTCTTGCGCTTCCAGATCGACGTTTAGAGGTGGATCCGTATGTCTTGGGCGTGTGGTTGGGTGACGGGACCAGTGCCAACTCGTGTGTGACCGTCAGTTACGCCGACACGGAACTTGTGTCACACATTCAGGCCGCCGGTGAGCGTGTGTATGAGCGCAGAAGCCCGAATGAGAAGTCCGGCCTGTTTGTGGTGGGCTCGCTTGGTCGCGGCGTTGAGCGCTTTAGGTGCTTGACGGCCCGCTTGAGAAAGGAGGGCGTTCTCAACAACAAGCACATCCCAAGTGAGTACCTGAGGGCCAGTGCGTCTCAGCGACTTTCTTTGATGCAGGGCCTAATGGACACTGATGGATATGTTAGCAAGGCTGGCCAGTGTGAGTTTACAACGACAAGTGCAGCACTCCGAGACGGCTTTTTGGATTTGGCGCGGTCTCTTGGCTATAAGCCGACCCTAAAGACCGACCGCGCCACCCTGGACGGCCGAGATTGTGGGGAGAAATACAGGATTCAGTTCTGGGCGTTTTCCGACGCGCCTGTGTTTCGGCTGAGCCGCAAGATTGCACGGTTGCGTGACAGGTTATCGAAACAGCAGCGCAGTTCGACGCTGCACATCACTTCCGTGGAAGAGGTTGACTCTGTTCCGGTCCGTTGCATTCAGGTAAGCAGTGGCAGTGGCCTTTTTTTGTGTGGTGATGGCATGGTCCCAACGCATAACAGCACTTTGTGCGCCGGGCTGTCGCTGTATCTCTTGACCTATGACAACGAGCCTGGCGCGGAGGTCTACAGCGCGGCGTACACGCGGGAGCAGGCTGGGATTGTCTATCGCGAGGCGTCGGCGATGGTGCGGGCGTCGGGGCAGTTGGCCGGTCGGCTGAAGGTGATGGACAGCCTCAAGCGCATTGAGTACCCGAGCCGTGAGGGCGTCTATGCCGTGCTGTCGCGCGAGGCGGGGAGCGCCGAGGGTCTGAATATCCACGGTTTGATTTTCGATGAGTTGCACACGCAGAAGACAAGGGACTTTTACGAATCGCTTGTGTACGGCGGGGCGTCGCGTGCGCAGCCGCTGTTTGTGTACATCACCACCGCCGGATACGACGTGGAAACCATCTGTTACGAGGAGCATGAGGCGGCGCTGAACATCATGGAGGATCGCGTGATCGACTGGTCGAGTTTCGGCCTTGTCTACGCCGCGCCGCCCGATGCGGATTGGACGCGCGAGGAAACATGGCGGTTGGCGAACCCGAGTTTTGGGGAGACCATCGACCCAGACGATTTCGCCGAGCAGTGCAGGCGTGCCCAGGCGCTGATCCGACGGCAGAACGCATTCAAGCGTTACCGCTTGAACATCTGGACCCAGCAGGAAGAGGCGTGGCTTGACCTTTGCCAGTGGCAGGCGGCGGCAGAGGATTTCGACCCGGCGGCGCTGGCTGGTCGCGCGTGTTGGGGCGGCCTCGATTTATCTTCCACACGCGACCTAACGGCGTTTGTTGTCGCCTTCCCGGAGGGCGAATCGGCGCGCCTGCTGGCCTGGTTTTGGTTGCCGGAGGATGGGATTGTCGAGCGGGAGCGGCGCGACAAGGTGCCTTACCGCGAGTGGGCAGAGCGGGGATGGCTGAATCTCACGCCGGGCAACGTCGTGGACTACGCCGAGGTGCGCGACGTGATAGAGCGGGCGGCGGCGGACTACAGCCTCCAAGAAGTGGCTTACGATCCTTTCAACGCGACCGAGACCGCTCTCATGTTGCAGGCCGTGGGCATCCCGATGGTAGAGCATCGGCAGGGACTGGTCAGTATGAACGAGCCGAGCAAGCGCTTTGAAACGATGGTGTTGCGTCAGCAGATCCGGCACCTTGCCGACCCGGTGATGGATTGGTGCGTGCAGAATGTCGGCGTGTGGGAGGACAACAACGGCAACATCCGGCCCGTCAAACCCAAGCGCAATAGCCCGAAACGCATTGACGGCGTGGTGGCCGGAATCATGGCCGTCGGTCGTGCCATGCAGCCGCAGGAGGAAAAGCCGCGCCCGCGCATCCTGGCGCTGTGAGGTGCCGATGCAAAAAAAAGACGAAAAAAAAGGTTGCACATGCAACGGTCTTTGTGATATGCCTGTAGACGGTGAGGCGCGAAAAGCGCTTTGCCTGCTGTTGGAGTGCCAGCGCCGGGCCATGTTGTCAGAGGTAGCGGCGATTGAACGGGCACTCCAGGCGCTCGGCCCAGACGGGCCCACCGCCGACCGGCGCGGCAAGATTTCCGCGCTATGACATAACGCAGCGCCAGCCTCACTCTATGGAGTCACGCGGCGCATCGACCTTCGGGCCGGTGCGCCGCTTTTCGTTTATGGACTTCGACACCCGCCAGCGAGAGCAAAGGGTCTCACTGCTTTCAGACGGACCTTGTCTCGGCGGCCTTTCTGCGCCGCTGGCGGGTGTCGATTTTTTCAGCCCGTGGAGGTCTCGGCGATAATGGGTCTACTTTCTCGGCTGTCTGCGCTGTTCGAGCGCCGCGCATCCAGCACTACGTATTTCGGCCCGCCGCAGGAGATTTGGCTTGGCGCGACGGACAGCGACACGGGCGAGAATGTTTCCGTCGGCAACGCGCTCCGGCTGTCGGCGGTCTATGCCTGCGTCCGGGTGCTGAGCGAAACCGTGGGGAGTCTGCCGGTGCATGTGTACGAGCGGCAGCGCGGGACTGGGCGCGGCTCAAAGCAGATTGCGCGCGACCACTACCTGTACGACCTCCTTCACAACACGCCGTATGAGGGCTGGACCTCGATGATGTGGCGCGAGTTCATGGTTGGCTCGCTGGCCTGCTACGGCAACGCCTACTCGCTGATTTACCGCGACGGGCGCGGGCGCCCTCAGCGTTTGCAGCCGTGGCACGCCAACGCGGTGAAGCGCGAGGATGGCCGGTATTACGTCAAGGCCAAGGGCGACATGTGGCAGCCGGTGCCGAAGGGCGACATGCTTCATATCCGGGGACTGGTCATTGACCCTGGCGACTACTACGGCGTGAGCCCGATCACGTATGCGCGCCGCGCCATCGGCATGGGACTGGCGACGGACAAGTACGGCGCTAAGTTTTTTGCCAACGCGGCGATGCCGAAGGGCCTGATCCAGTATCCGGGCTCGCTTGACGAGGAGGCGGTGGCCGACCTCAAAAAGGCGTGGCAGGACGTTCATGGTGGTGTGGGCAATGCGAACAAGGTGGCCGTCTTGCAGGGCGGCCTTGAGTTCAAACCTATCAGCATCCCGAATGACGATGCCCAGTGGATCGAAACGCGCAAGTTCACGGTGACGGACGTTGCCCGAATTTTCCGCGTGCCGCCGCACATGATCGGCGACCTGGACCGCGCCACGTTTTCCAACGTCGAGCAGCAGTCCATTGATTTCGTCGTGCACACAATCCGGCCCTGGCTGGTGCGCATCGAGCAGGAAATCAACGCCACGCTGTTTCCCGAGGACGAGCGCGATAAGTATTTCTGTGAGTTTGTGGTGGACGGCCTTTTGCGCGGCGACATTCAAAGCCGCTATGGTGCGTATGCGACGGCAATCAACTGGGGCTGGATGTCGCCTAACGACGTGCGGGACCTCGAAAACCTGAACCCGGTCAAGGGCGGCGATCAATATATGGTGCCTCTGAACATGGTGCCGATGGATTCGCTGGGGGCGGTTGCGCAGCCCGACCCTGAAAACGACGGCGACGCCAAGACGCGTTCTGAGGTGCGGCACAAGGAGGAGCGCGCGCGCGGCGCGAATAACCGCCGCCGCATCCGCAACGCATTCAAACCCATCATCGAGGACGCCGGGCGGCGGCTGGTCCGCTCGGAGATCCGGGAAATCCGCAAGGCGTTGGATGCCAACCGCGCGGCGCGCGACCGGCAGGGATTCGGTCTTTGGCTGGAAAACTACTATGGCGAGGATTTCCGGCGTTACGCTCAGGAGCAAATGCGCCCGGTTTTCGCGGGGTTGGCTGCGGCGACGATTGACGCGGCGGAAACAGAGGTCAACGCCCGGCCCGATGCCGCCGAGGTGGATAAGTTTGTGGAGGAATATACCTTTGGCTTTGCGAGCCGCCACGCCAACGCCAGCCGTGGCCAGTTGCAGGCGCTTGACACGCTGGATGAAATCGAGGAACGGCTTGACGATTGGGAAGACAAATATGCAACGCGCATCCGGGACAATGAGGCGGTGCGGCTGGCCGAGGCGGTGGCCGTGTTTGCGTTTGCCGCCGTTGGAATCTCGCGCCTGATGTGGGTTGCAAACGCGGACGCGTGTCCGCTATGCGAGGAACTGGACGGCCGGGTGGTCGGCATCGACGGCTCGTTTGTGAGCGCGGGCGGCAGCGTGGACCCGCAGGACGGCAAGACCGCGCCGCTGGTGGCGTCAAGCAACGTGCTTCATGCGCCGTTGCATCTTGGGTGTGATTGCTCAGTGGTGCCCGAATGAGGAGGGACATGTGATGGCGAGAGAAACCGAATACCGCGAGGTGCAGGTCGAGGACCTCCGCTCGGACGACGCGACGGGCGAGATTCGCGGCTATGCCGCCGTATTTGACCAGCGGGCGCGCATCTGGGATTTCGACGAGGTGATTCAGCGCGGCGCGTTTGCCAAGACCATCAAGGATGGGGCTGACGTGTTCGCGTTTTGGAATCACGATTCCGGCGCGATCCTCGGGCGGCGCAAAAACGGCACGCTCACGCTGGAGGAAGACGATCATGGGTTGCGGGTGGGCATCAAGCCGCCCGACACGCCTACGGCGCAGGAGGTCCGTCAACTGATCCGCGATGGATTCATCGACAAAATGAGCATCGGCTTTGAGGTCGTTCGCCAGAAGTGGACCGATGGCGAGACGGCATTGCGTGAGATTATCGAGGCGAAACTGTTTGAGGTCTCGCCCGTGCCGATTCCCGCCTATGACGGAACGACGGTTGCGGCGCGAGGTCACAAACCTGAAAGGCCGGAGGCCGCGCCGGAGAAGTGCGCCGACGCCGTCCCCAGTGTGGACACCTCACCCGCTGAACCCGCACGACCCACCGGCTCAACGTTGCAAGCGCGCTTCATGCTGAAGCTGCGCGAAACCGAAACGAAGGAGGGTTGACACAATGGACAAGGTCAACATCCAGGCGCTCTACGATGAGCGCGGCAAACTGGTGGGCGAAATGCGCGGGCTGCTCGAAGCCGCCGGCGACCAGCCCCTCAGTGCGGAGGATCAGGAGAAGCACGACAAGATGGACGCGCGGTACGACGAACTGACCAAGCAGATTCGCGCTTGGGAGTCTCAGAGTGCCCGCGAGGATGAGGAGTCGCGCCTGGCGGAGATCAAGCCCGCCGTGCGTCAGGCTCCCGTCAGCGAAGAGCGTCAGGTGAAGGTTGCCCGCGCGTGGAGCAATTGGCTTCGGACCGGTCGCGAAGTCTTCGAGCGGGAGTTGCGCGATTTCGCCAGCGACAGCCAGAACATCGGCGACAACGGCGACGGCGGCTATCTGGTGCCCGATGAGTTCGAGCGGACCCTGCTGAAGAAGATCGACGACGAGAACGTGATGCGGCAGGTCGCGACGGTAAGCCAGACGTCGAGCGGCACGCTTACGATCCCGTATCGCGAAAGCAAGCCCGCTGCGGCCGCGAAGGACGAAAAGGCGACCTACGCCATTGGCAACATCGAGTTCCTGACGACCACGATTGATGTGTTCAAACTGACCAACTCAATCGCGGTGACCGAGGAAATGCTGACCGATTCGGCATTCGACATCGAATCCGAAATCACGGAAGCCCTGGGCGAAACCATCGGCGCAGCCGAGGAAGCCTGGTTTGTCACGGGCGGCGGCACCACGGTCCCCTATGGCATCGTGACTGGCGCTTCGGCGGGTGTCACGGCGGCCAGCGCTTCGGCGATCACTTCGGACGAGCTGATCGACCTGTACCACTCGCTCCACAAGGGCTACCGCGCCCGCGCGACCTGGGGTTTCGAGGACGCGACGGCGCAGGTTATCCGCAAGCTCAAGGACGGCGAAGGCCAGTACATGTGGCAGCCTGGCCTGCAGGCGGGTTCGCCGGATCGCCTTCTGGGCCGTCCGGTGGCCTACATCGAGGCGATGGCCGGCGTCGGCTCGGGCACGGTGCCGGTCATCTTCGGCGACATGTCGAAGTACCGCATCGTGGACCGCGCCGGTCTGCGCATCATCCGCAACCCGTACACCTACTCCCGTGAGGGTGTGGTGATCTTCTCGGTGTCGAAGCGCGTCGGCGGGCGTCTGCCGCTGAGCGAGGCCGTGAAGAAGCTCACGATGGGCACGTAACAAACCACGCGGGGGCGGCCTAACCCGCCGCTCCCGCAATCTGGGAGGTAAGCAGTATGCGAATCAAACTCAACACCTCCGTTGCCGCGCTCACCTGGAGTTATGCCGCTGGCGATGAGGTTGAGGTGCCCGAGGACCGGGGCCGCGACCTTATCCAGGCGGGCCACGCCGAGGCTGTGGTGGTGTCGGCTCCGAGGCGTGAGACGGCGACGAAGAAAAACATCGAAAGGAGAAGCCAATGAAAGAGCGAATCATCCTGTGCGTTGTCCTGGGCGCCGTGCTGGCAATCGGCGCTCTCGGCCTCGCCCAGTACAGCGTGAAGAACTACAGCGAGCCCGGCGGCGAGCGTTGGGTGGTCGGCGGGGTCATCAGCATCGGCGGCGCGCAAAACCTCAAGCGCGTTCAGGTCGGCACGCTGAACGTGGTCAGCGGACAGACCACGGGGACGGCTACGGTTGCCGGTGTGAAAGAGGGCGACTATGTCTTTGCGCAGCTGGTCACGAACGCATTCAGTTCGACCGCGTATATCAAGTCGATCGCGGTGACGGCCAACACCATCACGGTCACGGTCAACGCCGACCCGACGACCACGCAGACGGTCAACTATCTGTGGGTGGCCACGGACTGAAAGGAGGCCCGACCATGAAGCGGATTCTCCTGGTGGTACTGTTCGCGGCGGGGCTGTGGTCGGTGGCGGGTGCCGCCGACACCAGCATCACGACGGGCAGCCTGTTGGCGTCTGTGTCGCAGATCAGCGGCGTTACGTGTGTGTCTCTGGATTGGGGCAGCAACCCGGACGGGGACCACATCAGCGAGATCAGGGGCGTGTACGGGGAGATCCGCAGGATCACCCTGGCACCCGACACCGCGACGAGCCAGCCGACGAACCTGTATGACATGACGCTCACGGACAGGGACGGGTTTGACGTCCTGTGCGGTCAGGGCTCGAATCTCAGCAACTCGGCGACAACGTTTTTTGTGCCGCTGACTGGGGATGGGGTTACGACGGCAACGCCCATTACGGTGCATGGCTCGTTGCATCTCAACATCGACAGCGCGGGCGACGACAAGGGCGGCACGGTGCGCCTGTATCTGCGATAGGGGAGGGTATGGCGGTGGCAATCAATCTGTATGCGACTGTGGACGATCTCAAGACCCGGCTGGGCCTTAGCGGCACGTCGAGCGACGCGCTGCTTTTGGACCTTCTGGAGGCGGCGAGCCGCGCCATTGATGATGATTGCCACCGCCATTTTTTCAGCGAGACGGCGACGAGGTACTTTGCCGGTAGCAAGAGCGCTTATCTGCTTCTGCCGGACGATCTGTTGAGTGTTACCACTCTCGCGGCGGACAGCGGCGGGGATCGCACCTGGACGGGCGAGACATGGACCGAGGGCACGGATTTTCAGATGTGGCCGGATGGTGTGTGGCCGAAAACGCAGTTGCGCGAGTTGGGCGACTACGGCGGCTCCTATTCCTGGAGCGCCGACGCGGAATACCTGAAACTGGTCGGCGTCTGGGGCTATGGCGACGGCGAACGCGCCGCGCCTTGGGATGCCACGCCTATCACGGCGACGGTGGCGACGGCGGACGGCACGGCGTTAACCCTGAGCGCGGCGGGTACGGTTGAGGTCGGCCACACGCTGCGGATCGGGACCGAGCAAATGTTTGTAAGCGCTGTGGCGACGGTGGCATCTGTGACAACGGCGACCGTTCAGCGCGGCGTCAACGGGACCACGGCGGCGGCGCACACGGCGGCAGCGGTATTCACGGCGGCCTATCCGCCCCGCATACGGCAGGCGGCGATGGTGCTGTCGGCACGCTACTATCGGCAGGCGGGCTCCGAGTTGTTTGAATCTGAGGGCATGGGCCAGTACCGCTACAAGAGATTTTCCAGCGCCGCAGAGTCTGACCGTGACCGTTTCATGTGGTTCCCGTATCGACGAGTGAGGCTGTCCTGATGCGCAATCTGTTGTCCCAGACCTGCACGATTCAGCGCGAGACCGCGACGGGTGCGGACGCGCACAACATGCCGACGTACACCTGGGCGAACTACGCGACGGGCGTTGCGTGTCGGTTGCAATCTGCGCGGGCGCGCTATGAGGGCGACGACATGCAGGGCGCGATTGGCGAGTTCACTTTGTTTCTGGGACCGGATCAGGACATCACGATTTCGGACCGCGTGGTGTTTGGCTCCCGCACGTTCGAGGTTGAGGACGTGAACGAGGTCTATGGTCTGAGTGGCGTCAACCATTTGGAGGTTGCGTTGCGGGGGGTTGAGATTGGCTAAGGCGACGAAAGCCCAAAGTCTTCATGCGGCATCGCGTTATCGCCTCGCGAAGAGCGGCGCACGCGCTGCGCAGTTGGCTTCATTTCACATCGACCCGCAGGCGTTGAAACTCATCAACGCCGTGCCTAAGGAGATGGCGCGCGAGATTTCGGCCGAGATGGTGCCTCATGCTCGGGCGCTTGTGCCTCGCAAGACGGGCGAACTGGCCGAGTCGATTCAGAGCAGCGAGACGCCGAAAAAGATGATCGTGTTTGCTGATGCCGAGTATGACCCGAGGGAGAGTTACGCGGCTCATGTAGAGTTTGGTACCCAGTTTCAGCCGCCGCGCCCGTACATGCGTCCCGCGCTGTTGGCTGCAGCGCGCAAGGTGGTTCCGGTTCTGCGCAAGCACTATGACCGGCTGGCGAGAGGTGGCAGTATATCTGCCCGCCACGTTATCAGAATGAAGGGGCGCAAGTGGTGATCGACGCAACCGCCGCACTCTCCGCTTACCTGCTGGCCGACGCGCCGCTCAAGGCGCTTGTTGGCACTCGCATCTATACGCCGCGCCTTCCCAAAAACTATACGGCGGCGACGGCGGCCATATCGTTTCGCGCCAACGGCGCAATGGACCCGGACAGGCTGTTTGCTCCGGGCGCCGGCGCGGGCAAGATCGCGCAAGGTTTTGCTTTTCGCTGTGTGTCGACAACGTTTCTGAGCGCACACGCGATTTATCGCGCCCTGTATGACGCCATGATGGCGATTGATAACACGCTGGCGGCTGGCGTGCTGATTTACACCGCCGACGAAGAGACGGGAGCCCAAGACATAGTGGACGCCGATACCGGCTGGCCGGTCGTGCTCGGGCAGTTCACGGTCTATTTCAGAAACGACGCATAGGAGGACGGACCAATGGCAGAGACGGCTGGGAATGTTCTGGTAGGGCTGGCGACCGTGAAGGTCGGCACGGCGGGAGCGGTGGCAACCACTACGGTTGGCTACACGCAGGATGGTTGCCAAATCCAACTAAGTGAAGAGGTCGAGCGGATCATGATGGACCAGGGAAACCGGCCCGTCAAAATCGTGACCACTTCGCAGAGCGAGGTCATCACGCTGACATTCGGCGAGGCGACGCTCGGCAACTTTGAGTATGTCACGCAGGGGTGGACGAAGAGCGGCAACACGCTGACGCTCGGCGACTCGACGAACGACGAGATTTCGCTGCGCATCGAAGGAACGGACCCGAACGGCACTGAGCGCGTCTGGACGATTCCCTACGCCCGCGCCGTCACCGACGTCACCTACTCCTACGTCAAAGGCGAGGCGCAGGTTCTTTCGGCGTCGTTCGAGGTGCTGGAAAAGTCCGGCACGGACCCGATCACGATTCAAGATGCCGTGGATACCAAGGTGACGCTGGCCAGTGGCGTTTTGACCCGCGTCGCCGATCAGGTGATTCACACGGTGCGCGGTGAGGGTGGCGAGGCAGACACGCTGACGAGCATCACCGGCGCGAGCCTGGTTGACGGCGAGAGGGTGGTTCTGCGGATCGGTTCGGTCAGTGAGCCCATCACGCTCAAGCACCTTGCCGAGACGCTGGAACTCGATGGCGAGGCCGACTGGACGATGGACAGCCTCGACGATGAAATCACGCTCCAGTACGCGACCAGCGGCGCCGTGTGGTCCGAGGTCGCCCGCATCAACGCCTAACGGAGGTGGCCTATGTTGGCAACGATTCCCGAAGGCACGCAAAAGGTCAATGGCCGGGTGATGCCTCTACCGCAGCGCCCGGCTCCGGCCAAGACGCTCGCGGAGCGCCGCGCCGAGGTTCTTGCGCAACCGGAAACCGAGATCAGCCTTGACGAGGGGTTGCGTGTGAGCCTCGGCGGCGTAGAGTACGAAATCGCGCCGCTGTCGATTCGCGATTCCCGCGCCTGGCGTCGGTCGTGGTCGGAAACTGTCAAGCGGATCGGTGCGGCGGACGATCAGGAACTCGCCTTCAATCTGACCGATTGGGTTGCGGACTTGTTTTTCTCCTACGCCATAGCGCTGGACCGCGAGGAGGTCGAGGGCGTGGCAACCGAGGCGGAACTGGTGGCGGCATATAACGCCGTGTGTGAGTATGTCAACCGCCCTTTCCGCTGAGCGCCGGTCCGCCTGATTTGCTCCCGGCGCGTGTTGCGGTGGTCCTGATGCAGCGCTTGCACGTGACGCCCGAGTATGTGGCGGCCCACTGGTCAGAGCGCAAACTGTGGCTATACCTAACGGAGATGTATCATGGCTAAGGGTCTAAACGTCGGCAGTGTTTACATGAGCATCGGCGGCGACACCGCCGGGTTCAACAAGGCCATGTCGGGCGTCGAGCGGACCATCAAAACGCGGATGATGCCGACCTTCCGCATGGCGTCTATGGCCGCGATTGGCATAGGGGCGGCGGTTGCGGGGGCGGCGGCGGCGTCCATCCGCAGTTTTGTGAAGATGGGTGACGAGATTCACAAGATGGCGCTGCGGACCGGGTTCAGCGCGACGACGCTTTCCGAGTTGCGTCATGCGGCCAACCTGAGCGGCGCGAGCCTGGGCGACGTAGAGCGGGCCGCGAAGCGCATGGCAAAGACCGTGCAGGACGCCTCCGACGGTATGGCGACCTATGTCCGCACGTTTGAGCATTTGGGTCTGAACGTTGCCGACCTCAAGGCCATGAAGCCTGAGGATGCCTTTATGGCGCTTATGAAGGCGCTGGCCGGTGTTGAGAACGAGATGGAGCGTGCGGCGCACGCGCAGAACCTCTTTGGCCGCGCTGGCACTGGCCTTTTGCCGATGCTGGAAGATGGCGTTGAGGGTCTTCAGAGAATGCGCGACGAGGTCCATAACTTGAACCTTGCGATGGACATGGACACGGCGAAGTCTGCGGCCGAGTTCAATGACAACACGGAGCGTATCAAGGGCGCGTTTCGCGGTCTGTCTCTGGAGTTCGGCAAGGGGCTGGTGGCCGAGTTCGGTCCCGGTGTTGAGCGCTTCGCGCAATGGGCTGGTTCTGCCGATGGCAGGGCGTTTGCCAAGGATTTGGCTTTTGGGGCGCAGGCATTGGTTGACGTGGTAGTTCGTTCGGCGTCCATCATCAAGGATTCGGCCACAAGCGACAGCGGCTTTTTGTCTGGCGTGATCTCTGCGTTCAAGGGTGAAAGTGGTGCGGAGGCATCGGAGGGGCTTGAGGGCTGGGATAAGTGGAAACGTCGTCTTATTCGCGCACCGCTGCTGCCGTTCAATGTGGTTGCCGCCGGGTCTCGGCATCTCGCACAAAAGGGCACCGTTCGCGACTGGGAAAAGGACCGATGGGATTCGTTCGGCGGCACGTCGGGCTACGGCCCTTCGCGAAGTGCCGGACAGATACCAATGGATCAAGAGTTGGCCGCACAGAGGCACGCTGAACGGTTACGCACTGGCGCTTACATGACCGATCCGTTTTCCCGTGCATCGGCGCGACACCGGGCAGAAGCGGCCACTCCCATGCTTGACGCCTTGCGGTTGGGTCCGCAGCCCGCGCCAGCGCCAGCGCACCGCCCAGACATGAGCGCGGTTGCTGCGCTGATGGCCCGCGAGGGCATCAAAGCGCCGGGCACGCCCGGCTACCCGTCGGCGTCGACAGTGTACCAGACAAACAACATTACGATTGAGAGGGACATGACCGCGCCGGAGACGATAGACTCCCTGCGCGACGCCATGATGCCGATAGCGAGAGGATACGCGCCATGACAAACCGACTGACCCTTGCACTCCTGATTCTGGCCGTGGCCGCCGCGCCATTGTGTGCGCAGCCGGCGCCGCCGGAGCACTACGTGAAACAGGTTCGGCTCAACACGGATGGCGACTCGACCAGCGCCGTGTTGACTGAGGACATGGTAACGAGCCTGGCCGCCTATGTGCTCAGCGATGAGCCGGGCATCACGACCACGACCGCCGACTCGCGTTACGTCAATGTCAGCGGCGACACGATGACCGGCGACCTCACGCTGTCGGCGGGCATCATCCAGACGACGACCTATGAGTTCATTGTGTCGGATTCGGTGGCGGGGCCAGGGGAGGCAGACGGCTTTCCGAACGCGCAGATCAACGTGAATGGCGAGATTG
>Ga0265293_10009687_pt1 | contig 13769 bp, 11 predicted proteins | sample Munlanlewell138R_FD_192505 | JGI IMG/M metagenome (GOLD analysis project Ga0265293, IMG submission 192505) | Leachate microbial communities from a municipal landfill in Southern Ontario, Canada - Leachate well 138R | ecosystem: Engineered > Solid waste > Landfill > Unclassified | place: Canada...
GATTATATAATATGATTTTTGGGCTATTTCTGGAGTAGAAAAGATTGTTAATATTTGTTTTGATAAAATAGCTAGACCGAGAACAGAAGGAATGGCAATCATTAAAAAATATTTTAATGAAAGACTTAGGTACTTTTTTGTTTCTATAATTTTATTTTCATCATATAATTTTGACAGAGCTGCCGGCAAGACAAAAATTAAAGGCGCCATAAAGAAAAATATGGAGTTTCCGATTGCGTAAGCAGGAGCATAGTAACCAACAAAATTAGCGCCAAGGAAAATTCCTATCAAGTATTTGTCGCTAGACTGGACGGACCAAGAGGAGATGTTTGCAGGCAAAGAGGGAAGACTGAAATGCAGATATTCTTTTATTTTTAAAAATTCGGGAGCCTTCACCCCGATTTTTTTAATTATTTTTATCGCCATCATTAAAAAGCTTGTTAGCCTTATGATTAAAAGCGCAAAAACCGATCCAGTAATCCCGTATCCTAAAGATACCATTATTATTACTAGCGCTATTTCTCCAAAATTTTGAAAAGAAATAAAAAACGAATATTCTTTATTCTGCTGGAAAGCCCTGAAAACATTGAAAAGACTCTCGTTTAGGCATTCAAAGATGATAATGAAAGCGAGTATTTGGATTAGTATTTTTTCTCCTCCGAGAAGATTGGAAATAGGAGAGGAGAAAAGGAATAAAACTGTGCAGATTATCAAAGCGGAGGCGAAAACTATGGATACAACTGAATATATGCCGTCTTGGATCTCTTTTTTGTCTTTTTCCGCAGCCAAAAACCTTACCAAGGTATATGGCAATCCCATAGTCACAAGAGGAGCCGCTAAACTTATGGTGGCTATTATTTGGATCCAAATACCGTAGTTTCCGGCACCTAAGACCTTAGTGATAATCGGCAAAAAGATCAGGGTTTTCAGTGCTATTGCGAGATTCGCTAAACTGACAATTCCTATGTCTTTTGCGAGCTTTCGATGAGGCATATTTATAATATTACTGATTTTTCATAAAATTTACAAAAGTTGAGCTGTTGTTGATTCGTCCGGAAAATTGAATTATAATTATCTTTAGATTGTTTTTATGTGTCAAAAAAGATTTATGGTTAAATTTTTAGCGGGTTAATAAAAGATGAATTTAGGGAAAAATAGATTATGATTGAAAAGATTAAAAAAAATAAAGTTGTTTATTCTTTAGGCAAAAAAGTATATGTTATCGGTTCTTATTCTTTGAATAAGAGCGTTCTGTCGAAAAACTTGGAATTAAAAAATAAATATCAAGATGAAAGGTGTTTCATTATTGGTAACGGAACTTCAATAAACCGGCAAGATCTAACGAAATTAAAAAATGAGTTTGTTTTTGTTTGCAATCATTTTTATTTTCACAATCAAATTAACGAAATAAAACCAACTTTTTATTCGATGATCGAACCAATCTTGGCACCGCCTGCATTTATTAAAAAAATGTTTCCGGCAACGATACAAAAAATAGATTCATTCGCTTGTCAGAATTTAGACACAACATTTTTTTTCAATATTCAATACAAAAAATATATTGACGAAAAAAAACTTTTTTTACAAAATAAGGTTCACTATCTTTTGTTCAGTGGCGGCGGTTTTTCGGATAAAATGAATTTAGAAATGTCAAAACCAAATCCCTCCGGAAGAGGATCTATATACTTTATGCTATCTATGGCCTGGTATTTAGGATTTAAGAGAATATACATCCTAGGGTGTGATGCGGACTATATATTAGATGGATACGAAAGACATTTTTACGGCGATGATTTGAGTCTACAGCGCAGAAAGTCTAACCTTGAATCTGCTAAAATGCTTTGTGAAGAGTTAAAGATGCTTGATATCCTTAAAAGATATTTTGAAAAGGAGGATGTTAGAGTCTTTAATGCGGGAAAGGGAGGTTTTTTGGACGTTTTTGAAAGAGCGGACTATGAGTCGGTCCTTAAAAACAAATAACTGATAAAAATATGTCTGTATTCAAACAATACGCCAGCTATTATGATTCTCTTTACCGGAACAAGGACTATGAGAAAGAATGTGATTTTTTAGAAAGGATTTTTGAAAAATATTCGTCTAAGAAAATTCACTCCGTAATTGATATAGGATGCGGGACAGGCAGCCATGATCTTGCCTTGGACAAAAGGGGGTATGCCGTTGTCGGCATAGATCTTTCTTCGGAAATGGTGGAGATCGCAAAAGAAAAAATTAAAAACAAAAAAACGCAATTAGAATTCTTTCAAGGAGATGCAAGAAGATTTGATTTAGGGAAAAAATTTGACGCCGCCATTTCAATGGTTGCGGTTTTAAGCTATCAAATTACGAACGAAGAAATCATTTCTTCTTTTAAACGGGCTCGCTGCCATTTGGATGCGGGGAGTTTGTTTATATTTGATGTATGGTTCGGCCCTGCCGTATTGGTCCAAAAACCTTGCGACAGATTTAATTTTATGGAAAAAGGAGACAAAAAAATAATAAGGCTTACAACTTCTGATTTTCATCTTTTAAGCCAAACAGTGGACGTAAAATATAAATTATTTACAATTTCGGGAGACAAAATTTTGGATGAAACGAATGAGGTTCATAAAATAAGATTTTTATTTCCTCAAGAAATTAAAAGCTACTTGGCCCAGTCGGGATTTGAAGTTTTAGATATGTGTCCGCTGGGGGAGCTTGGGGCGGTTCCGAATGATAATAATTGGGATGTGACAATAATAGCCAAAGCCGTTTGATTATGAGAATAGGAATTTTCATTTCTTCGCCTAAGGAAGCAGGCGGCGTCTATCAATATTCATTAAGCCTCCTTGAAGCTTTTAAAAAAAATAAAAAGCACAAATTTATTGTTTTTCATACAGAGCCGGGGTTTCAGCTTGATGACGAAGCGAATAATTGGAAGATTGTTTTTATCAAGCAAAAAGAAGATTTTTTTCCCAACGCAAAAAGAAAATTTGCGGCTTTATTTGGCTGGAGGTTTTTTTTGAAGGAATACGAAGCGATAAAAAAATACGATTTGGATCTTATGCTTGATCCGGCTACAACGTTTATAGGCCATGCTTTCAGCATACCCTATATTGTCAACATCCATGATCTGATGCATAAATATTATCCCAGTTTCCCGGAATATTCTTTCAAGGTAAAAATTATGCGAGATCTTCTCTACAAAAAAGCCGCTAAATACTCAAAATGCACCATAGTAGAATCTGCTCAAGGCAAAGAAGATTTGGCTCGTTTTTATGGAATTTCAAAAAAGAAGATTAAAGTTATCCCGTGTGTTCCTTCCGCAAGCGTTTACAGATATAGAGACATGAGCCAAGCCGATGCCGCGGAGCTGACATTGAAATATAAACTGCCGGATAGGTTTATTTTTTATCCGGCCCAATTTTGGCATCACAAAAATCATATAAGGCTGATGCAGGCGTTAAACTTGATAAAAAGAGAGCATAAAGTTGAAATACCGATAGTCTTGGCAGGATCTCCCAAAGAGAGTTATAAAGAAACTATGGACGCGATAGACTCCATGGGACTGAAAAGCCAAGTTTTTTATTTGGGTTATGTTCCGGACAAAGAGATAGCGGCTTTATATAAAAGAGCTGAAGCTCTTGTCTTCCCGTCGTTGCTTGGGCATACCAATATTCCTCCTCTTGAAGCCATAATTCTTGGAACGCCGGTTCTTTGCTCTGATTTATTTGAAATGCCGAAGCAAGTAGGGGATGCAGGACTTTTATTCAATCCTTTTGATTCCAAAGACATTGCGGAAAAAGTGTATAGACTGTGGGAAGACAAAAATTTAAGAATGAGATTGAAAGATCGCGGATTTGCAAGAGCTAAAAATATTACTTCTGACAGTTTTGCGGATAATTGGAATAAAATACTGGAAAGCGTCCTGTGCGATTGAGTCTTGGCAAATAATTTATAAAACAATTTATAAAAAATGAATATCCCTGTTGCCCAGCCTTTTATAGGCGATAGCGAAAAAAAATTAGTGGACGAGGCGATGGACAGCAAAGAACTGTCCGGTTTTTGCGGAAGGTTTATCAGTAAATTTGAGAAAGGCTTCGCCGAATATTCCGATTGCGAATATGGAGTATCAACAACAAGCGGAACTTCCGCCTTGCATCTGGCGTTGGCAGTCCTTAAAATCGGTCCCGGAGATGAAGTGATTGTTTCTTCTTTTACTAATATGGCCACATTTTTTGCGGTTCTTTATCAGGGAGCCAAACCGGTTCCCGTTGATATAGAACCTGATACTTGGAATTTGAATCCGTCCTTGGTTGAAGAAAAAATAACAAAAAAGACCAAAGCGATTCTAGCTGTCCACATCTACGGCCATCCTGTAGACATGGATCCATTGATAGCCCTGGCCAAAAAATATCATCTTTTTATCGTTGAAGATTGCGCGGAGGCGCACGGCGCCGTTTATAGAGGCAGAAAAATCGGATCTCTGGGGGATATCGGATGTTTTAGTTTTTACGCGAATAAAATTATTACAACGGGAGAAGGAGGGATGATTACCACTAATAATAAAGATCTTGCAGACCGGGCTAGAATGCTTAAATCATTAGCCTTTGGGGACAAGAATAAGTTCATGCATCAAGAAATCGGTTTTAATTTCAGGATGACTAACATACAAGCCGCTGTCGGTTGCGCCCAGTTGGAAAAAATAGATTTTATAATAGATAAAAAAAGAGAGATAGCCGGCCTTTACAACGATCAGCTGGAAAAGATAGAGGAGGTGCAGCTTCCGGTAGAGAAACCTTACGCAAAAAATGTTTATTGGATGTATCATATTGTCCTGCGCGGAGGCTTGAAAGACAAAAGGAGCCTTTTAATGTCCGCGCTGAAAAAAGAAGGGATTGATACTAGAGAGTCATTTATTCCTTACAACGGTCAAGAATTTTTTATCAATCAAGGCCTAGCCAAGAAATCAGATTGTCCTGTCTCAAATATGGTAGGCGACAGGGGTCTTTATTTGCCGAGCGGTCCGATTTTGTCCGAAAAAGAAATTATTTATGTGTCCGATAATATTATAAAAATAATAAACGAACATAAATAAAGTTAAAATAGAGAGATATGCCAACTATTAAAAAATGCCGGTTTTGTTCCAGTAAAAATTTAGAGCTTTTTTTAGACTTAGGTTTTACCGCCTTAGCGGATGCTTTTATCGCTGCCGAAGATCTAAAGGAATGCGAACCTCGCTTTCCCTTAAAAGTAATGTTTTGTAAAAATTGCGGATTAAGCCAGCTTAGTTATACAGTAGATCCTAAATTGCTCTACCAAAAAGATTATCCTTACGAGTCTTCAATAACAAAGACCGGAGTCAGCCATTACCATAATTTCGCTGAATCGGTCTCAAGAGACTTTAGCTTGGACAGAAAAGATTTAGTGGTGGACGTTGGCAGCAATATTGGAACTCTGCTGGAAGGCTTTAAAAAAACAGGAACCAAAATTTTAGGAGTGGATCCGGCTAAAAATATTGCAAGAGCCGCCAATAAAAGAGGGATTAAAACAATTGGAGACTTTTTTACTTTGGAATTGGCTCAAAAGGTAAAAAACCGTTTTGGCCAGGCAAAAATCATTACCGCGACGAATGTTTTTGCTCATGTTTACGACCATGATCAGTTTATGAAAGCGGTAAAAGTTCTGTTAGCTAAAGATGGATGTTTTATTTTTGAATCTCCTCATTTGCTTAATTTAATAAAAAATCTTGAGTATGACACGATATATCACGAGCATCTTTTGTATCTTTCCTTAAGGCCTGTAATAAAATATTTGGAAAAATTCGGAATGGAAGTTTTTAAGGTGGAAGAATATTCCATTCATGGCGGCTCAATCAGAGTTTTTATAGCGAATAAAAATGCCTATAAAAAAGATCCTTCGCTGGCTAAGATTTTAGAAAAAGAAGACAGAGGGGAAATATATTCATTACCAGCTCTAAATATTTTTGCGCAAAGAGTTAAAAATCATCGCAAAGAGTTGAAGTTCCTTATTGGAAAATTAAAGAAACAAGGAAAGACCGTTGCCGTAGTAAGCACTCCGGCGAAAGGAATGACTCTTTTGAATTATTGCGGTATTACAAAAGAGGATGTTGATTTTGCAACGGAAAAATCTACTTTAAAAATCGGCCGGGTTACTCCCGGAACTTATATTCCTATATTTCCCGATTCAGAACTTGCGAAAAGAAGACCTGATTACGCTTTGCTCTTGGCGTGGAATTTTAGCAAGGAAATAATGTCCGGACTGAAAGAATACAAAGATAACGGGGGCAAATTTATAATACCGATCCCAAAGCCGAAAATAATATAAACATAAAAAATAAAAAAATGAATATAAAAAACAAACCAATTAATTTTGAGGATGAAAGAGGAATGATCAGAGATATTATTACCGATGATAGCGTTGACGCAATCACCCTATTAACTTGCAACGAGGGGGCTGTTAGAGGAAATCATTTCCATAAAAAAAGCACTCAATACTTATATGTAATAAGCGGCAGGCTTTTATACGCGTCTCAAACAGGAAACAATCCTGTGGAAAAAGGAGAAATTACAGAAGGAGATCTTGTTACCAATCCTCCAAAAGAAAAACATGCTTTCAAGGCTTTAGAGAATTCTTTAGTGCTTTGTCTTGCGAAAGGAGAGAGGAAAGGCGATCAATACGAGTCGGACACTTTCAGGCTGGAAGAGCCGATCCTTTAGATTTGTAAATTAAAATGAATGACCCAATTTTAGTCTCAATAATAACAGTGGTTTTTAACGGAAAAGAGAACATAGAAAATGCCATTCAAAGCGTTTTGCGGCAGAGCTATAAAAATATTGAATATATTATTATTGATGGAGGATCAACTGACGGGACACTGGACATTATCGGGAAACATAAAGATAAAATAGCAAAATTTGTTTCAGAAAAAGACAAGGGAATTTACGACGCAATGAATAAGGGCCTCCGGCTGGCCGAGGGAAAAGTGATAGGAATTTTAAATTCGGATGATTTTTATGCTTATGACCAAGCAATAGAAGATGTAATTTTGGAAATAAAGAACAAAAAAGCGGACGCTTGCTGGGGGGATATAGTTTATGTTGATGCAAAAAAAACGGATAAAGTTTTAAGATATTGGAAGTCGTCGGATTATAAAGAAGGAAAATTTGAGAGAGGCTGGATGCCTCCCCATCCTTCCTTTTTTGTAAGAAAAGAAATTTATGACAAGTTTGGGAAATTTGATGTAGGCTTTAGAATAGCGGCAGATTACGAATTGATGCTGCGTTTTCTGAAAAAAGACAGGATAAAGACTTGTTACTTGCCCAAAATATTAGTAAAAATGAGAGTGGGAGGAGAAAGCAATAAAAGCGTTAAAAATATAATCAAGGCAAACATTGAATGCTGCAAAGCTTGGGAGAAAAACGGCTTAAAGGTTGGTTTTTTAACTATTCCTTTGAAGCTTTTATCTAAAGCTTTTCAATATTTTAATTAAGCAAGAAATATGCAAAAAACAGCTCTTATTACCGGCGTTACCGGGCAAGACGGATCATATCTAAGCGAATTTTTAATTTCCAAAGGATACAAAGTTCACGGGATAAAGAGAAGAGCTTCCTCTTTTAATACCAGCCGCATAGACCACATTTATCAGGATCCGCATGAAGAAAACAGGAATTTTATTTTACATTATGGAGACATGACGGATTCTACCAATCTTGTGAGAATTATTCAGGAAGTCCAGCCGGACGAAATTTATAATCTGGCGGCTCAGAGCCATGTTAAGGTTTCTTACGAATTACCCGAATATACGGCTGATACTGACGGATTGGGAACCCTTAGGATATTGGAGGCCGTAAGGATACTCGGAATGGAAAAAAAGACAAAAGTTTATCAGGCTTCAACAAGCGAACTTTTTTCCGGCAAGCCGGAAGAGACTCCTCAAAACGAAAAAACTCCTTTTCAGCCGCGCAGTCCCTATGCGGCCGCCAAGCTGTATGCTTACTGGATAACAATTATTTATCGGGAGGCTTATGGCATTTTTGCTTGCAACGGGATTATTTTTAATCATGAATCTCCAAGAAGAGGGGAGACTTTTGTTACCAGGAAAATTACACGAGCGGCGGCGCGCATTAGCTTGGGGTTGGAAAAAAAATTATATTTAGGAAATCTCAACGCTAAAAGAGACTGGGGGCATAGCAAGGATTGCGTTGAAGCGATGTGGATGATTCTGCAGCAGCCAAAACCGGATGATTATATCCTTGCGACAGGAAAGCAATGTTCCGTCAGAGAGTTTTGCGAGCTTGCTTTTAAAGAAGCCGGGATTGATTTACGCTGGGAAGGAGAAGGAGTTAAAGAAAAGGGGACAGACAAAAAAACAGGCGAAATTATTGTTGAAGTGGACCCTAGATATTTCCGTCCGGTAGAAGTTGATTCTTTGTTGGGAGATCCCGCTAAAGCAAGGGAGAAAATCGGTTGGCAGCCGAAAATAAGCCTTCAAGAAATGGCCAAAGAGATGGTACTCTCCGACCTTGAAGAGGCAAAAAGAGACATGCATTTAAAAAATGGAGGATTTAAGATTAAAAATTATTTTGAATGAAAGATTTAAATAAAAAAAGAATACTAATAACGGGGGGGAGAGGATTTTTAGGAAAGCATCTTGTGAAGAACTTAACAGAAAAAAGGGGGATTGGCAGAGAAAATCTTTTTTTGCCGGCAGCGGAAGAATTGGACTTAAGAAACTGGGAAAACTGCAAGAAAGCCGTTAAAGGACAAAATATAGTCATTCACTTAGCGGCTAGAGTCGGCGGCATCGGTCTGAACCAGGAAAAGCCCGGTGAGCTTTTTTACGATAATCTTGTTATGGGGGCTCATCTTATGGAGGCGGCCCGTCAAGAAAAGATTGAGAAATTTGTTGCAATCGGAACGGTTTGCGCTTATCCGAAATTCACCCCCATTCCCTTTGAAGAGAAAAATTTGTGGAACGGGTATCCGGAGGAAACTAATGCTCCTTACGGATTAGCCAAAAAAATGTTGCTCGTCCAGTCTCAAGCCTACAGGCAGCAATATAATTTTAATTCAATTTTTTTAATGCCGGTAAATATGTACGGACCGGGAGACAATTTTAATCCCGAAAGCTCTCACGTCATAGCCGCGATTATCCGTAAAGTTTACGAGGCAAAAAAAAGAAAAAAAGAAAGTATTGAAGTTTGGGGCAGCGGAAAAGCCACTAGAGAGTTTCTTTATGTTGAGGACGGAGCAGAGGGAATCGCGCTGGCGCTTGAAAATTATGACAAAGCCGGCCCCGTCAATTTAGGATCCGGTATGGAAATTTCAATTAAAGAGTTAGTTTCTTTAATTGTCCGGTTAATGAATTTCCAAGGAGAAATTAAATGGGATCGTTCAAAGCCGGACGGCCAACCGAGAAGAATGCTGGATACAAAATTGGCCAAAAAAGAATTTGGGTTTAAAGCGAAAAGCAGCTTTGAAGAAGGAATTAAAAAAACTATTAAATGGTATGAAGAAAGCGTTGAAAATAAAAAAAATCATTATCAAAACTAAAAAAAGGGAGGAGTCTTTGGGATGGAATAAAGTTGTCAGTTTTTTGAAAGAGTCAGGGGTGAAATGCGTAAAAAATTCAAAATTAGCGGAAGCGGCTATTATTATCGGAGGAGACGGATCTATCCTTCATTGGCAATCTAGGGTTGATTGCCCTTTGCTGGGAATTAAAGAAAGGAAAGAGGGAGTAGGCTATTATACAAAAGCCTCTTTGGGGGATTTTCAAAAAAAAATCGTTAAAATTCTGGAAGGACGAGAAAATAAAGATTATTATATCCATAAATTATCCATGGTTGAAGCGAGATTGAACGGCAAGGCGTTGCATCCGGCATTAAACGAATACTTGATTTCTTCCGGATATGCGAGAAAAATGTTCAATTGCATAATAAAAATTGGAAAGAAAAATTTTTTTGAAAGAAACTCCGGGATTATAGCTTATACCCCTACCGGCAGCAATGCTTTTGCCGGTTCGGCTCATGCGGAAAGAATGGAGTGGAACTCTGAAAAGATCGGCTTGGCGGCTCTTGCTCCTTATTCGGGAAAGTTGAAAAAAGGGGGAATGTTTTTTGACAGTGAAAAAATTTTAATAAAATGCTTGGACGATAAAGGAGAGATTTGTATTGACGGACAAAAAAGTCGTTTATATTCTCTTCGCCGCGGAGATGTGGTAACGATACAAAAAAGCAAAGAAAAGGCGAAAATTATAGGATTCTCTCCTTCTTTTGTTTAGAATAAAAAACATCAAAAATGGAAAAAAGAAGACTTATTTTTAAAATATTTTTGTTGGCAACAGACATTTTTTTAATGTATGCTTCTTTGCTTTTGGCATTAGCTATAAGGTACAATGATTTTTCTTTTTTGCCGGGGATTCAGACTAAAGCTTTTCTTTTGGATTTTTCAATTATTCATCTTTTTTGGATACTCATTTTATACTCTCTTAATTTTTACGAAGGAATAGCCGTAAAAAGCAAGCTTGATTTTGTTAAAAAGAATTTGATTTTTGTTTCTTTGGCTTCAATTGTCGGATTTATCTATTTTTATCTAAATCCGTGGACGGATATTTCTCCTAAGACCATTCTTTTTCTGGATATTATTATTTTTTCTTTATTCTTATATTCATGGCGGTTTGTCTTGAATTTTTTCTTTTCCAAGCACCTTAAAAAAAAGATAATAATTATCGGAAACAGCGGGGAAAAAGAGCTTTTAGAGATTGTCCCGGAGCTTGGCAGGAACGGCTTTAATCTTGTTTCCATAATCAATCCTTGCGATGTTATTGAAGAAAAGAACGGCTTCTCGGGGTCTAACTTCCCCAAGGAGATTATAGAGAGAGAAAAGATAGATTTAGTGGTCTTGGATTTGAGCGCATTAAAAGAAGAGGGCTCTTCTTCAAAAATATTTTCAAAGCTTCCGCTAACGGTTGATTATCTTAGTCTTACTGATTTTTACGAATACATAACAAGGAAAATACCGCTGGAAAGCGTAGATGAAATTTGGTTTCTTGAAAATATTTCCAAGCCGAATAAAAAAATATACGAAGCTTCAAAGAGAATTTTTGATATTGCTTTTTCTTTGGTCGGATTAGCGTTTCTTTCTTTGATTCTTCCGATTATTGCAGTTATTATGAAAATAGATTCTTCTGGACCAATATTTTATATGCAAAAAAGAGCCGGCAAGGACGGGAAGGATTTTCTTTTTTACAAGTTAAGGAGTATGAAAGAATCTGATGACCAACATAACAAATGGAGAGTTAATGACGACAATCAAATTACTAGAGTGGGAAAGTTTTTAAGAAGGATTAATTTGGATGAATTTCCTCAATTTTACAATATTCTTAAGGGAGACCTTAGTTTTGTCGGACCTCGTCCGGAATGGATAAAGCTTGCGAGATTATACGAAAAAGAAATTCCTTTTTACAGGCAGCGTTACTTGGTAAGGCCCGGTTTTACCGGATGGGCGCAAATAAATTATCCGGCGTCTTCTTCAATTGAAGAAGCTAAAGAAAAATTTAAATATGATCTTTATTATATTAAGAACCGTTCTTTCTTTGGGGACATTGCCATTATTTTGAAAACAATAAAACTGTTGATAGACTAAAGAACGATTTTATTTATACTTTTATTAATATTTTTTTTCTGTTAATATTTTGAATATGGGTAAAAAAGTTCGCGTAAAAAGAGAAAAACAATTTATGGACGCGCCGACTCCGCAAGGAGGAGGTTCCAGCCGTTTTTCGGTTTTTAAAATGCTGATTTTAGGAGGAGCGATTTTAGCTATGTTCGCGCCTTTGCTTGTGGCTGAAAAATGTTTTTTTCCTTTTGTCGGAGGAAAAAGCATTTATTTTATGGCTTTTTGCGAAGTAATATTCTTTGCCTGGCTGGCGTTAATCAGCTTCAACAAACAATATCGCCCCAAAAAGAATATTATTTTGATTGTTTTGGGCTTGTTTATCTGTTCAATGGCTGTCAGCTCTTTTTTGGGAGCGGATTTTTCCCGCAGTTTTTGGTCCAAGCATGAAAGGATGACCGGCCTTTTAATGTGGCTGCACCTTTTTGGATTTTTTCTTGCAACCTCTTCCGTTTTTAAAAAAATGGACTGGCTTTGGGTTTTTATAGCTTCCAATTTTACGGCTGTGCTTGTCAGCTTCGGCGCGCTGTTTTTTAGGACAGAAGCCTCCAGGGGAGGGGGAACGCTGGGAAATGATTCTTTTTTGGGCACTTATCTTCTATTTAATATTTTTATTGCTCTTTATCTTTTTTTCTTTAAATTTAAAGAAAAGCCTTTGCTGCCTGAAATTCCCAAAGCGTTGAAAATTTTTTCCATTACCGCTTTTTCCATTTTGGCTTTTTGTCTTTTATTTGAGGGCACTCAATTTTGGGATAATTTAATTGCCGGCCAGCCGTTTTTTATTTCTTTGCCTGATTTGCTGAAAGACATAATGACAATGGGCGCAAGGGCCGCCAAATATTCTTTTTTGGGAGGGATAGCTCTTCTCGGGCTTCTTTATCTTGTTTTTGAAAAAGGGGGCAAAAAAAGGATTGCAGGCATATCTGTCTTGGTTTTGGGGGCAATAGCCGTATTAACCTTATTTTACTTGACCCTGCAGCCTGGAAGCTTTGCGTATGAACAATTTGCCAAGCTAGCCTCAAAAGCGAGAATGGTGATTTGGGGATTCTCTTGGGACGCTTTTTTGGAAAGGCCTTTGCTTGGCTGGGGGCCGGAAAATTTTGAATTGGCGTTTCCTTTGCATTTTGATCCGCGTTTATTTATGCCGGAATACGGTACGGAAGTTTGGTTTGACAGGGCGCACAATATTTTAATGGACAATTTGGTTTCGCTTGGCATAATCGGATCCGTTTTGTATCTTGCTCTTTTTGCCGCCGTTTTTTGGGTTTTATGGAAAGCCTATCTCTCCAAAAAGATAGATTTTTTTACCGCTGCCATTCCGTCTGTCGCCTTGATAGCTTATTTTATCCAAAATTTGACTGTTTTTGATATGGTAACAAGCTTGATGATGTTTTTTATGATTATGGGATTTGCGGCAAGCATTCAAAGAGAAGGTTCCGAAGATTTGCCGCCGGAGGACGATTATTACGCGCGAAACAAAAGGTATCCTTTGGCATTAATTTTGATTTTTATTGTTTTTATCTTCTCATTTGTTTTCTTTATTTTTATGCCGATGAGAAACGGATCGCTGGCCATAGAGGCGATTAACGCGCCGACTCAAGAAGAGAGGATAGCTCTTTATCAGCGGGCTTTGGCGGTATCGCCGGTGGGAAAATACCAGGAAACCGAGTTTTTTGCCGACCAATTTTCCAATTTTTCTCTAAGCTCCGAAGCGGTTACGATGCCCGTAGAGCAAATGAAGAATGAATTTTCGGTAATTGCCGGATTGATGAGGGATCGCTTGGAAGACTCTCCTTTGGACTTTCGTATTCATTTAAAACTGGGCCAATTTTATAATGTTTGGTCCCGTATTGATCAAAGCCAAGTTGAAAACGCCCAAGAATGTTTGGAGAAAGCTTTAAAGCTCAATGCGGACAACCAGCAGGTTTATTGGGCCTTGGCTCAAACGAAGCTCATTCAAGGAAAAAGCGGCGAGGCGATAGCTTTGGCTGATTTAGCCATAGAACTTGAGCCGAGAGTTAAGAATTCCCATTTTATGGCTATAAGGATAGCCAAAATGATAAACGATCAAGAGCTGTTTGAAGAAAAAAAGGCAG
>Ga0265293_10009688_pt1 | contig 13769 bp, 11 predicted proteins | sample Munlanlewell138R_FD_192505 | JGI IMG/M metagenome (GOLD analysis project Ga0265293, IMG submission 192505) | Leachate microbial communities from a municipal landfill in Southern Ontario, Canada - Leachate well 138R | ecosystem: Engineered > Solid waste > Landfill > Unclassified | place: Canada...
TTTCAAATAAGTACCTGTTTCTAAATGTGTGCCGGGCATGCATTTTAATTAGGTAGTGAAAGTCTACTGTGGGGGTACTCATCGACCAACCACTAGAGAAGCGCAAGGTATCCTTCGTGAGGAGAGAACTAGAGGAAGCGTGTATCAAAATCTTGGCCTAATGAACAAAAACTTAATACTAAGGCTTTATAACTGGATAAGGTTGCATTACAAACTAAAGTCCGAAAGGTGAGCGTAATGTTATAGAGTAAATTAAGTAGGTATGAGAGGAAAATTAGATTGCTTACCCCGGGAGGTCTTGTGGACAAGGTATAAGCTTTGGTCGAAAAAGGTTTATCACAAGAAGTCAGCAGAAGCCATAGTAGGTATTACAAATACTGAAGGGCTGAACAATTTATAGTGTTTCTACACTATGCTTGGAATAGGTAGGAGTTTGAATGTGTTAATGATGAAAGTATAGGCGTAACCTAGAGAATAATCAAAATAAATGGTCTATCTATTTACGAAAATGGAAAGGAAGAAACGAGTATGGAACTTTTAGAAGAAATTCTAAGTCGTAAAAACTTAAATGATGCTTATCTACAAGTTTATAGAAATAAAGGTGCATGTGGTGTTGATGGAGTAACTGTAGAACAGTTATATGAATATCTTAGCGACCATAAAGAAGAACTTTTAGAAGATATAAGAACTAGGAAGTATAAGCCTCAACCAGCTAGAAGGGTACAAATCCCTAAAGACAATGGTAAAATGCGTAACCTTGGAATACCTACTGTAATAGATAGAGTAATACAACAAGCCATAGCGCAAGTATTAACACCTATATATGAAGAACAGTTTAGTAATTCAAGTTATGGGTTTAGACCTAATCGTTCGTGCGAAATGGCAATAGTTAGAAGTCTAGAACTAATTAATGATGGTTATGACTGGATAGTAGATATTGACCTTGAAAGATTCTTCGACACAGTCCATCACGATAGACTAATTAATATTATTAGTAGAACTATCAAAGATGGAGATGTAATTTCACTTATAAGGAAGTTCTTAGTTAGTGGTGTTATGATACAAGGAAAATACGAAGATACTACCATAGGTACTCCTCAAGGTGGAAACCTATCTCCTTTATTAAGTAATATAATTCTTAATGAACTAGATAAGGAACTAGAAGCAAGAGGGCTTAACTTTGTAAGGTACGCTGATGACTGCAATATTTTTGTAGGTAGCGAGAAGGCAGCAAATAGAGTTATGAAATCAATAACTACATTCATAGAAAAGAAACTAGGTCTAATAGTTAATGCAACCAAAAGTAAAATAGTGAGACCTAATAATATTAGGTTTTTGGGTTATGGGTATTACTTTGATTATAAAGAGAATAAATATAAACCAAAAGTACACCCAATATCACTTCAAAAGTTAAAGAGAAAACTAAAGAAATTAACTAAAAGAAGTTGGAGTGTCAACTTAGATTATAGGTTTTTAAAATTAAAGCAGCTATTAGTAGGGTGGATTAACTATTTTAGAATTGCCAATATGAAGAAGTCTCTAATTCAATTGGACCAAAACATAAGACGAAAAACACGAGTACTCATATGGAAACAATGGAAGAAAGTTAAGACGAAATATAAAGCACTCAGACAGTTAGGAATAAATCACAAAGAGGCATTAGCAACTGCTAATGCAAGAAAAGGGTACTATCACGTTGCACATACTAGGGTACTAGAAAAAGCAATAAGTATTGAACGACTAAAGAAAAGAGGTCTAGTTTCATCACTAGACCATTATTTAAAAGTACATATTGTAATATGAATTGAACCGCCGTATACGAGGTCCGTACGTACGGTGGTGTGAGAGGGGCAAAAATAATTAATATTTAGCCTCTACTCGATTGACATTTAATCCAAATCCTACTATAATGTTTTAGAAAGGAAATTTGCTAATGAAAAAAATTTTTGCTATATTATTACTTAGTTTTTTTATGGTGGGGTGTGAATACATTAATATCCCTGTTGAAAAAGTAACAATAAATTATGTTACTTATACAGATCAAAATCTAAATGAAGATGTCCTTAATAAGATAGATAGTTTACCAGTATTAAGTCAAGAAGGTTATGATTTTAAAGGATGGTATTTTGATGTTGATTATAAATTAGAAGCTACAATAGAAAATATTAATCAAAATGTTATATTGTATGCCAAGTGGGAAGTACAAGAGTTTAAAGTTACATTTATTGGGTTTGATGGTGTTTTACTTGATGAACAGAGTGTTGGTTATTTAGAAGATGCCACTGAACCAATTGTAAATAATGTGAATGGATATAAATTTATCGGATGGGATAAGTCTTTTACAAGTATTAAAAGTGATATGGAAATTACAGCATTATTTGAAGAAGAAAAATATACTGTAAATTTCTATGATTATAATGGTGTGCTACTTGCCGCATTTGAGGTTAATTATGGCGATCAATTACCAGTAGTTAGTGAACCAACTAGACAATATTATAATTTTATAGGTTGGAATACTGATGCACAATTTGTTACTGAAAATATGATGATTGTTGCTGTTTATGAATATAATAAAATTCAAATTGTTTTTGATACTGTTGGTGGAAATAACATTAATCCTCTTGCTATAAATAAAGGTGAAGTAATGAATTTACCAATTCCTATTAAATCTGGTCATACATTTTTTAAATGGATAGATGATGATAATTATGAAGTTATAGATAAGACAACTTATCTATACGAGGATAGTATTACCCTTAGAGCTGTATGGTTAGAAAATTACAAATCATCTGGAAATGAAGTTAACTATTTGTATAGTCAAAAACATTTAAAAGTAACTATGCCAACCGAATATGTTAGAAGAGATGAAGATTTTCGAGGAGTTTGGGTATCACATATCGTTAATGACATTAGTAGGTACTCATCTAAAGAGCAAATGATGTCACAATTAACTGCGGTGTTAGATAATATGGAGAGTTGGAATATGAATGCATTAATATATCATGTTCGAACACATAATGATGCATATTATCCATCGGAAAATAATCCAATGTCAAGTTATGTAAGTGCAGCAAACTTTAACGATTGGGATTATTTGGAATGGTTAATAAGTGAGTCACACAAACGTGGTATTGAGTTTCATGCATGGATGAATCCATATCGTGTTTCTTCTGGAACAAATGTTACTACAATAACAAACAACTATAGAAACTATCCTAATAATCCTGCTAGTGATGCAAAGTATTTACTAACTGGATCTAGTACTATTTTTAATCCGGGAGAGCCATATGTTAGGGAGTTCCTTATTGATACCGTAATGGAATTCATTGGTAAATATGATATTGATGCAATTCATTTTGATGATTACTTCTATATTGCTGGGGTTAATGATACTGCTACTTATACAAAGTATAAGGGGTCCTTTACTAACTTGGCTGACTGGAGAAGAGGGCAAGTTGATACTTTTATAAAAGATTTATCAGATACAATGAGACAGTACAATATAGAAAACAATCGAAGTGTTGAACTGGGGATATCACCAAGTGGGATTTATAGAAATGGTTCGGGAGTTGTTACATATGATTCCAATAACACTGCTATTTCTAATGGTTCTTCTACTGGGGGGATGGAACATTATGGCGAGTATTTGTATAGTGATTCAAAAAAATGGATTGATGAAGAATGGATTGACTATATTGTTCCTCAATCTTATTGGGGCTTTACCCACCCAACAGCCGGATATGCTAATGTAATTGATTGGTGGGCAAAGGTTGTTAAATATAAAAATGTGAAATTATATGCTGGTATGGGTATATATATGGAACAAAATTCATGGGTAACCAATCCGTATGAAGCTAGTGATCAAGTTTTATATAATTCTAAGCTTCCTGAGGTTGATGGTACGGTAATATTCCGCTATGGATTTATTCTTAGGAAATTAACTACACCAGGGGTTATTAGACTATTTAATGAATATTGGAATGAAAAGGTAAAGACACCAGAATAAAAAAAACACTGTAAACTTTTTAGTTTGCAGTGTTTTTTAATTGATTATTAAAGATTCAATTTCTTAAAGAATAAAGGGTATATACCCATTGGGATAAAAGTAACTAGAAAATATCTAAACATATCTAAGTAAATATTGTTTTCTGGTAATACTAATTTTAGTCCGAATTGTATAGTAACAAATAGTACAATGGCTATTAGATATCTAATCAGTTTAGTTTTTAAAGGCTTGTTGCAATCAAAATCAACATACTTGTTCTCTACAAGAGTCGCAGCAAAGAAACCTAGAAACAAAGCATAATTAGTATAAAAATCTCTAAATGGTAAGATTTCATTGTAATCTGATTTATAAAATATAAAGACAAAAGGTAATAATAGTAAAGCTGTGATTGCAAACATGATTTGTTTGCTTTTATATGTTTTACCATATAAATCATATAAATTGCTTCCTAAGAATGCAATAGCAATACCTAAAATTATCGCTACAATAACGTCCTTTGGAAAATGCACACCTAGATATATTCTGGATATTCCCACTAAAAAAATTAGTATACCTGTAAATATCCAAAACTTTTTGTTTTTAAGGTGTTTAGCAATGGAAGTATAAAAGGCAGCTGATACTTGTGTATGTCCGCTAGGAAATGAAAATCCTGTTGCTGTAGATTGGCGCATACCGATTATTTCTGGGTCAACAGTAAACGGACGTGGTGCCTTTACTAATCCTTTTAAGGAATTATTTAATCCTAATGATAAAAACAAAGTGAAGGCAATTTTTTCACCTAATTTTTTATTGTACACAAAATAAATGAATGCTAGAACAAATATAACAACATATTGTTCACCAAAAAATGTAATTAATTCGGCTAAGAAATCAAGAATGGTTGATGAAGCTTTCTGAAGTAGTTTTATAAATTGAATTTCAAATGGCATATTTTTTTCTCCTTTTGATACATTTTATAATATTTTTGTTTATTTTGCAAATATTACAATTAAAAAGCATCTTGAATTTCATTTTCAAGATGCTTTTTAAAGTATTTTTATTTTTTTGCAATTTCACTTAATGATGTTACTAAACCAGCAAGGCCTTGTAATTCTGATGGAATAACAATTTTTGTTGCTTGGCCTTTAGCCATTTCTGCTAAAGCATCATATGCTTTAAGGGTTAATACTGCTTGATCTGCTCTTGCGTCTTTTAATAATGCTAGACCTTTAGCTGTTGCTTCTTGTACTTGAAATATAGCAAGTGCTTTTCCTTCTGCTTCTAATATTGCTGCTTGTTTTTGACCTTCTGCTTCTTCTATTAGCGATATTCTTTTTGCTTCTGCTTGAAGTATTGCTGCTCTTTTAATACCTTCAGCTTGAAGAATTGCCGCACTTTTCTCACCTTCAGCTCTAAGAATAGATTCGCGTCTTTCACGTTCTGCTCTCATTTGTTTTTCCATTGCATCACGAATATCTTTCGGTGGTAGAATATTTTTAAGTTCCACACGATTAACTTTAATGCCCCATGGATCAGTTGCATCATCAAGAATTTCTCTCATCTTAGTATTTATTAAATCACGACTAGTAAGAGTAGAATCAAGTTCAATTTCACCAATTATGTTACGAAGGGTTGTAGCAGTAAGTTTTTCAATTGCTGCATTTGGATGTTCAACTCCGTATGTATAAGCTTTTGGATCGGTAACTTGATAAAAAATTACTGTGTCAATTTGCATTGTAACGTTATCTTTTGTAATAACGGGCTGAGGTTCATAATCGCTAACTTGTTCTTTTAGAGATATGATTTTTGAAACTCTATACACAAATGGAATTAATAAATGAATACCTGTACCCCATGTAGTATGGTATGCACCAAACTTTTCAACAACGTAGGCTTTAGCTTGAGGAACGATTTTGATTGCAGATGCAAGTAGTATTGCAAGAATGATAAGTATCACAACAATTATTATTGCTGTTCTAGTTGAGTCTAAAAATAAGTTTAACATATTATCTCTCCTATAAATTTATATTTTCTTCTTTATCTAATTTTGTGACGATCAATTTTATGCCTGATATTGCATTAACAGTTACTCTTTCACCAACATTAATGGCTTGGTTGTCTAGGCTGATTGCTCTCCAAAGAGAGTTGTCAACTTTAACTTCTCCAATTTCATCAGGATTAATTACTTTTGTGACTACTGCTTGCATTCCAATAACTTTATCAGCATTGGTTCTAACAATTTCGGTTTTCATCATCTTTTTAGTAAGAGGTCTAGTCAATACTATTAGTATTAAAGAGACACCGATGAAGATTGCAACTTGTAACATTGGATCAGCATCGAAGGCTGAAGATATTAGGGCTGCAATTGCACCTAAAGTAAACCAAACAGTTATTAGGTCTGATGTTTCTAGTTCTATAATTATTGTAATAACTATCAATACTATCCAAAGTATTAGCATTATTGTTGAAGTTGTACTTCCAAACATAATTATGATGCCTCCCTATCTAAATGAATTTTTAGTAAATTTTTACTTTTATCCCATTCACATTCATACTTGTAGTAATTATTGTTTGAGAAATCTAAAGGATGAAAAACTTGAATGTTTTGAATAATCTTCTTCCCATTAATTCTACCATAACTAGGCTTAATAGAAATCTTGTGCGTTTCTGTTTGCTTATATAGTCCCATATTAAGTTCATCTTTTGATACCGGTTTTACTATGATTGAATTAGTTGCTTTTTCATATCCTATCATTGTCGTAAATGCATCTTTAAAATAAGATGAGGCTACTGTGTTTAAGGTAATATTAGTCTCATATATAGTTGCTAATTTCTGCATACTTTTAGAAAACCATTTAATTTCCATAAAAATCTCCTCCTTTAATTATATTATATAACATTATTCAAAAAAATTCAAGAGTTTTCAAATAAATTTTTAATTTATTTTTTAAAGCAAACTTAAAGAAAAACAAAAAAAGTTTGATTATTGAATATAATGTGTTATAATAGTAAAGGAATTTTAGGAGGAAGCTATGAAAAAAACAATTAATCTAAAAAAATTTATTATACTTTTAGTTGCTATATTAATACCTGTACTTTCAGCTACATTTATTGGTATTTATTCGTATAATAGATATACTCCTTTTTATTTTGATGAATATATGGATGAAGCACCCGAGACTACATATGATAAAGCCCATGCTTTTTTAAAGTATACAACAGATGCTTACGAGAAAGATCCTTACTTCAATGAAAATGTTATGAAAGATGGCGATTTAGCTTTAACATTTGAAGTTTATCGTTCAGTAGCAATTACAACTGAAAAAGTTGATGGTGAGGATGTTACAACAAACAAGATTGTTTACCATTTCGCTATGTATAATATTAATTATAATAAACTGTTTGAAATTAAAGACCCAACAGGTGAGGATAAATTATTAAACAATAATATACCACAAGTATATATTAAGATTACTGATTTAAGTGATGATGATAATGTTGAAGTTATAAGTTTAGGTGTTCCAAATAATCAATTATTTATTGATGATTATAATGCTTCCCCATCAAAGGATTACGTAGGTAATAATTTTACAAACAAATATTTAGGTTGGGCTACATTTGAAGGAACTAAAAAATTTTCTAAAAATGTTAAGATTGAAGTTTTGATGAGTGATAAGCCTGAAGATGAGTTTGAAGCTCTATATTATTCCGTTATAACTCAGTTTGAAAAGAATGATTTTGAAAACTCAATATCTACATATGATAGTTTTGAAGACGGGTTTAGTAATGATTATAAAGCTGCTGGCTATTTTGAATATATTTTTAAAAAGCAACTATGGTGGCATATATCTTTAGCTCTTGTTGGAACAGGATTTGTTAGCTTTATGTTCTATGTGGTTTGGAATTATGAAGAAGAGCAATTTGCAAAAAAGAAAACTAAAAAATAATAGATTGCAGTAGCAATCTTTTTTTAAAGAATAGGAGGCAAGTAGTATATATACTATTTAAAATATTTATGGATATAAAAGAAATTGAAAGAGCAATTATTAAAAAATATCGTCCAAAACTATATCGTCCATTTATAAAAGCGATACAAGAATATGATTTAATACAGGAAAACGACTGTATTGCAGTTTGTATATCCGGTGGAAAAGATAGTTTGCTTCTTGCAAAGCTATTTCAAGAATTACATCGTCACAGCGATATTAACTTTGACTTAAAATTTATTTCAATGAATCCAGGCTATGATCAGGAAAACTTAACTTCACTTAAGGAAAATTGTGATATGTTGGAAATTCCGGTAATTATTAAAGATTCTAATGTATTTAGTGTTGCTGAAAAATTAGGAAATGGTCGACCATGTTATCTATGCGCTAAAATGCGACGTGGATTCTTATATGAATTTGCTCAAGAACAAGGATGCAATAAAATAGCGCTTGCTCATCATTTAAACGATGTTATAGAAACCACTATGCTGAATGTTATCTATGCAGGAAATTATGGAACAATGATGCCTAAACTTAAATCGACAAATTTTCAAAATATGGAATTAATTAGACCAATGGTATATATATATGAACGCGATATTAAAACTTATATGAAATATATTGGTATTAATGCGATGAGTTGTGGTTGCAGTGTAACAAAAAGAGAACTTTCATCAAAACGTAAAGTAATTAAAAATATGATTGAAGAGATTAGAAAAGAACATCCGAATGTTGAAATGAACATTTATAGAAGTGCAGAAAATGTAAACTTAAATTGTTCAATTGGATGGAAAAAAAAGGATGAAACGTATACATTCTTGGACGAATATTATGAAGAAAAGTAGTAAATTACAGTAATTTACTACTTTTTTATTTTTTTATAAAATATTTCTTGTATTTTTATAATAATTATTATATAATTTAAGACATATAAAAAGGAGGTGCTTCATATATGAGTACACTAAAAAGAAAATATGGATTATTCACAGGAATTTCAATGGTTGTAGGGGTTGTGATTGGCTCTGGTGTATTCTTTAAAGCACCTAAAGTTCTTGCGAACACTGGAGGAAAACTCTCTACTGCGCTTTTGGCTTGGATTATAAGTGGAGCCATAATGATAATAAGTGCATTTTGTTTTAGTCTAATGGCTAATAGTATTCAAAAAGTAAATGGAGTTGTTGATTATGTTGAGGCGGCTAGTAATGAAAAAGTTGGGTATGGTCTAGCTTGGTATTTTACTACTATATACTATCCAATTTTGGTTGCTACATTAGGATTTGTTTCAATGGTTTACTTTTATGCATTAATAGGTAATGATGGGGTTTTTACTACCTGGCATTTTTGGTTTGCTACAGTAATGTTAATTATTGCATCTTTTGTAATGAACACAATTGCTCCGAAAGTTGCTGGATACTTCCAAGTTTCAACAACCATAATCAAATTAATTCCGATATTTGTTATTGCAGTTATTGGTACAATATTCGGTTTGATTAATGGGAACTTAGATACTGCATTTACAGTTGTTGCTGAAAATGCGACTAATAATTTTGGTAGTGCAATTTTAGCCACTATATTTGCTTATGAAGGTTGGGTTGTTGCTACTTCAATTAATGCTGAATTAAGAAATTCTAAGAAGAATTTACCATTAGCATTGGTATTAGGTTCAGTAATTGTTGTTATAGCATATGTTTTATACTATCTAGGACTATCAAGTTTAGTTCCTCAAACTAGCGATCTAATTTCATTCGGAGATAATGGTCCATTTGAGGCTTTAAAAGTTTTATTTGGTATTGGTGGAAAAGTAATATTTAATTTATTTGTCTTCATTTCTTGTTTAGGAACTCTTAATGGATTAACCATGGCATGTTCAAGAGGAATGTATTCTATAAGTTATCGTGGTCGTGGCCCATTAGTTAGACAAGTTAGCAAGATTCATCATAGTTTTAATACTTCAATAGTATCTTCATTGATTGGATTTGGGCTTACGATGTTTTTTACCCTTCTATGGATTATAACTTTTAATACTAATTTTAATTTTTTAGGAAGTATGGATGAATTGTCAATTGCTTTTGTTTATTCTTCTTATGTACTAATTTATATATGGTTAATGAAAAACAAAAAAGATTTAAAAGTTTTCAGTAGATTTATCATGCCGGCTTTAGCAATAATATCAGCTGTTTTCTTCGTGTTTACGGCTACGGGGTTGTTTTCATTTGTATTAACTAAGGAAACAGGAGGTATATTAAACTTCTTGGTATTTGGTTCAATTGTATTGATTTTCATGTTTGTTGGCGTTTTATTTTATAAAAAGCAAGATATTGAAATAGAAACTGTAAGTTATGAATAATTATATTCATAACTTTTTTTATCATTAAATAAAAACTTTTCATTAATCCTTGAATAATTTATTTAATTATTATATAATTAATGTAGATAACGCTTGCACGATTTGCTTGACATTTTTTAATTTATTTAGTTCAAAAGTATTTCGTCATGATTCTAATGCTAATCATTCTTGCTTAATGATGAATATTTAGATATTGGCATGATACCGTAGATATATAAAATATTAGGAGGATAAAATATGTCTAACAAAAAGTTTGTTTTTATGTTTTCAGAAACAGATGAAACAATGAAGAACCTCGTAGGCGGTAAAGGTGCGAACTTAGGTCAAATGACAAAACTAGGGCTTCCAATACCTCAAGGGTTTACTGTAAGTACAGAAGCATGTACTGTCTATTATCAAAATAAGGAGAATTTACCTGATTATATTTTTGATCAAATCAATTCATCTTTGGTTGAGTTAGAAAAAATTACAAACAAAAAATTTGGTGATCCAATGAACCCTCTTCTTGTTTCGGTTCGATCTGGAGCTCGTGTATCGATGCCGGGCATGATGGACACTATATTAAATCTTGGTTTAAATGAAACTGTAGTAAAGGGTCTTGCTGAAATTACTAATAATCCTCGCTTTGCATACGACTCATACAGACGTTTTATCCAAATGTACTCAGATGTAGTTATGGGGCTACCTAAACCTAGATTTGAAGAAATTATTGATGAGATGAAAGAAGAGAGAAATATTTCATTGGACACTGAGTTTAGTGCAAATGACTTCCAAGAAATGATTCAAAAATTCAAAGCTTTATATAAAAAAGAATTAAATGAAGAATTTCCAAGTGATCCAAAAAAACAATTATATGGAGCAATAGAAGCTGTTTTTGCATCTTGGGAAAATCCTCGTGCTAATTATTATCGTAAAATAAACGGTATTCCATCAAGTTGGGGAACTGCAGTTAATGTTCAATCGATGGTGTATGGTAATATGGGTGAGACTTCAGGAACTGGAGTTGCATTTACGAGAAATCCAGCTAATGGTGAAGATAAAGTTTACGGTGAATTTTTGCTTAATGCTCAAGGTGAAGATGTTGTTGCTGGTGTTAGAACTCCATCACCACTTGCTGAACTTGGCAAAATTATGCCTGATGTATATCAACAGTTTATTGATCTTGCAAAAAAATTGGAGAACCATTTTAAAGATATGCAAGATATTGAGTTTACTATTGAAAATGGAATTTTATATTTCTTACAAACCAGAAGTGGAAAAAGAACTGCTCATGCAGCATTAAAGATAGCTGTTGATATGTTTGAAACTAATATGATTGATAAAGAAAGAGCAATTATGTTAGTTAAGCCTGAGCAATTGGATACTTTCTTACATCCACAATTTGATGAAAGCGCTTTAAAGAAGGCTAAGAGAATTGGTGAAGGCTTGCCTGCTTCTCCAGGTGCTGCTACAGGTCAAGTTGTATTTAATGTTGAACAAGCAATTGAACAGGTAAATAAAGGGAATAAAGTTGTATTAGTTAGACTTGAAACATCACCTGAAGATATTGAAGGAATGCATGTGTCTGAAGGCTTTTTAACAGCTAGAGGTGGAATGACTTCTCATGCGGCTGTTGTAGCTCGTGGTATGGGTAAATGTTGTGTTTCTGGTTGTCATGGATTGGTTGTAAATGAAGCTAAAGGTTTCTTTACAGTAGGTGGCGAGAAATATCATCTCGGAGATTGGATTTCTCTAGATGGATCTACTGGAATTGTTTATGGTGGTAAGATAGATACAAGACCAGCAACAATTAGTGGGGATTTTGAGAAGTTTATGACTTGGTGTGATGAAATTAAAACATTAGATGTTAGAACAAATGCAGATACACCTAATGATGCGAAACAAGCTAGAGCTTTTGGAGCACAAGGAATTGGCTTATGTCGTACAGAACATATGTTCTTTGAAGCAGATAGAATTAAAGCTATGAGAGAAATGATTGTTAGTGAAAATATTGAACAAAGAAAGAAAGCACTTGCTAAATTATTACCTATGCAACAATCTGATTTTGAACAAATATATGAAGCTATGGAAGGTATGCCGGTAACTATTCGTTATTTGGATCCACCTCTACATGAATTCTTACCTACTCAAGATAGTGATATTGAAGAGTTAGCACAAGAATTAGGTGTTTCAAAGGAAAAACTAATCGACAAGATAGCATCATTACACGAGTTTAATCCAATGATGGGTCACCGTGGATGTCGTTTATCAGTTAGTTATCCTGAACTTGCTGAAATGCAAACTACTGCTATTATTCAAGCATATATTAATGTAATGAAACGTAATCCTGACTATCCTGCAGTTCCTGAAATTATGATTCCTTTAGTAGGGGAAGTAAGGGAGTTGAAGTTTGTTAAGGATATAGTTGTTGAAACTGCCGATAAGTTAATAAAGGAAAGTAAGATGGATTTAAAATATCTTGTAGGTACAATGATTGAAATTCCACGTGCTGCACTTCTTGCTGATGAAATAGCTAAAGAAGCTGAATTCTTCAGTTTTGGTACTAATGATTTAACGCAAATGACGTTTGGATTTAGTCGTGATGATGCCGGTGTATTCTTAAAAGACTATTATGAAAAGAGAATTTATGAGAATGATCCTTTCGCAACTATTGACCAAGAAGGTGTTGGTAAATTAGTTGAAATAGCCGTTAAGAAGGGTAAAGAAGCTAATCCGCATCTACATTTAGGTGTTTGTGGTGAGCATGGAGGCGACCCAAGAAGCGTTGAATTCTTCCATAAGGTTGGACTTGATTATGTATCTTGTTCTCCATTTAGAGTACCAATTGCAAGACTTGCAGCTGCTCAATCAGCTATTAAATATAAGAAATAGACATACTTTTAAGGCTGTATAGTTTTTATACAGCCTTTTTATGTTATGATAAAAGCAAATTCATTGAAATTAGATTAATTTATAGTATAATGTATATAGAATATATATTTAAGATTATATATAGATTTCATTGGGAGGAAAATAATGGAAAATTTAGATCAAATATTAAAAGATAATGAAAAAGTGTTGATTGATTTTTATGCTGATTGGTGTGGACCATGTCGTATGCTTTCACCAATTGTTGAAGAAATTAAGAATGAAAGAAAAGACGTTAAAGTTATTAAAATTAATGTAGATGAGAATCCACAACTTGCTGGAGCATATGGAGTTAGAAGTATTCCTACTCTTGTTTATATTAAAGATGGAAAATTAGCTAATCAAATGATTGGTGTAAGACCTAAGAAAGATATTCTTAGTATGATTCAATAAGCAAATCATTAGATTTGCTTTTTTTAATGTGTGCCGGGCATGCATTTTAATTAGGTAGTGAAAGTCTACTGTGGGGGTACTCATCGACCAACCACTAGAGAAGCGCAAGGTATCCTTCGTGAGGAGAGAACTAGAGGAAGCGTGTATCAAA
>Ga0265293_10009689_pt1 | contig 13764 bp, 9 predicted proteins | sample Munlanlewell138R_FD_192505 | JGI IMG/M metagenome (GOLD analysis project Ga0265293, IMG submission 192505) | Leachate microbial communities from a municipal landfill in Southern Ontario, Canada - Leachate well 138R | ecosystem: Engineered > Solid waste > Landfill > Unclassified | place: Canada...
GTAGAAATACAGGAGCCCGCTGGGCCAGTGCTCGCTCGATACGTCACCGGTGACGGAGGTGGAGTTGCACTGGAGTTGCTGGAACCCGCTGGGCCAGTGCTCGCTCGATACGTCACCCGATACGGAGGTGGAGCGGCAGTAGAATTCCTGGAGCCCGCTGGGCCAGTGCTCGCTCGATACGTCACCGGTGACGGAGGTGTAGTTGCAGTGGAAATGCCGGAGCCCGCTGGGCCAGTGCTCGCTCGATACGTCACCGGTGACGGAGGTGGAGTTGCAGTAGAAATACTGGAGCCCGCTGGGCCATACCGTGGCCGGAATCGCCCCGGAAACCTTATCGGAATTGATCTCGATCCGCGTGATCGCATCCCAATCGGAGCAGCGGTATTCGAGCGTGTCACCGGGAGACAGGGCAATCGCACTGCCGCCCGTGGCCTCCACACCGCTGGTCAGGTTGACTACGAATGCATCGTTGACGTAGACCGCAACCGTTCCGCTGGTAAAGTCGAATCGAGGAGTCACCGCCGTGACTCCGCTGGCCCCTGTCAGGGTGATGGTGTACGCGGGATCGGTCGTGAACGTCCAAACGTCGCCGGTTGTCGCTCCCGTGTCCGGATCGTTGGGGTCCACACGCCACTGATACTCGATTCCCTCGTCCAGTGGAATGCTGATCGAATTGGTGTCCACGTTGGAATAGAGCGTCAGGGACGTGCCGACGCGGCCGAAATAGATGTTGTAGTCGTTGGCGTCGGCGACCTCGGCCCAGGAGAGCGTCGCGTCGGTCGCCACGTCCGTGGCCTGGTGCGCGGGCGATGGGTCGGTGGCCTTGGCCAGCGATGTAACCTCGTACTGCCACCCCAGTCGCGGATAGTCCTCCCCTTCGTCGATGGTCCAGACGTTGGGGTCTTCGGGGTCGAAATCGCCGACGGCGATGATGTCCCACCCAGAGAATGTGGCAAGTGCCTGCATCTGGGCCGTCGTCTTGCCAGTCGCATTGCCCGCCGACGCCGTGTGGCCACTGACCTCGGTGTCCCAGTACGTACCCGTCTCACTGTACGCCCCCCCATCGTCCACGTAGCCGCTGAACCCGCGATTCGTGATACTACTGTAGGTCACAACCACGTTAGACCAGCAGTTGGCGACCACGGACCGATAGATTCGTCCCGCAAAACCGCCGAAGTCCACAGGCGTGCCGCCGGATAGCGTGATGGACCCTTCGGCGTAGCAATTCGTCACGCTGCACCCGGCGACGTAGTCGATGTTCCCTGCCAGGCCACCGGAGTACCGACCTGGAGACGTGACCTTAACATCGCACCACGATTCGGTTATTGTGCCTGCCGCCCATCCCGTTATGCCGCCGATCCGGCCATCCGAGCTTGTCGTAGAGACCGTCCCCGTGACGGCGCACCGAGAGATCGTCGGCCCACCATTCATCAGACCAACCAGGCCGCCGACGCGACTGCTGTTGTCCACGATATCCACGTCGAGCAAGACGAGATTGGAGATCGACGCCCCCGATCCATCGAGATAGCCGACGAACCCGTTGTAGTCGGCATCGTTTCGGTGGATCGTCAGTCCGGTGATCGTGTGTCCGTTGCCGTCGATGGTCCCGGTAAATCGTGCTCCGTTGGTTCCGATCTTGAGGAACCCGCCCGACCCGGTCTTGCCTGCCCGGCGCGTGCCAAAGTCCTCGTGTGCCGGGTTGTCCTCGTAGTCGTCTTCGGCCGTGTCGGAGGCGTCGATGTCAGCCGTGAGGACGTAGTCGCCCGACATGCTGCCGGACGCAATCGACTGCAACTCTTGCAGGGTCGATATTTCCACCGGCTCGGCGAATGCCGCCGAACACAGGATCAGCAACAGCAAGGTTCGCTTTATCATTTCAGAACCAGTCCATCCTGGGCCGCTTTCAGTTCCGTACGCAGATCGCCTACCTGCTTCTTCATCGCCGCCAGGTCTCGTTGAACAGCAGTTTGAGATACGCGGTCCCGTCGAGATCGTCCACGGTGATCTGGAGTCCCTCGACGAACGGCAGGCGTTGGCCGTACCAGGCCACCACGCCCTCGGTCATATCGAGTGTGTCGGAAAACAGTTGCGCCCCCCAGGCATCGGCGACGGTCAGCGACCAACTCGTATCGCTGCCTTCGGGCAGCACGACAATGCCCTCCAGATAGCCGCTCGTAGTCTCGATGGCGAACACGCCGCTTTCCGTCAGCGTCACCTCCTCGGCGCGCAGTCCCTCGTATTGTGTGCTGTAGCGACTGGTCATACGGTCGGATCGTGAGGCTACCGGCGTTGGCACCACGTAGCGCCGGCCGAGTCCCGGCAGGTCGGGCAGGCCCGGCGGGTCGGGATCGACGGTCGCGCTGGCGACTGTGCTGAAGGTCATCGTACTGCCGGTCGTGGTCCCGCCCGGGCCGATGGCATCGACGCGCCAGGTGTAGGTCGTGTCGTAGGCCAGGGTGACGGCCACGCTGCGGGTCGTCGTCGTCGCCAACAGGTCGCCGTCGAGGTAGACCGCGTAGCTGCTGGCGCCGGAGGCCGCCGGCCAGGTGAGATTGCGACTGACGGCGACGTTGGCCTGTCCGTTGGCCGGGCTGCCGCCAGTCACCTGATCCGGCACACCCGATTCGGTGGTGAAGCTCCACACATTGCCCACGGTCACCCCCTGGGGGTTGGTGGCGTCCACGCGCCAGTAGTAGGTCGCGCCGTATTCGAGGTAGTCGGGCAGGTCGATGTAGAGTTCCGTCGTCGGACCGATGCTTGACAAGCTTTCCGCATCGGTCCCGAAGTACACCTCAAACTCCTCGGCGTAGGTCGGGATATTGTCGTCCATCGTGGCCGTCCAACTCAGCGTGCTGGTGAAGGGATGAATCAACGCCGCCCCATCGGCGGGCACGGGACTTCGCGGCTTGGCCGGCGGCTGATCCTCCAGCGGGTAGTTGTCGCGGAACGTGACCCACATCGCCTCGACGAACGCGCTGTTCGTCCGATTATCGACCGCGTGGTCGCCTTCGTCGCTGGTCTCGAACATCCAGCGATCCACGTAGTCAAACAGTGGATCGTGGTTCCATGCGTCCTTGAGGTCCATGATCCAAGCCGCCAGCGTCCAGCCGGGATAGGCTACGCCGTTAATGTACCGGTAGTCTGCGTTCCACGACGGGAGGGTTCGAGCCGGGTTGGTTGCGTGATTGATGCCCCACTCGGCCATACCGATCTGTTCGGACTCGTAGCCTCGCAGGCGGTACTGCGAGCTGGTCGTCGGGGTCGTGGTCCAGTTCTCGCTGACGGTCACGGTCGTGACGCCGCCGGTGGAGCGATTGTAGTTCGAGCTGGTGATATACCGCTTCTGCCCCGCTCCCGGACCGGAGGTGATCTCCACGTATTGATGCTCCGGCTGGCCGCTCCACTTAGGCAGATTGTCGATTGTGATCGTGTTCGTCGTCGCGCCGATCGCATAGCCGCTGACGCTGGTGACAAGCGGAAGGTCCACCATGAACCGATCGACATAGAAGGTCTGCATATCCTCCTGGAAGTAGATGTAATCCGGTGGAATGTCCCCGGGTCCGTAGTTGCCGCCGCCTGGCTTGGCGCTCCAGAGATACGCGCCGCTCTTCTGCATCAGAGCGATCATGTTGTTGTCGCCCAGAACCGTCCCGGCGAACAGGATCGGGAACTTGTGGCCCATGCAGTGACCACCGTTGCCGATCCAGGTCGTGCGCCCGCCCGGATGCGAGGCGACGCCGTACCAGTCGATGCCGATCTGCGTGATGTACGTGGCCAGATCCTTCTTCTGCTCGTTGGTCAGGTCCAGTTGCAGCAACAGACCGCCGATGCCCAGTCGCACCGATCGATCGCGCCCGTAGGCGGGCATTCCGTTCTGGACGGGGTGCATCGTGCGGCCCATCCAGTTCGAGACGAAGCTGACCCACGGCCGTCGGAAGTAGCCGGCCACTGTACTGAGGTTGGGCACAGTCCCGGAGACGCCCACGTCATTCGCGTCGAGCGTGCCGAGCACGTCGTAATCGAGGTCGTCGGCATTCCAGTTGACCGTCTTGTCGGTCCCGAAATAGGAGGGTCGGAAACTGTTGGGGTCGGGCACAGTGTCGAGCACAGTCAAGACCGCGATCTTGCCGACGTAGGAGGCGTCGGACGCCGCCGACAGACTGATGGCCGACAGCAGAGACGATCCGTTGGCCACAGCCAGCGGCGTCGATGGGCCAACGCCATAGCCGACGTTCAGCGTTGCGCTGTACTGATTCGAGCGAGAATCAAACCCCTGAAACGTATTGGTCACCGGGTTGACCATCGATCCGTTCCGGGTGCTGCCGTCGGTGACGACGGACGCAGGACTGATACCCTCAACGGACACCGGGCCAACGACCCAGAAGTCGCCCGTTGCAAAGCGCCCTATGCGATGCGTCGTCGAGAACGTCCATGTCACGCTGTTGGAGTACACACCCTCGGCGAAGTACCATCGATCTGTTGGCCAATCCTCGTCTTCAAGAGTCGAATTCCAGCCAAGAATGAAGATTGCGTCATTCGGTTCGCTCTCGGCCTCCGCCTTGGCCATCGTTTTCCAGGGAGCCGCAAGGGTTCCGGAGCCGCTGCTGTCGTTGCCGGCGATGGGATCGACGTAGTAATAGTCCCCCGGCTCCGGCTCGACGGGCTCGGCGGCCGTCGTGAAGGTCCAGAGGTCGCCGTCGGTCAGACCGTAGGCGTTGTTGGCGTCCACGCGCCATTGGTACTCGGTCGCATATTCCAACGCGCCCGGATCAATGGTAATCCCCTCTGTGTTGCCAATCGCATAGTCGTTGATGTCGAGCCCTGTTTCGGACAGGTAGATATCGTAGTTGTCGGCGTACGTCGAGGCCGCCCACGACAGATCACTGGAGATCGGCACGCTCGTTGCCGCATTGGCCGGATTTGGCGTCGTCACCTTGGCGGGCGGTTCCTCGGGTGGAGGAGTACCGGCATCAAGATCAAGGTTCTCGACCGTGCCCGTCTGCACCTGCAATCCGCCGTTGGATCGGTTCTGCGCTACGAACGTGTAGCGGTAATCGACTCGCTCGCCGGCGGGAACGTCGAGGGTCTGGGTTTCCACGATGACCGCGCCGGTCTCTCCGTAGTAATTCGTGGTGCAGACGTGCAGGGTGAACCGCCCCTGCTCGGCCGCCCCGCCGTCGCGGTCGCGAATGAACGTACAGTAGTATTTCGTAGCGACGGTCAACGTCTGGGTCGGCGTGCTGCTGATAAGAGTCGGATAGTTCGACCAATCCAGACGCAGCCAATAGCCGGTCGCGCTGCGGTCGTAGCGCACGCCGACGCCTTTGATATACTGGATCTGGTGCCACGAGCCGAGATTGTTGGCCAGGGTGACTACGCCGAAATACGCTCCCGTCGTGTGCGAGACCGCGCCGGGGGTGAACTCGAACTGGAACTGCCAGTCGTCGTCCCAGTAGTTGGCCCCCCAGTCTCGGTAGACGTAGGTCTGCGTCTTTCGCTCGAGGTTCGTGGCGGTGACGCTGGTTTCGTCGATGGTGTAGACCCCCAACGGGTCTACGGCAGTCCATTCGGTGAAGTCTTCAACTGCGCCCTGAACCGGCCAAGCCAAACACAGGGCGATGAGCATACAGGTGGTCAGGACGCGTATCATGGTGTGCCTCCAATCCAAGGATATGTGCTTCATGTTGTTCGCTATGAACTTCTCATTGGCGATCAGTCCGGGGCCGCAGCGGCAACCCACTCCCCATCGACGGCCCAGATGATCCAACGGGTGTCGTCGATGGCGAGTCCCACACACAGCAGGACCAACAGAATCGGTGCGAATCGTTTCATGGCTATCGCCTCCACGTTTCGTTGAACAGCAGTTTGAGATACGCGGTCCCGTCGAGATCGTCCACGGTGATCTGGAGTCCCTCGACGAACGGCAGGCGTTGGCCGTACCAGGCCACCACGCCCTCGGTCATATCGAGTGTGTCGGAAAACAGTTGCGCCCCCCAGGCATCGGCGACGGTCAGCGACCAACTCGTATCGCTGCCTTCGGGCAGCACGACAATGCCCTCCAGATAGCCGCTCGTAGTCTCGATGGCGAACACGCCGCTTTCCGTCAGCGTCACCTCCTCGGCGCGCAGTCCCTCGTATTGTGTGCTGTAGCGACTGGTCATACGGTCGGATCGTGAGGCTACCGGCGTTGGCACCACGTAGCGCCGGCCGAGTCCCGGCAGGTCGGGCAGGCCCGGCGGGTCGGGATCGACGGTCGCGCTGGCGACTGTGCTGAAGGTCATCGTACTGCCGGTCGTGGTCCCGCCCGGGCCGATGGCATCGACGCGCCAGGTGTAGGTCGTGTCGTAGGCCAGGGTGACGGCCACGCTGCGGGTCGTCGTCGTCGCCAACAGGTCGCCGTCGAGGTAGACCGCGTAGCTGCTGGCGCCGGAGGCCGCCGGCCAGGTGAGATTGCGACTGACGGCGACGTTGGCCTGTCCGTTGGCCGGGCTGCCGCCAGTCACCTGATCCGGCACACCCGATTCGGTGGTGAAGCTCCACACATTGCCCACGGTCACCCCCTGGGGGTTGGTGGCGTCCACGCGCCAGTAGTAGGTCGCGCCGTATTCGAGGTAGTCGGGCAGGTCGATGTAGAGTTCCGTCGTCGGACCGATGCTTGACAAGCTTTCCGCATCGGTCCCGAAGTACACCTCAAACTCCTCGGCGTAGGTCGGGATATTGTCGTCCATCGTGGCCGTCCAACTCAGCGTGCTGGTGAAGGGATGAATCAACGCCGCCCCATCGGCGGGCACGGGACTTCGCGGCTTGGCCGGCGGCTGATCCTCCAGCGGGTAGTTGTCGCGGAACGTGACCCACATCGCCTCGACGAACGCGCTGTTCGTCCGATTATCGACCGCGTGGTCGCCTTCGTCGCTGGTCTCGAACATCCAGCGATCCACGTAGTCAAACAGTGGATCGTGGTTCCATGCGTCCTTGAGGTCCATGATCCAAGCCGCCAGCGTCCAGCCGGGATAGGCTACGCCGTTAATGTACCGGTAGTCTGCGTTCCACGACGGGAGGGTTCGAGCCGGGTTGGTTGCGTGATTGATGCCCCACTCGGCCATACCGATCTGTTCGGACTCGTAGCCTCGCAGGCGGTACTGCGAGCTGGTCGTCGGGGTCGTGGTCCAGTTCTCGCTGACGGTCACGGTCGTGACGCCGCCGGTGGAGCGATTGTAGTTCGAGCTGGTGATATACCGCTTCTGCCCCGCTCCCGGACCGGAGGTGATCTCCACGTATTGATGCTCCGGCTGGCCGCTCCACTTAGGCAGATTGTCGATTGTGATCGTGTTCGTCGTCGCGCCGATCGCATAGCCGCTGACGCTGGTGACAAGCGGAAGGTCCACCATGAACCGATCGACATAGAAGGTCTGCATATCCTCCTGGAAGTAGATGTAATCCGGTGGAATGTCCCCGGGTCCGTAGTTGCCGCCGCCTGGCTTGGCGCTCCAGAGATACGCGCCGCTCTTCTGCATCAGAGCGATCATGTTGTTGTCGCCCAGAACCGTCCCGGCGAACAGGATCGGGAACTTGTGGCCCATGCAGTGACCACCGTTGCCGATCCAGGTCGTGCGCCCGCCCGGATGCGAGGCGACGCCGTACCAGTCGATGCCGATCTGCGTGATGTACGTGGCCAGATCCTTCTTCTGCTCGTTGGTCAGGTCCAGTTGCAGCAACAGACCGCCGATGCCCAGTCGCACCGATCGATCGCGCCCGTAGGCGGGCATTCCGTTCTGGACGGGGTGCATCGTGCGGCCCATCCAGTTCGAGACGAAGCTGACCCACGGCCGTCGGAAGTAGCCGGCCACTGTACTGAGGTTGGGCACAGTCCCGGAGACGCCCACGTCATTCGCGTCGAGCGTGCCGAGCACGTCGTAATCGAGGTCGTCGGCATTCCAGTTGACCGTCTTGTCGGTCCCGAAATAGGAGGGTCGGAAACTGTTGGGGTCGGGCACAGTGTCGAGCACAGTCAAGACCGCGATCTTGCCGACGTAGGAGGCGTCGGACGCCGCCGACAGACTGATGGCCGACAGCAGAGACGATCCGTTGGCCACAGCCAGCGGCGTCGATGGGCCAACGCCATAGCCGACGTTCAGCGTTGCGCTGTACTGATTCGAGCGAGAATCAAACCCCTGAAACGTATTGGTCACCGGGTTGACCATCGATCCGTTCCGGGTGCTGCCGTCGGTGACGACGGACGCAGGACTGATACCCTCAACGGACACCGGGCCAACGACCCAGAAGTCGCCCGTTGCAAAGCGCCCTATGCGATGCGTCGTCGAGAACGTCCATGTCACGCTGTTGGAGTACACACCCTCGGCGAAGTACCATCGATCTGTTGGCCAATCCTCGTCTTCAAGAGTCGAATTCCAGCCAAGAATGAAGATTGCGTCATTCGGTTCGCTCTCGGCCTCCGCCTTGGCCATCGTTTTCCAGGGAGCCGCAAGGGTTCCGGAGCCGCTGCTGTCGTTGCCGGCGATGGGATCGACGTAGTAATAGTCCCCCGGCTCCGGCTCGACGGGCTCGGCGGCCGTCGTGAAGGTCCAGAGGTCGCCGTCGGTCAGACCGTAGGCGTTGTTGGCGTCCACGCGCCATTGGTACTCGGTCGCATATTCCAACGCGCCCGGATCAATGGTAATCCCCTCTGTGTTGCCAATCGCATAGTCGTTGATGTCGAGCCCTGTTTCGGACAGGTAGATATCGTAGTTGTCGGCGTACGTCGAGGCCGCCCACGACAGATCACTGGAGATCGGCACGCTCGTTGCCGCATTGGCCGGATTTGGCGTCGTCACCTTGGCGGGCGGTTCCTCGGGTGGAGGAGTACCGGCATCAAGATCAAGGTTCTCGACCGTGCCCGTCTGCACCTGCAATCCGCCGTTGGATCGGTTCTGCGCTACGAACGTGTAGCGGTAATCGACTCGCTCGCCGGCGGGAACGTCGAGGGTCTGGGTTTCCACGATGACCGCGCCGGTCTCTCCGTAGTAATTCGTGGTGCAGACGTGCAGGGTGAACCGCCCCTGCTCGGCCGCCCCGCCGTCGCGGTCGCGAATGAACGTACAGTAGTATTTCGTAGCGACGGTCAACGTCTGGGTCGGCGTGCTGCTGATAAGAGTCGGATAGTTCGACCAATCAAGACGCAGCCAATAGCCGGTCGCGCTGCGGTCGTAGCGCACGCCGACGCCTTCGATATACTGGATCTGGTGCCACGAGCCGAGATCGTTGGCCAGCGTAACGACGCCGAAATGCGCTCCCGTCGTGTGCGAGACCGCGCCGGGGGTGAACTCGAACTGGAACTGCCAGTCGTCGTCCCAGTAGTTGGCCCCCCAGTCCTTGTAGACATACGTCTGCGTCTTACGCTCGAGGTTCGTGGCGGTGACGCTGGTTTCGTCGATGGTGTAGACCCCCAACGGGTCTACGGCAGTCCATTCGGTGAAGTCTTCAACCGCGCCCTGCACCGGCAGGCAGGCCAACAGGGCGATAAGCATACAGGTGGTCAGAGCGCGTTTCATGGTGTGCCTCCAATCCAAGGATATGTGCTTCATGTTGTTCGCTATGAACTTCTCATTGGCGATCAGTCCGGGGCGGCGTCGGCTTCCCAGGTCCCATCGACGGCCCAGATGATCCAACGGGTGTCGTCGATGGCGAGTAGCGTCACGGTCTGGCCGGCAGTGTCCGACTTCGAGGCGAGATACTGGCCTGCCGTCCCGCCGTCGATCGTGTCCCCGGCAGCCGCCTTGATATAGACATCATCGCCCGCCGTGACATTGACGTCGGCGACCGTATAGAACACACCGATGGCGGTAGATGCCTCCGGAAGGTTCAAAATGACGTTTCCTGCCCCCTCGTCGTTGCCGTCCACGACAATCACATTGCCGCTCTCGGCGATTGTCAGCGTTGTGCTCGCTCCGTAGATCGTGACCGTAGGCTTCATCGCCGGAATGGCTTGCGTTCCTTCGAGAATGTCTTGGACCTCGGCGCAGAACTTGTAGACCGGGTTCATGTAGGCGCTGCCACTGGTGATGAAGTTCGGGTGCTGGGTGATCTCGGTGGCGGAATTCGTCATGGCCCCATAGACCGTGGCAACCGCCAGGAACAGGGCCATCAGGCCAAGGATCAGAATCTTGTGTCGCGTCTTCATGGTACTCTACTCCTTTGCAGAGCAAGGCTCGGGGGCCTCAGAGAGAGACCCCCATGAGCCGGTGAATGTCATCAAGGGTTGCCGACGTTGCTCGCCATCACCTGCGTGTGCTTGTCGCTCGGTGCCTCGGCGATTCGCGCCTCGTAGGTGATCGTGGCGGATCCGGTCAGGATCGCGTAGATGTCCAGGTATTGCTGGTCGGCCTCGTACGGCAGGGGCACACGCATGACGTAGTTGCCTGCGGTGTCGATCCTGCTGTCGCTGCCCTTGGTCATGGCGGGCGTCAAGAGGATCTGCGTCACCGTCCCGTTCAAGGCGCCGCCGCTTTGCGTGGCGCTCTTACGGAGGGCGAACTGGACGGTCCCCGATCCGCCGGCGGCAACCACCGTGCGGATTTCCAGCACGAGAGGCAGTTGCCCGACGCCGATCTGAGGCTTGGTACGGCCCAGGTCGATAATGTTGCTCGAAGCCTTGCTGCCGGCCGTCACAGCGTCGCCCGTCTTAGCGGTGAAATATTGTGCTACATCGGTCATTCCCATCGGGGAATCTCCTTTCTGGTCGCGGGCTCAACGGAGCCCCTTCGGTTAGGCTGCCGCCACGGCGGTTTCGTTATTGAGCAGCGCGTCACACGGCCTGATGTAGACATCGTTGATGCGGTTCATCTCGATGCCATACGGGTTGTTCTTGTCGAGGATGACGTTCTGTCGTCCCACGTTGATCGCCGTGAGAATCCAGCGAATACGGGCGTTGCAGTACATGAAGACCGGCTCCGGTCCCTTGAAGACCTCCATGCGGGCTTGCAGAATCTTCTCGAAGATCGAGTCGTCTGTGTAGCTGGCCCGCGTGGTGGGCACATTGATGATCCGGGCCATGGCACGCTCGTCTGCGATGACCAGCCCGAGCCTTTGCTGGAACTCGGTACGGACATCGTAGCGCGTTTTCTTGGCTACGCTGGGGTCGCCCACGACCTCATCCTGGTTCGTCCACACCTCGACCTCGCCCTTGTCCATCATCTTCATGCCGTTGTTCTTGTCGTTCGCGGGCGTGATGAAGAAGACCTTGCGATAGCCGGGCTGAATCAGCCAGATGCTCGTGGTGGTCGATCCCGTCCCACCGGCGTCGAACGTGGCGTAGTCGCCGTTTGTGACGTTGATCGGGTCGGAGGCATCCGGCGTAGCGCGATAGGTGCCGAGCCCGTCGAACTTGCTGCTGTTGCCGGCGCCAACGCTGGTGCCGTAGATCAGGTGGTTGACGACACCCTGACCGAAGCCCTCGCCGCTCGCATCCTCCAGGTCCGCGCGGAAGCGGGCCTTGTTCGGGTGCAGATCGAGAATGTCTTCCGGGATGTCCAGCCGCATCTTGAACTGCGAGATAACGGCCTTGTACTTGTCGAACTGGACGCTCTGAGACGACCAGCCTTCCGCGATATCCAGAATCTCCGGCGTCGGCAGCGCACTGATCCGCGCTCCCTCATGCGAGAGAATGCCGTTGCCCGGCACGATGGGGATATCGTTCATGATCGGGTTCGACTCGACCAGCGTATTGACGAAGCTTTCGTACCGCCCGTTTTGGACGGTCTTCATTGCGTCGGCCATCGTGATCCGAGTCGCCCACGAGTTTGTAGCCATGAGTAGACTCCTTTCGCTTTGTGGTTGTGGTCACGTGGCGGAAAGGTGGTCGGCCTCATGGCCGGCTTTCCTGCTGCTTTACGCCTGCTTTCCGGCGGCTCCTGCTTTCGGAGCGAAGCATCAGGCCCGGCTTGTGCCGGGGTGGTCTGAAGGTCTGAACTTATGAGGGGCTCGTGGGTGTTCTCGCTATGAGGCCACGAGCCCCGATACTGTCTCTTGCTTACCGCAGTGGTTCGATCTCGACACGCTGGATCGAGTGCGGTGGGTGAACGGCGGTCTGCCGCGTGTTGGGCACCTTCTGCGTGATGCCCTTGGCGACAATCTCGTCGGCTCGCGCCAACGCCGCCTCCATGCTTGCCGCGTTCTCGTCTACGATGCCCATGCCATTGACGCGGACGCGAATCCGATAGCTCGGGGACGGGACGACGTTCTGCGGTCGCTCCTGTTTGCTGTCTTTGTTGTCCTCACTTTTTGCCATTCTCAGATCTCCTTGGCTCCTGCGTCCTGGAGTCCCCTTCGCCTTCGGGGATGACTCTCAAGGTCGCTGTGCCTGTCTTGCCGCCGGCTGTGAACGGGATATTGCGTTCACCGCGGTCGGCCCTTATTGCTCTTTCTTCGTCCATCGTACAGGTTCTCCTTGATTGGGTGTCGGTCAGCCTTCCATCACTTGCTTGCTGTTCGGCCATCGCTCCGCGACGTTGATCTCGTCACTGCCGCCGCCTCCACCCCGGCCGATCCGCGTCGAACCCTCTGCCTGGGCCACGGTGGCGAGTTCGGCAATGGCGGCGAGCAACGGCGCCATCTTCTCCTTGCTGCCGGTTTCGAGCAGGGCCGCGATGATGTCGTCCCCCTTGACTCCGGCTTTGTTGCCCCACTCCTTGAGCATCTTGCCCGCCAGATCCTCGCGACGATTCCACTCCTGCTCTCCGTGCCGATCCACCATCTCCTTGCGGGTATCGGCCCAGAGTTGTTGCAGACGGGTCACCTCGGCGTTGTGGGCCTCGATGCGGCTGCCGGTGAGCATCTGGTGCAGTTCCGCTACCGCCTCCTTGCCGATGCCGTGCTTGACGCCCCACTGCCGCAGAGACGCCTCAGACGCCTCGTCGTACTCCAGGCCATCCGGCATCTTCGGACGCACCAGTTCGTAGCCGTCCGGTTTGTCGGGTGCATCGACCAGGGCGCGGACGTGCTCGGGCTTGAGGATGCCCTTGAGTCGCCCGGTGATCTTCGCGATGTCCTCCGGCTTGGCATCATCGAGACTGTTTGGCACGCGGAAGCTGTTGCGGAACTGCTTCTGCAACTCGACGTGACCGCGTACCTGCTCGGCATGGCTCTTGTACTTCGACATGCTCTTTCGGACGTCCTGGTTACTTGCCAGGTCGCTGAGCTCGAAGTCCTCGTGAAGCCAATCGGGACCGGCAACGTCCCCATCGCCGCCTTCTCCCCCGTCGCCGCCTCCGCCCCCCTCGCCTCCCCCGTCGCCCTCGAATCGGGCACACAGCCGGTTTCCGGCCCAGAACGGGCCGAACATCAGTTTCATCCACTCATTCATCGTGTTCTCCTGTATCGAGTTTCATCCTGCGAAGCGCCATCCTGGCGGCATACTGAGCCACCTTGGCGATTTCCTTCTCGTCGAGCATCATGGACAGTTCGCCCAGGATGTAAGCCCTCACAGCCGGGTCCGCATCGGGGCTGAACAGGACCAAGAGCTTGGCTGCCAGATAGGCCGATCCCGCCTTCTTGTGGGCCTGAATCAGCATGTTCCGTTCAGTGGCCACCGTCGTCCTCCTGCAAGAGGATCGTGCATTCCTTGAACCGCAACTGGCCTTCTCGGGCCTTTCGCACAACGTCACGCGGTCGCATGTGATTTCGACCGTCGCCGCCTTCGTACTCCCGCATCAGGCGAATCAACGTGTCGCGGTCCAGGCGAATGACGTTGTCCTCGGCAAACTCGCCCTT
>Ga0265293_10009690_pt1 | contig 13764 bp, 22 predicted proteins | sample Munlanlewell138R_FD_192505 | JGI IMG/M metagenome (GOLD analysis project Ga0265293, IMG submission 192505) | Leachate microbial communities from a municipal landfill in Southern Ontario, Canada - Leachate well 138R | ecosystem: Engineered > Solid waste > Landfill > Unclassified | place: Canada...
TGTGGTAGCCGAGAGCCTCGCCAAGGGTGGCCGGTACGATTGGCTCGGGATTGTGGGGCAACTGCTGCGCTGGCCGCGCCTGAACTTCGGGGGCCGCTGGTACTGCTCCGAGTGGGTGGTTGGGATGCTTGACTTGGGAACCGGTGCGGGTGCCGTGTTGCCGCCGTTGAAGGCCACGCCGAGCGACATTGACACTTGGGCCAAAGAGTGCGCCGACTTGTACCCGGGGACGAGGCTCTGGGGCTACTACGACCCCGCGCTGGAGGCGCTGATGCGATGAGGCTGCTGCACGGCGATTGCCTCGAAGTGATGCCGACGCTCGACGCCGACAGCGTGGATGCCATCGTGACTGATCCACCCTACGGGCTGGGGTTTATGGGGAAGGATTGGGACCACGGCGTTCCGGGCGATGCGTTCTGGCGCGAGGCGCTGCGGGTGGCGAAGCCGGGGGCGCACCTGCTGGCGTTCGGCGGGACGCGAACATTCCACCGGCTGGCGTGTGCGATTGAGGATGCGGGCTGGGAGATTCGGGACACTGTGATGTGGGTCTACGGGTGCTTGAGTGAGGATACCGAACTTCTGATTGACGGGCGGTGGGAGCCTTACCATAAAGCCATTGACAAGGGTCACGCACTATGCTATGATTCTGAGCATGAAGAATACCGATGGGAACCAATTCAAGATTTTGTTGAGTACGACTACGACGATACCGCCTTCCGAATTGTCTCGGATCGCACAGATCAAATCGTCTCCCGAAACCATCGCTGCCTTGTTGAACGAGATGGAAGATTCGTTTTCCGGTACGCCGAAACACTGGAACGCCAAGAGGCGGTACCCGTTCTGGAAGGTCTGCCAGAACTGCTCTGCAATCTTCCCTTGCGACACGAAAGAACAGGCGGTGCGGAATCGGTATTGCAGCCGCGCCTGTGTGCCGCCGAATCCCGGCAAAACGAAGCCGCTGAACGAGCGCAAGGGACGGGTGGTTGCTTGTGCGACGTGCGGCAAGGAAGTGTGGAGGCCAAATGCGTGGCTTCGGAAGTGCAAGACGGCGTTCTGCTCTCGGGAGTGCAACGGACGAATGCGCGGGAAGGAATGGGCGAAACACGCACACAAGGGCCGTGCGGCATGGACGAAAGAGTCAGAGCAGAGCTTTTGTTTGAAGATGCGCGGGCAGTCAAATCCGGCGTGGAAGGGCGGCGTGACCTACTTCCGCAAGCACGGGAACTACAAGCCTGTCAAGTATGTTCGCTGCCCGCTGGAGTTCATGGCGATGGCCCGCAAAGACGGGTATGTGATGGAGCATCGGCTATTCGTGGCTCAGGCGATAGGCCGCCCGCTGACGCGCACAGAAGTTGTGCATCACAGGAACCACGACCCGCAGGACAACCGGCTGGAAAATCTGGAACTGTTCGCCAGCAATCGGGACCACAAGCTGTACGAGCATCACGGCACACCGTTGCCGATCTGGCGCGGGTAGAGCCGGTCCACTACACGGGAAAGGTTTGGTGTATTCGCGTTCCTACCGGCGCTTTTGTGGCACGTCGCAACGGCAAGGTGTTTGTCACGGGTAACAGCGGGTTCCCGAAATCGCACAACCTCAAGGGTGATTGGCAAGGCTGGGGCACGGCGCTGAAGCCTGCATTTGAGCCAATCTTACTATGTCGAAAACCCTTGACAGGCACGGTGGCCCAGAACGTCCAGCGGTACGGGGCCGGGGCGCTCAACATCGACGGGTGCAGGGTTGAAAGTGGCGAAGACCGGATTACTCAAAGCGGGAAGACCGTGGATATTGAACGTGGTAAGTGTGCCAACGGGTACGACCGACCAAACGCCACCATGTTCCGAACCGGCAAACCCAAGGAGCGCAACGGCCCGGCACACACACAAGGTCGCTGGCCTAGCAATTTGATCCACGATGGCAGCGAGGAAGTCGTGGGGCTGTTTCCGGTGACGAAGGCGGGCGTGGCCGTGCGTCACAACAGTGGGGGGAACACGTTTGGAGGCGACCATCCAAAGCCACCGATGGACGACTTAGGCTACGCCGACTCCGGTTCCGCCGCCCGGTTCTACTACTGCGCCAAGGCGAGCAAACGCGACCGCGACGAGGGATGCGAGGGGATGGAGGAACGAACAAAGGGAGCCCGTGATGGTGAAAGGGTTAGCAACACCCTAAAAGGGCCAACGAACAGTCTACGCCCTGATGCTGCTACAAAGTCTTGCAACCACCACCCCACCGTCAAGCCCACGGCGCTCATGCGCTACCTCTGCCGCCTCGTGACGCCACCCAACGGCACCGTCCTCGACCCGTTCATGGGCTCCGGCTCTACCGGAAAGGCCGCCACACTGGAAGGCTTCGACTTCATCGGCATCGAACGCGAGGCTGAGTACATCGAAATCGCCCGCGCCCGTATCGCACACGCCGCCACGCAAACACGGCAGGCAGACCTCTTCGAGGAGGCTATGGCATGACCGAGGGCCGCAAATACGACGCCGACAAGCCGCGCTGGGACTTGCTACCCTGGGCCGCCGTGCGCGATGTGGTCTGCGTCCTGACCTACGGCGCGACCAAGTACGACGACGACAACTGGAAGCACGTGCCCGACGCTCGCCGCCGCTACTTTGCCGCCGCGCAGCGCCACTTGCTCGCATGGTGGGATGGCGAGCGGCGCGACCCTGAGACCGGCTATTCGCACCTCGCCCACGCCACATGCTGCCTGCTGTTCCTGGCCGCGCTTGAGATTGGGGGTTCCCGATGCACCGAGTCGTCGCAATAGCCGACACGCACTGCGGCCACGTTGCCGGGTTGACGCCGCCGGACTACTGGCTGCGCGAGACTGACGCGACGCGACCGCTGGCCCGATTGCAGCGCGAGTGCTGGCGCTACTACGCCGCGCAGATCAAGGCGCTGAAGCCCATCGACACCCTGCTTGTCTGCGGTGATGCTATCGACGGCAACGGCTCACGCAGCGGCGGCACCGAGCAACTGACCACCGACCGCCACGCGCAGGGCCTCGGGCATGTCGTTGTGTTCGCGACTGTCGAGCAGGCGACCGGCGCGGCGCTTGCCGACGCGATAGACCGGGCATGGGTCGTCGAGATGCACAACGTCTGGCCCGCGCAGGTGGGCAATATGGTCCGAATTAGGCCAGTCCTCATGCTGCCCAAACTGGGAGTCATCGAGCTGCGAGATTGCGGACCACTCCCCCCACTGCTTGAAGAAGAACGGCACGTCTGCGCTGGCGCACTGATCGCGCAGAGACCTCAGCCAGTCGGGATGGACAGGCCGAGCACCATGGCCGGACTCGCCGCCCGCGACGACCCAGTCGAGCGCGTGCAGGGCGTTGGCGCAGTGATTGGCGGCATGGGCCTTGATGGCGGTCAGGTCCACCGGCCCGAGCATCGGCTCGACGCTGACCCACCGGATCGCCGCCGGTGTCGCCAGTAGGAGCGGGATTTTCTCGTCGGCCTCGGCCTGGTTGCAGACGGTGACGCCGAGAGCGAGGTTGCGCAGCGGCCATCCGACGTTATGCTCCGGCGCGAGTAGATTGTTGACGGCGTTGGCAACCTGACACTCGGCCTCGTCGTTGCTGGTGATGCGATAGGCTGCTTCGGCCAGCAGATTCGCCGGGTCGTGATCGCCGATGGTTTCCAGCACGGGGCGCAGGTTCAGGTGTCTCTTTGTCAGCGTCAGGTAGCGGTGGCGCGGCGTGAGGGCCATGACCGCCAGCATTTCGAGGCGGCGTCGGCTGGGAATGCCGGAAAACATCCAGTCGGTCATGGAGCCGAGGAAAACGCGGCGCGGCTTGTGCCAGTGGAGCGGCGTGGCGAGGGCGTTTTCGTTGACGCGGACCTTGCCGGTCCACTCGATCCGCCCGCTCTCGGTCTGGCGCGTGAGCCCCTCATAGAGTTCGCGCGTCGCGGGGATGTGGGCCAGCCGCCAGGCCATCTTTGCGGCGTAGCAGTGATCGCAGCCGGGCGAGCCCGAGTGGGCGCAGCCGACGACGGGGTTCCACGTCTCGTGGGTGTACTCGATTTTACTGGGCATCGTCGGCCTCCTCTCCGAGCAGGGCGGCGCGGGCGTGCTCGCATGTCGGGCATGGCTGAGGGTACTCCTTGGCGGCATCACAGTTTGCCATGTGATACGGGTCTAGCATTTCCTCCAGTGCCTCGCGCAGCCTCTCGACCTCGGCCTCCAGCGCCTTGCATCGGGCCAGCAGTTCCGGCGCGGCGGCTCCGAGCGCATCATTGGCGGCGAGCACTCTGCGCTCTTCTTCGAGGTGGGATTCTATGCGCTGGCGCATCGCCAACCATGACTCGCCATCGTCTTGCGTCTGGTCTGGCGGGTGTGGGTAGCGCGCGCCCGATTTGGTAACTCGCCCACAAACAGGGCCTCTATCCCACGGTCCCGGCGTGTGTCCCTCGTACTTGCTGTAGTCGATCATCACTCTTCCTCCTCGCTCTGTGTTGTCACCGTCTCAAGCGCCACGGTGTCCAAAATCTTCTCGGCCACGTCTCGCAGGGTCATTGCGCACTGCACCAGGTCTGCCGGGTCTCGCGTGATCTCCAGCATCGCCGCCACGTCCAGCACATAGCGGCGCAGTTTCTCGCGGGTCTCAGTGTTCATTGTCTTCCTCCTTGTTTGCCGGGCTGAGCGTGATCCACACGCCTGCCGCCTCGGTTTCGGTTTTCGCAAATCGTTTCTCGACCAGCAGCCGCGCCACCTCGCGGTCATCGCCATAGGCGCATCCGTTCAGCGCGTCAAGGGCCGCCTTTGCAATGTTGTCGCAGTCGTGGCGCGTCGGCGCTATCAATCCGGCGCGGGCGTCGGCGGACTTCCGTTTGCTCCAAGATTTCGGCACGTCATAGATTGCCGTGATGTGTGCCTCAATCGGACCCGCCGGCAGGCGCGGCTGAAGCGCCTGCATCCACGCCAGCCGCACAAGGTTTTCGTATTCGACCGTCTCTTTCGGCGTGTAGGCGTGGCCCTGCCGGGTCATGCGCGGGCGGCCCTTGGCCTTCGGCGGGCCGGGGACGAATAGCAGGATTGCAACAAGGATTTCGTCTGTGTCATGCGCTGGCATAGTCGCCCTCGATTCTGGCCCCGCTGCTTTTCGTGCGCCTGGAAAACTTGACACGCCCCAAGCCCTTTGCCGCGTCTACCGGCAGATACCGCTTGCGTACGGCGTACATGCGCCGCCGCGCCTCGGCGTCGTCGATTTCGCTGCGCATAATGGCCCGCTCGATGTCCAGCCGCACCCGCTCAAGGATTGTCGCCAGGCGGCGCACCGCCTCAACGCTGATGCCCAGGACGCCGCAGATGCCCTCCAGGCTCAGGTAGTCGCCCTTGGTATCCTCGAAAATCCAGTAGCGGGCATTTTCGACCTCCTGCCGGTTTCCAAGGATTGCGCTCTCGCGCTTCGGTCGGTTGGCATATTTCCCGCCGCCCTCACGATCAAGTCTTGGCGGCGTCGCCAGCGCCCACAAGGCGCTCAGGACTTCGGCGGCCAGAAGCGCGCGGTACGGCGCGGGGTTGATGCCTACCGATGCATGGGCGACCATATGGGCACCTCCCGCCGTGACTCCCGCGCATCCTCGCGCCGCGCCTCGTCCTCGGCCAAGGCTTCCATCGCCTTGTCGTGGATCAGGTCGCGCAACCGCTCGACCAGGCAATCCTCAATGGATTCGTCGGCGGGCGCAAACTCCTCTTTGCCGTCCCAGATCGCCGCGATCCCGATCACGTTTCCGGCACCGTCCATCTTCGGCTTGACCTCGATATACACTTCGTGGAACTCTTCGGCCAGGTCGAAAACCACATCGTTATAGTCCATTGTCTCGATCCTCCCTTTCTCGGCTATTGCCAGTCCTCGCCTCGGCCCCAGCGGAGCCACTGCATGACAGCTCTTTTGGCCGCAGCCGAGCGCATGCCATCCAATACAGCCAATTCCGACCATGCCGCGATGGCGCAGGCGGCGACGGTCCAGCGCAAATGGTGGTAGCGGGACAGTTTGCCCGGCGTTGGCGTTTCACTTGGCTATCCTCACTCTCGGGATTTGGTAGTCCTGAATCTGGCTCTCTTGTGTGCGCTTGTGCTGGTCAACCATGTCCTCCATGCGGCTGAGGTCGTACTGATGGGCGACGGCCTTGTCGATGGCCTCGGCCCGAGCCGCCTTAGCCTCGGCCTCAGTGAGCCATGGCGCGGCGATCAGCAGGCCCATGGCGTAACTCGTCGTCCACTGCTCGCGACACCTTGGGCACTCCCAGGAGCGCGAAATGAAACCGTAGGAGCGGAAGTTCTGATGCGAGAACAACTCCATTGCCCAGGCGCGGTATCCCTCTTCGAGGCAGTGCGGGCACAGCAGGCCCGGCTTGTCGCCCGGTTGCGCCGCCTCGAATAGCGGCGCGTCGGGTCCAGCGCTGTCAAGCCGGTGGACGTGGACCATGATCGCCGTAAACGGCACCATCAGGGCGACCGGCGCCCACGTGAGCGCGATGTCCACGGCACGGCGGCGAGGCGATGCGGTGTCACTTGTCATCTTCTCGGCCCTCCTCTCCGGGCTCTGGGTACAACAGGCCAATGACGTTGTCGGCAATCTCTATAGAGAGCCGCGCGGCCTCAGCGGCAGCGCCGTGGTCGTCGTATCCCGGCTGACCTCGCCGCTCCATTAGACCGCGCATGACTGGCCCTATCGTCTGCCCTACTATCCAATCGTGGAACGACATGCCGGTATCAAACACCTGATGCTCATGCACGCCACCGTGAGAGCAAACCGGGAATGCAGAGTATGACTTACTCATCGCCTCGGCCCTCTCTTTCTGCGATAACGATCTGTCACGTCCTCGCCCGTCTCAACGTCGTAGACGGCGACGATCTCAATCCTGTCGGCGCTCGCCTTGCCGTCCGTCGCCCACGGCTCGTTGATCTGAGCGTCCTCAGGGATGCGTACCTTGGCCTCAAGATACCGCCCTTGATAATACAGCGCACACCATGAGCGGCTCGCGAAGTGAAATCCGGGGTAGGAGCACAGCACGCGCTCATCGCCCGCAAACACCTCGCCCGAGCGCAGCGTGTTGAGACCGACGCGGTACTGATAGCCGCGACTGCACAGCCCCGCCTCGAGCCGTTTCCAGTAGTAGTTTCCAGGCTCGACGCCCATGGGTTTCACAAGGCCCTTCGCGCCGGTCAGGTCCGCGCGGCGCAGGTCCGCATTGCGCAGGTCTGCGAAGCGCAGATTTGCGCCGCTCAGGTTCGCGTCCCGCAGGTGTGCGTCGCGCAGGTCCGCGTCGCTCAGGTTCGCGCCGGTCAGGTCCGCGCGGCTCAGGTCCGCGTCGCTCAGGTTCGCGCCGGTCAGGTCCGCGCGGCTCAGGTCCGCGCGGCTTAGGCACGCGCCGCTCAGGTTCGCGCCGGTCAGGTCCGCGTTGATCAGGTCCGCGCGGCGCAGGTCCGCGCCGGTCAGGTCCGCGCGGCTTAGGCACGCGCCGCTCAGGTTCGCGCCGGTCAGGTCCGCGCGGCTCAGGTCCGCGCGGCTTAGGCACGCGCCGCTCAGGTTCGCGCCGGTCAGGTCCGCGTTGATCAGGTCCGCGCGGCGCAGGTCCGCGCCGGTCAGGTCTAACGGCTCTCCGGCAACGCGATTACGGATCATCTGCACCAGGTCATTATCTGCCATCGTCGGCCTCCTCTCCGCTCAGGATCGCCTCGCGTAGCCGATTGTTCTCGGCCTCTAGTTCCCTGCATCGGGCCAGCAGCTCCGGCGCGGCGGCGATCAGGCGGGTGTTGGCCACCTGTTCCTCGAAAGGCCACTCAGGGACCATGACGGCATGATGACAGAGTTCTATCTCTTGCTCCTCGTCCTCGTAGCCGTAAATACCGCACGGCCGCTTGCTGGTTGAGTTCCGTGTAAAATCCCACGGCCCCGGCGTGTGCCCCTCGAACTTGTCATAGTCGATACTCATCTTCTCGGCCCTCCCTTTCTCGCGGCGCGGCGGTCAATCCACCGCTGCCAGATTGAGCGCGGCGGGTGACACCAGTTTTCGCCAAGCGGCACGTCGTCGCGGACTGTCATCGGGTGGCGCGGGTCATACGGTTTCATCGGCGGCCTCCTATTCGGCGACCACGGTTAGGATGACGTACAGGACGGCCACTGCCATCAGGGCGCAAAACGCGCCGATCAGCAGCAGGCCGCCGCCAATCGTCGTATCCAGCGCCAGCCGCAGCGTGCGCCGCCACCACGGCGGGCGGTGATAGCAGCGGGTGATGCTTCGGGCAAGCAGTTCAGCGGTTCGCATCGTCGTCCTCCCACTCATAGAGATAACTGACTCCGTCCCACTCGATTTCGATGGTGTTTAGACTTACGGTGATAGGCTCGGGCATCTTTGCCCTCCTTGTGGGCAGTTTTTCGCCGTGCCCAGGGCGGCGGATTGTCAGCCCTCGACCTCGGCCAGGTCGATCACCTGCGAGGCGATGCTGGCCGGGTCGATGCCGTAGCCTGCGGCGGCGGCCTGCCAGCCGGCCGCCCTGACGGCCTTGCCGACCTCCTCCTGGCTCACACCCTTGGGCCTCAGTTTCGGCCATAGCACCTTCACGGCGGCGGCGCACTCCTCCGGCGTCTCATCGCCGTAGGGCGGCGTTTCGGCCTCGGCCTTGCCCTGACACGTCGGCGCAGGCGTTTCGACCGTGGCGGGGCCTTCCTGCGGCTCTGGCGCGGGCTGGTCCTTTGGCGTGTCGGCCCGCTTGGCCTTGACCTTCGCCGCCACCGCCGCCGCGCCCTTGCCGTCTTCCGGCGCCACTGGCGGGAAAGCTTCGTCCACGCTCACCTCGTTGGCCTGCACCGCGTTCCAGAGGCCGATCAGAGTCGCCAGGTCGTCCTCGTCGATCTCGGCGAGACTGTGACGCCCGAGACGCGCCACAATGCGGTCCTCCGTGGCGCCGATCAGGGCGAAGCGCTGCAGGGCCTTCGCCCGCCTTGTCTCGATTGCCATCTTGCCACCCGTCGCCATCTGCCGCGCCGCCTTGTAAACGCGATCGGCGATTGCGGCGGGCACCGCCTTGAAAATCGCGTTGCGGATCGCGATGCTCGATGCCGCGTTGGCCGTGACCGTGATCATGTCGTCCGAGTAGCGCCGCCCGTCCTTTCGCGTGATACGGCGCTTGACCTGGGCGGAATAGGCAACATTGTTTTCCAGGTCATGCGCCAGCCCCTCCACGGTGATATGGGTTTGGTCCGCGCCGATCACTCGCGAGCAAATCCGCAGGTTGCCCCACGATGCGGCCATGATCTCGGCCAGCCGGACGCTCCGCCCCTCGATCATCTTGCCCTCGCGTGGCACGGCATAGAGACATGCCGCCGCCGTGTCCTGATCGCCCGTCGCCAGCGCGATTGCCTGGTTGACGGCGCGCTCGATTCCCTGGGCGGTCGAGTGCAGCGGGTAGCGCTTCGCCGTCGCGATCTGGATATCCGTTTCGGCCCTGACTTGGGCCTCGAGGGCATTCGCGCCCTCGATCACCTCGGGGATCAGCGCCCCGTCCTCCTCATGCCGCGTCATTCCGTTTGCCATTGTGTTGCCCTCCTGTGGTTTGGGTATGGGCCTCAAAGGCCCTTCTTTCTGATCGTCATCCGCCGCGCCGCGCTCTCGCGCATGTACTCGGCGCAGACATCGGGCCGCGCCGCCTGCAGCGCCTTGACATCGAGCCGATTGGACGGCACCTCATAGTAAGTCACGGCGCGCCCATCGTCAAACACGCCCGCCTCAGCGTCGCCAAGGTGGCGCAAAATCTCCGCCTTCGCCGAGTCCTTGAGCGCCTCGGCGTTTTTGACGGCCTCGTGCGCCGCCTCATAGTCCAAGAGCAGGTCGGCGGGCAGTCCCTCGACCACGGATTGAGGCACGCGCCGCAGACGCGCCAGGGTCTCAAGCGCAGGCGTCGCATTCTCCGGCGGCGTGTCGGTTTCGACCAGCGCCCAGAACCGCGTCGCCGCTTCGGCGATCACTTCGGCCAGGTCGGCGTTCAGCGCGACGTGGTACAGCTCGAAACCCCTGCCGCCCAGGAACGCCGCGAGGTGCGCCGCCTGCGCGCCGGTGCAGAGCATCTGCACATGGACCTGCACAATGTACGGGTCGGGCACCTGATCGGTTCCGCCCTCGCCCCAAGCCTCGGGCAGCGGCCCGAAAAGGCCGCTGGTCTTCGCCTCGACCGGCTGGCCGGTGGCCCTCAGGATCGCATCGCAGTTCGCCCCGAGATGCAGGGCCGGGGCGCTGCGGTACTGGTTGCGCGTGAGTGCGCCCAGCGCGTCGGCGGCGTAATCGAGCACCGCCACCTCCATCAGATTCCCGGCCTGCACGGCGGGCCTTCCGCTCAGGTCGGCGGGCTCGACGCGCCCGGTTTTTTCCGCCCACACGTCCCAGGCCGAGCGGTAGGGCGACAGCCCCAGGATGGCGGCCATGTCGCTGGAGCCGATATGGTTCCGGCGCTGCGCGAGTTGTGTTTTGGTGATCGGCATGTCTATGCCTCCTCTATGATGTCGCCAATATCGGCGGCGGCCCGGAGGGCGCGAAACGCCACGCTATCCGGGTCGTCCTCGCTTGACCTGGGCGATCATATCGGCTACTTGCATTGTTCTTTTCCTTTCGGCGCTTCGGGCCTCGTCGCCCTTGATTCTGTATCCACCCTATGCCTCTCCCGTCTCCGTGTCAAGCATTATTTTGCATTTTTTTCAGGACGGGAAAGCGCTGATTTTGCGCGACTTACGAAAAAACCTCCCGAAAATCGACACCGCCCACCGAGAAAATCGACGCCACAGACCAGCCCTCGATGCGGAGGGATCCACCGGCCCCGCCGCTGGCCACCTGTCCGGCTCCAGATCCAGCCGCGAGAAATCGGACGGCGGCAAATCCAGCGCCCGCCAGGTCGCCACGCGCAACGCCGCGACGAGCCGCTGGCGCGTCTGAGTTCGCACCTCGTGCCCGGCGCGTTCGCAGCGCCGGATGGTCGATGTGCTGAGGCCGGTCCTTCCAGCCAGCGCCGCGACGCTCAGGCCGAGCCGCGCCCGGCGGGCGGCGATGTTGACCGCCTGGTTTTCGCTGATGGTGTTGAGGCAGTTCATGGTTGACTATCTCCCGTCGGTTGCCCTATGATGGGCGAGTCTCGATGCGGCGCTCATGGCCGCGCCTCCGTGGCCCCGCTGGGTGATGAGCCAGGCCGAGCCATGCCGTGCCCTGCCTGCCGAGCCTCTCGCAGCCCAGCCGAGCAGTGGTCCGCCAAACTACTCACGCTCAACCGCCTCCCTTCCGTGATTTCCGCCGGTCCTGACCCACAAGCGGCACGCCCTCCACCATCTCACACAACCGCGACACGATGCGCTCAAGCACCCGGTACGCCTCGCCCATCTCACCCTGGGCCGCCGCCAACTCGCGCGCACGGTCCAACAACTGACCGCCACTCAGGTTGGAGGTGATAATCACTGGCCGCAGGCTGTTGTACCGCCGGTTTACAATCGTGTACAGGATCCGCGCGCTGTGGTCGGTCACGCGCTCCGCGCCCAGGTCATCCAGGATCAGCACCGGCGTGCTCTCACACTCCTCGATAATCTCGGCCTCACTGTTGCCCGACTTGTCGCGATAGGTCGAGCGGATCTCGGCCAGCAAATCGTCGAACACATAGGCGCAGGGCGTTACGCCACGCTCGATCAGCCTGCGGGCAATCGCAAATGCCAGCCCGCTCTTGCCCGTGCCCACCGGCCCGCTCATGTACAGGCCTTTCTGTGTCTCCGGCCCGAAATCCTCTGCCCAGAGGCGGCACCGCTCCAGGATGGCCCAGTCAACGATGCCGCACTCACGGAGCCCATCGAACCCGCCCCGAAACCGCGCCGGAATCAGGGCATCCACCCGCGACGCCCGATAGGTCATCAACGCGTCAAATTCGCCCATCGTCTCGATCCTCCCGTCTTCTCAGAATGTCAACCCCGCCGACGGGTCGCCCTCCGTGATCGACTGCACCCGCTCCACCGCCGCCCGCAGCCGAGGCACTACCCATGCCGGATCCGCAAATGATTCGCAGTAGGCCGACTGGAGATTGAAAAAGTTTCGTACGGCATACGTCTTCTCATGGCCGAGTACCCGCACATGCTCGGCGTAGTTCTCAATCGCTCGCCGGAGGTCGGCCATCTCATACAACAGCACCGCCCCCGTCTTGCTCTGCGGCGCCAGCCCAAGCCGGCGCTTGATCCAGATCTTGGCCTGTGTCGCCGTCGGGTCTGACCCAAAGTGCGCTGACCATAGGGCCAGAATCTCGGCAACCTCCGAATCACCCTTTTTCTCCCCCCCCACACCCCCCCCTACTAGGTCCAATTCCTTTTCCAATTCCTTTTCCCCTTCCTTAGCTCTACCCCGTAGGGTAGTGCATAGGGTAGTGGGTAGGCTACTGGGTACCCTAGTCTCAAAGACAAGGCCACCATCACTCATCGATAGCCCATGCTTCTCAAGTAAGGACAGGATTTTCCTGTGGGGATGCGAATCAGGATTCAGAGATGCTGATTTGGTCTGAAACACAACGAAACCCGGCAACAGCACCTTCCGCCCCGAGTCGATCACTGCCACACGCAACGCCTCATCCTCCCGCCGGTCGGCATTCAATGCCTCAATCGTCTGCGTAAGGTCCAACCGCGAGGCGTTGAGATAGTGCTGCATCGTATCCACGTCAATCTCCCAGACCCCGGCATTGTCGCACTTGTCACACAGGTAATCCCAAACGCATTTGTCCTGCGGGGAAAGCCGACGATACCATGGCTGTTCCCAAATCTCGGTGTCCCGGAAACGATTGCTCACGGCTCACCCCCTCGTCCGATTGACCAGGTGAGGCGCGAAAATCTCCCGAGCCCGCGTCTCGCCAAGCCAACCCTCCAGGTCGCTCAGAGTCATAATCCGCGTTGAGCGAGACGCTGGAGTCGAGCGGCCATAGGTCAGGATTCCCAACTCCATAGCCTTGTACAACGTCTTCGGAGTCAGGCCGATTATCTCCGAAACCTCCTGTACGGTCCAACAGCGCTTTTCCTCGGTTGCGTCCATTTCGGTTCCCCCTTTCCCGCAAGAGCCTATACCAATCCCTTATCCACATCAAGGACAAAAGTATCTTTTTTTTGCTGTCAACACTTTGGCCTTGACAAAGAAAACCACTTGCACTATAACGGCAGCATGAGAGACTATCCGACCAGCCCCAGCGGTGGCGGTACACCGGGCGCACGTCCCACCACAGGACACCTCACAGACCGCGCGGCAAACGCGCCAACGCCGCCACCGCTCGGGCGATAACCACAGAGGACAACAGATGCCAACCGCCCCGCCCCGCCTCTGCCTGCACCCTGGATGCCGAAGCCTCGCCACCACCGGCGCGCTATGCCCGGTCCACACCGCCGCACGCGACGCACAACAGCAGGCGCGGCTTGACGCGTGGCAACGCAAGCACGACAGCGAGCGCCCATCCTCTCACGCTCGGGGTTATGACGGACGCTGGCGAAAGGTCCGCTCCGCCCACCTGGCCGCTCACCCCTGGTGCGCAGACTGCGGCGAACCCGCTACCGAGGTCCATCACATCCTGCCACTGGCCGACGGCGGCAACCACGACCAGGAAAACCTGATGTCGCTCTGCCACGACTGCCATAGCCGCCTGACGCTGGCCAGCGCGCGGGGGGGCATCGCGGCACCCCGGCGCAAATCCGGGCGGGGGGACGGATAAGGGGGAGGGGGGGCGAATCCCTACAGCCCCAGCAAAAAAAC
>Ga0265293_10009691_pt1 | contig 13763 bp, 8 predicted proteins | sample Munlanlewell138R_FD_192505 | JGI IMG/M metagenome (GOLD analysis project Ga0265293, IMG submission 192505) | Leachate microbial communities from a municipal landfill in Southern Ontario, Canada - Leachate well 138R | ecosystem: Engineered > Solid waste > Landfill > Unclassified | place: Canada...
AACCATAAGAAAATGTTAGAAACAGGCTTAAAAATATTAATTTCAAAAATTTCATAACATAATAATTTTAGAAAACATCATTGCAATATACGAAAATTAAACAAAAAAGAATAATAAATTTTCAATATTATATCAACAGTTTATTATTTTATTATTTTCTTATTTTTTATAATTTTGCACTGTGAAAAATTTATTAAACAAACTTTTTAATTCCAATCCTAAGATAGAAGAATTGTTCTCTATTTTTGACAATGATAAAAACTCAAACTTATTAATAAAAGGTTTATCTGGTTCTTCAAAATCATTTTTATTTGCAAAACTTAGTCAAGTAAGTAAAACTCCGATTTGTGTTATTTTACCTGATAAAGAGAAGGCTTCATACTTTTATGATGATTTGAATAATATTATTGACAATAAAAATATTTTATTTTATCCTTCAGCATATAAACGCTCAATAGAGTATTTAAAAACCGACAAAACAAATATTGTATTAAAAACAGAAGTTTTAAATAAAATAATTTCAAACAAAAAGCCTTATACTATTATTACTTATCCTGGGGCTATAATCGAGAAAGTTGTTCCAAACAAAACTTTAACAAAAAACACTTTAGAAATTCATCAAGGCGAAAAAATTTCTATGGATTTTGTTATTGAGGTTTTAAATGAATATGGATTTTCGGCTGTTGATTTTGTTTACGAACCTGGCAATTTTTCTGTTAGGGGAAGTTTAATAGATATATTTTCTTTTGCTGAGGAATTTCCTTTTAGAATAGATTTTTTTGGCGATGAAATAGAAAGCATTAGATCTTTTGATCCACAAACTCAGCTTTCTACAAACAAACACAAGAAAATTAAAATAATACCAAACCTTCACGAACATTTTGAAGAAATAGAAAAAATTTCGTTTTTTGATTTTATAAGTAAAAATTGTAAATTTTGGATTTCTGAACCAGAATTAGTTTTGGATAAAATTGAAAAAACTTTTGTTGCTGCCGAAAAAAGATACGAGGAAATAGATGAGAACATTTTTGAAGATGAAGACAATTATATTTTAGAACCAAGCAAGAATTTACTAAAAGTTCAAGATTTTATTAATCAAATTAAAAATTTTCAATTAGTAGAAATTGCCTCACGTAGTGTTTTTGAAGCAAAAAAAGAATTTAATTTCAATACCGAACCACAACCTAAATTTGGAAAACAATTTAATATTTTAGCAGAAATTCTTCAAAATAACGAAACAAATGCTTACGAAACTTATGTGCTTAGTAATAATGAAAAACAATTATTAAGATTAAAAGATATTTTTATTGAACAAAAGCAAAATGTAAATTTTATACCGATTTTAAAAATTGTAAACCAAGGATTTATTATGCACGAAGCAAAAGTTTGTGTTTTTACAGATCACCAAATATTTGAAAGATACCACAGGTTTAGCAATAAAAAGCTTTCACATAAAGACAGTATTACAATTCAAGAACTAACAGCACTTAAGCCCGGAGATTATGTTGTACATATTGATAATGGAGTTGGAAAGTTTGGGGGTTTACAAAAAATTAATAATAATGGTAAAATACAAGAAGTTGTAAGCATTATATACGATAATAATGATATTCTTTATGTAAATATTCACTCTTTACACAGAATTTCGAAATATAGAGACAAAGATGATGAAGCCCCAAAAATTTATCGTTTAGGTTCCGGACATTGGAAACGTTTAAAGGAAAAAACTAAGAAAAACATAAAAGATATTGCAAAAGATTTAATACTTCTTTATGCAAAACGAAGAGAACAAAAAGGTTTTGCTTTTTCGCCAGATTCTTACTTACAACATCAATTAGAGTCGTCTTTTATGTACGAAGACACAGAAGACCAAAGTAAATCAAACGAACTTATAAAAGCAGATATGGAATCAGAAATTCCAATGGATAGATTGGTTTGCGGAGATGTTGGTTTTGGAAAAACAGAACTCGCTATTAGAGCTGCTTTTAAAGCAGTTAACGATAGTAAACAAGTGGCAGTATTAGTACCAACTACAATTTTAGCACTTCAACATTATCAAACTTTTAAAGAAAGACTTGCTGATATGCCTGTAAATGTTTCTTATATAAGCAGATTAAAATCTAATAAAGAAATAAAAGAAAATTTAGAAAAACTTGAAGAAGGCAAATTAGATATAATTATTGGCACACATAGACTACTAAATAAAGATGTGATTTTCAAGGACTTAGGTTTATTAATAATTGACGAAGAACAAAAGTTTGGCGTTTCTATGAAAGAAAAATTAAAAAACCTAAAAGTAAATGTTGATACGCTAACTCTGACAGCTACACCAATTCCCAGAACTTTACAATTTTCATTAATGGGTGCAAGAGATTTGTCTGTTATTAACACAGCACCACCAAACCGACAGCCGATAATTACAGAACTACATTCATTTAATAATGAAATTATCAAGGATGCAATTTATTACGAAGTAGGTAGAAATGGTCAGGTATTTTTCATAAATAATAGAATTCAAAATATTTTTGAAATACAAGCATTGGTAAACAAACTTTGTCCTGAAGTCAAAACCATTGTAGCTCATGGTCAGATGGAAGGGCAAAAATTAGAGAAAATTATTTTAAGTTTTGTACGTGGCGATTATGATGTTTTAATAAGTACAACTATTATTGAAAATGGAATTGATATTCCAAATGCAAATACAATAATTATAAACAATGCTAATAATTTCGGTTTAAGCGATTTGCATCAACTAAGAGGAAGAGTTGGACGAAGCAATAAAAAAGCTTTTTGTTATTTATTATCTCCTCCTTTGTCGGTACTAACACCGGAGGCACGCCGCCGTTTAAAAGCAATAGAGGAATATAGTGAATTAGGCTCAGGTATGAATATAGCCTTACAAGATTTGGATATTCGTGGTGCAGGAAATATTCTTGGAGCAGAGCAATCAGGTTTTATTGCTGATGTAGGTTTTGAAACGTATAATAAAATTTTAAACGAGGCTCTTAGAGAATTAAAGGATGCGAATTATGAAAACACATTTTCAGAAGAAAGTGAAAATACAGAAAACCAAGACTTAATTTCAATAAACCAAGATTGTCAAATTGAAACTGATTTGGATATTTTAATTCCTGACTTTTATGTAAGCTCAACTTCTGAAAGAATTAAGCTATACAAAGAATTAGACGAAATTAAAGACGAAAACTCATTAAATATTTTTAAAGAAAACTTAAAAGATAGATTTGGTAAAATTCCAAAAGAAACTGAAAGAATTTTTGAATTAGTTAAACTAAAATGGCTTGCAATAGAAATAGGTTTTCATAAAATAGTAATAAGAAATAACACTTTAATAGCATATTTTCCAATAAATCAACAATCAAATTATTATGCTTCTTCAAAATTCTCAAAAGTTTTAAATTACGTTCAAAATAATCCCAAAAATTTGCAGATTAAAGAAATTAATGAAAAACTAAGCCTAAAAGTATTTAATGTTAAGAACTTAGAAGATATTTATAAAGTTTTAAATGGAATTTTTGAAATAATTTATGAAAAACACATTTAGTTTTTTTTTAAAATATTTGCAGTGTTAAAAAAAATATATTCCTTTGTAAAAGGTTTTAAAAATATTAAGACTTAAAAATTTTTGAAAGAAGCTTTAATTTATGGTTTATAGTAGTATTGTTTTTCTATTATATTTTTTGCCAATATTTTTGGTTATTTATTATTTAATAGACAAAAAATATAAAAACATATTTATACTAATTTCCAGCATATTTTTTTATAGTTGGGGAGCACCAAAATTCATTTTTGTTATTCTTGGAACCACTTTTTTAGACTTTCATTTAGTCAAATGGATGTCAAATATGAAAAACGATTTAAACCGGAAATTAATGCTAACATTATCTGTTTCTATAAATTTTGGTTTATTGTTTTATTTTAAATATTCCAACTTTTTTATAGAAAATGTAAATGCAGTTTTATCAATTTTTGGCGGACAAAATATTCAGTGGACAAAACTTGTTTTACCAATAGGAATTTCGTTTTACACATTTGAAACCATTACCTATGTAGTTGATGTTTACAGGCGTGTGCATAAACCTTTAGATAAATTTTGGGATTATCAATTATATATTATTCTTTTTCCAAAATTAATTGCTGGTCCCATTATTCGTTATCACGACTTAGCTGACCAAATTACCGACAGAAGTCATAATGATACCTTAGATAATAAACTAACAGGCTTTTACAGATTTATTTTAGGTTTAGCAAAGAAAGTGCTGATAGCCAACCATATGGGAGCACAAGCCGATGCAATATTTGCCTTAGATTATGCAAACTTAGACACTTATACTGCTTGGATAGGAATTTTGGCATATACTTTTCAAATTTATTTTGATTTTTCTGGTTATTCAGATATGGCAATAGGAATTGCTAAAATGATAGGATTTAAGTTTCCTGAAAACTTTGATAATCCCTATACTTCGCGTAGTATAACAGAATTTTGGAGAAGATGGCATATAACTTTAGGAGCTTGGATGCGCAACTATCTTTACATTCCTTTGGGTGGAAATAGAGTTTCCAAAAGAAGATTATATTTTAATCTTTGGCTTGTGTTTTTAGCTTCAGGATTGTGGCACGGAGCTTCTTGGGGATTTGTCATCTGGGGAGCTTACCACGGTTTGTTTTTAATTTTGGAAAGAAGTTTTTTATTGAAATTCTTAAATAAAATTGGTAAACTTCCAAGCACTTTATTCACTTTTCTTGTTGTGGTAATTGGTTGGGTATTTTTTAGACTAGAACATTTTAAAGAGGCTATTGCATACTTAAAAAGAATGTTTGCTTTTGATTTCAAACAAGATTATTATAATATTTACAACTCTCCGTTTAGTTTAGACTTAGAGTTTTATGTTTATTTTACAATAGCAATATTTTTTGCATTTTTTACTTATTTCAAACTTGGGCAAAAAATTCAAAATGCTGTATATTTTAATGACTACACACTAAAAAGACATTATACATTAACATTTACCTCAATAGTTCTTCTAATTATATGCATTAGCGCGCTCTCTGCCACAGGTTTTAATCCATTTATTTATTTTAGATTTTAAATTATGGAAAATAAAGTAAAACAAATATTATTAATAAGTATTTTACTAATACTAATATTTCCATTTTTACAAGCAAGTTTTTTATTTTTTAAAGAAAGAGACTTAGGCGGAGCTATTGAGGAGGTTGAACGAGAAAGGTTTAGAATAGAAAATTGGTTTAACACTTCTTTTCAAAAAAACAAAGAGCTTTATTTAAACTCAAATTTTGGATTTAGAAAAACTTTTATTCGCGTACATAATCAAATAGATTTTAACTTGTTTAAAAAATCAAATGCTAAAGGAGTAGTTATTGGCAAAGACAATTATTTATATGAATACGATTATATATCAGCATATTACGGAGTTGACTTTCTTGGTTACGAGAGAATAGAAGATAGAATTATAAGATTAAAAATAATACAAGACAGTTTGCAATCTTGGGGTAAAAACCTTATAGTAATTTTTGCACCAAGCAAAGCAAATTTTTTTCCTGAATATATTCCTGATAGATTTAAAATCACGAAATCTACAACTAATTACGAAGTATTTTCTGATAAAGTTAAAGAATATCAAATAAATCACATTGATTTCAATAAATATTATAAAGAAAATAAAAATAAAACCGAATATCCTCTATACCCACAATATGGAATACATTGGAGTGATTATGGGTCTTGTTTATCTGCCGATTCTATAATTAGATATATTGAAAAGTTGCAAAATATTGATATGCCTAATTTTAAAATTATAGATTATAATTATACAAAGCCCAATAGTAGGGATTTTGATATTTTGGATGGTTTGAATATATTTTCTAAATTAAAAACTTACCAATTAGCTTATCCTGTTATTGAATATGAAGATGATAAAGGAAAAGTAAAACCATCCTCAATAGTTATTTCAGATAGTTTTTACTGGGGTATGTTTGAATTTGATTTAATAACAAAAGCTTTTTCGAGAAACGATTTTTGGTATTATAATTACGAGGTATTTTTAGCAAATTATGGTGGTAAATATTATAGGTTTGATTATAATTTAAAGAAAGAAATTGAAAATACCGATTTATTTATTATTATGGGTACTGAACCAAGTTTAAAGGATCTCGGCTGGGGAATTATTGACCAGCTTTATGATGTTATAACTGAAAAGCCAACTATACAAAGTTCTGAATATTTTTTAAGAGAAAAACACATTAGAGATAATATAAAAAGTTATCCGGAATGGGAAGCAGTTATAGAAAAACAAGCTATAGAAAATAATATAAGTTTAGATTCCGCTATAACTAATTATATTATTTGGCTGATAGAAAACGGGGAATAAAGTTGAAAGTCCGGAAAGTCGAAAGGCTGTAAAGTCGAAAGGCTGTAAAGTTGAAAGTCTGAAAAGTCGAAAGAGGCTTCTTCGTTTTTCGCTACGCTCAAAAAAAAGATTTAATAAAACTTAGCTTCTCTTCCATTTTCAAATTACCATCTATCCATATTATTTTTGCTCCATCTTTTTCCATTTTTCTAAACCAAGTCATTTGTCTTTTCGAAAATTGATGAATAGCTGTATTTAGTTTAGTAAAAAGCTCTGCATAAGTAATTTTTCCTTTTAAATACCAAGATAAAAATTTATATTCCAAACCATAATACTCTAAATCATCATGCGAAACCCCTGAGTCCAAAAGAGATTGTGCTTCGGCTATCATTCCATTTTCTAAACGAAATTTAAGCCTTTCTGTAATTCTTGACCGCCTTTGTTCTCTATCAAAATAAACTCCAAAAATTATCGGTTTGATTTCAGGGTAATTTTCTCCTAACACTTCATTTCTTGAATAATATTCTGCAATTTCAATTGCCCTAACTGCCCTTTTTATGGTATCTAAATCACTACGATTATGTAAATCTTTGTATTTTCTTAGAATTTGCTCAAGCTCTTCTATTGTTTTATCTTTTAAAGCAATTCGTAATTTTTCGTTGATAGGAACTTTTACTAATTCGTAATTATTCAAAACTGCATTTATATACAAACCTGTCCCCCCACAGAGAATTGGAGTCAAGTTTTTCTCAGTTAATTCATTATAAACTTTAAAGAAATCTCTCTTATACTCATACACATTGTATTTATATCCTGGTTCACAAATATCAATTAAATGATAAGGAATTTTACTCCCTTTAACTTCATAATCTTCCAAATCCTTACCTGTACCTATATCCATTTTTTTATAAATTTGCCTACTATCAGCACTAATAATTTCAGTTTTTAAATCATAGGCTAAGTTTGCGGCTAACGAAGTTTTACTTCCTGCTGTTGCTCCAGTAATTACAATAAGATTATAAGTTTTTAACATTTTAAATTAAGCTTTATACAAGTTTTAGATAATCTTAAAATTTTAATGCGAAGATACAATCTTTTAGTTATAAACTGATTAATATAAAAATAAACTTTTAATTATTGCGTTTTGCTTACTCTCAATAAACGTGTGAGCGAGCATAGTAGCTATTGGCAAAATTAAAAAACTATTAAATTCTGTAAAATACTAAAAATTGACTATTTTTGCAATTCTTTTATAAAAAAATGAAAAGTCAAGAAATAATAAAAAGAGCAATAAAAATTTTACTTAATCCTATTACCGGCTGGCAAGAAAACCAAGTCAAAGAGTTTAGCTATAGGAATTTAATTAACCCTATTTTTATAATTACTTTGATAATATTATTTTCATCAAGGTTAGTTGGAAATACAATTTCTAAATTTGCCACAATAGATTTTATTTACATTCTTTCTTTTTCATTTGCGATGCTGATTGTGGATATAATTTATTTTTTTCTTCTAATAACTATATTAAATTCACTTTCCCCGTATTACAATATAAGTGCAGGGAAAAATAAGATTTCTTTTTTTATTTACACTTGTTTATTACCTTTTTATTTTTCTATTATAATTTACAATTTATTCCCTGCTTTATACTTTATAAATATAATAATAATTTATTCTTTTCTTGTGTTTTATTGGGGTTTAAAAAATTATTTACAAGTTAAACACAAAGATGCTTTGATTATATTTATTTCATTTTCATTAATAATCTTAGGTTCTTACTTAGTTTTAAACTTTCTTTTTGTTCGTCCTTTTTTCGATTTTATATTTTAATTTATGAGTGCAAAAATTTCCACATTTAAAAATAAAAAAGCTTACTATCAATATGAATTTATTGAAAAGTTTATTGCCGGTATTGTGTTGTTAGGAACAGAAATAAAATCAATTCGTGATGGAAAAATTAACTTTACCGATTCTTATTGTGTTTTTCGTAATGGCGAGTTATGGGTTACAGGAATTCATATTGCTGAATATATTTTAGGCACTTGTAATAATCACGAGGCACGTAGAGATAGAAAATTATTATTAAACAGACGTGAATTAAATAAACTTCAAAAAAAAGTAAGTGAAAAAGGCTTTACAATCATTCCTATTAGCATGATTTTAAATGAAAAAGGTTTAGCAAAATTAGAAATTGCTTTGGCCCGAGGAAAAAAGCTTCATGATAAACGTGAAGATTTAAAAGCCAAAGATTCAAAGCGAGATATGGACAGATATAATAAATTTTAGTTATGTTTAAATATATTATTTTATTTTCAATTTTATCTTATTTAATTGGTTCATTTAGTTCAGCTGTTTGGTTTGGTCGCTGGTTTTGGAATACAGATGTAAGAAATTTTGGAAGTAAAAATGCAGGTGCAACAAATACTTTTCGGGTGTTAGGAGCAAAAGCTGGTATAATAGTTTTTATTACAGATGTTTTAAAAAGTTTTTCAGCTATACAGCTTATTCATTTTGTGCCGGAAATTTCAAAAAACAGTGAATTATATTTTCAAATCATGATTCTTTTTGGTGGCCTTGCCATAATTGGGCATATTTTTCCAATTTTTTCACAATTTAAAGGCGGAAAAGGTGTTGCTTCTATGTTAGGTTTTATTATTGCTATTCATCCATTGGCTGCAGCAATCACATTTGGAGTATTTTTAATAGTATTTCTTATAAGTCGTATTGTTTCAGTTTCATCACTATCGGCAGCATTATTATTTCCGCTTATAATTTATATTTTAGAAAAAGGCGATTCATTAACTTTAAATATTTTTTCTTTAATTGCCACCTGTTTAATTCTTATAACACATAAAAAAAATATTAAAAGATTGTTAAAAGGCGAGGAAAAGCCCTTGAATTTCTCCAAAAAGGCTTAGTTTTGCCGAAAAACATTATAAAATGAAAACTTTTTTAAATTATTTAACATTCTTAATTGCTTTAATAAGCATTATTTCATGTAATTCAGTAGATAAAAAAATGGAAACACAAAAACAAACTACAAAAGCAATAGACCTTGCAGATTTAGATACTACAATTAGTCCGGCTGAAAATTTTTATCAATATGCCACAGGTGGTTGGCAAAAAAACAATCCATTACCTGACGAAGAATCAAGATTTGGCTCTTTTGATTTATTGGCAAAAGAAACCAACCAAAAAGTAAATGACATAATTATAGGTTTAACAAAACAAGAAAATAAAGAAAATAGTATTGAATGGAAAATTGCGACTTTCTATAATTTAGGAATGGACAGCGTAAAATTAGATAAAGACGGAATAAAACCCATTGAAGATTATCTAAATAAAATTGAAGCAATTTCGACCAAAGATGAAGTTTTGCAATGTATTGCCAATTTTCACCAATTAGGAATTTCAAGTTCTTTTTCAATTTTTGGCTCTGCTGATAGAGAAAATAGCGAAATGGAAATTGCTTATTTATATCAAGGTGGATTAGGTTTGCCAAACAGAGATTATTATATTTCAGAAGATGCAAGATCAATTGAAATTAGAAATGAATACAAAAAACATATTGATAGATTATTTAATTTATTTGAAATTAATAATTCTGAATCCAAAAATATTTCAGAAATAATATTTGCTTTTGAGTACAAACTTGCAAACCACTCAATGACAAATTTAGAATTAAGGGATCCATATTCAACAACTAATAGGTTAAATACCGCTGAACTGAAAGCACTTTCTCCGGATTTTGATTTTGAAAAATACTTCACATATATAAATCTTGCCGAACAAAAAGTAGTTAATATTAGTCAGCCTAAATTTTTTGCAGAATTTAACAATATTTTTAAAACCACAGATATTGAGACTTGGAAAATATATTTAAAATGGAATTTAATTAGAGCTTCTTCACCATATTTAAGTACAGAAATAGCCGATGCTTCTTGGGAATTTTACGGTAAATTTTTAACAGGTGCATTAGTACAGCAAGAAACTTGGCGTAAAGTTGTTAATAAAACTAATTCAAGCATGGGCGAAGCAATTGGTCAAATTTTTGTAAAAGAATATTTTCCGCCAGAAGCAAAACAAAGAATGGAAGTTTTAGTTGAAAATTTAAGAGTTGCTTTTGCTAAAAGAATTGAAAAACTCGACTGGATGAGCGATGTTACAAAAGTACAAGCTAAAGAAAAATTAGCAGCAATAAATGTAAAAATTGGTTATCCAAACAAATGGAAAGATTTTTCTAAATTAGAAATCAAGAATGATTATTATTTTTCAAATATTTTACGCGCCAACAAGTTTGAGTTTGAAGATATGATTTCCAAAATAGGCAAAGCTGTTGATAAAGAGCAGTGGTTTATGAATCCACAAACTGTAAATGCCTATTATAGTGCAAGTATGAACGAAATATGTTTTCCTGCAGGAATTTTGCAAGCTCCATTTTTTTATTTAGATGCAGACGATGCAGTTAATTACGGAGCTATAGGCGTTGTTATCGGGCATGAGATGACGCATGGTTTTGATGATAAAGGAAGAGCTTACGACAAAGATGGAAATCTCAAAGATTGGTGGACAGAAGAAGACGCTAAACGCTTTGATGAGAAATCAAAAGTTTTAGTAGAGCGTTTTAATAATATTGATGTTTTGCCTGACTTAAAAGCAGATGGTAAATTATCTTTAGGAGAAAACATTGCTGATTATGGAGGTTTAAAAATATCTTACGATGCTTTAATGATAGCTTTAGATGGCAAAACACCTGAAAACATTGATGGATTTACTGCACAACAAAGATTTTACTTATCTTATGCAAAAATTTGGGGACAAAATATTCGAACAACAGAAATTCGCAGAAGAACAAAAGAAGACGTTCACTCTCTTGGCGAATGGCGAGTAAACGGACAAGTTCCGGGAATAAAAGAATTTCATGAAGCTTTTGGTGTAAAACCCGGCGATAAAATGTATCTACCTCCTGAAAAATGGGCAAGTATTTGGTAAAAATTGTTAAAATTTATTAACACTTAAACAATTACTATTACACAATCATAAGTTTTTACAATTCTGAAAAACTTTTTTTAACATACAAAATCTAATCAGTATTTGTGTATTATAATTTAGAATTATAAAAAGTTTAAGCTTAACAAATCAATCACTAACACCATTATTCAAAAAGAAAATTGTATTCATGTTACTAGAATATCCTAAATAAATCTTTAAAAAATTTAATAAACATAGGGATAATTACCCTTTTTATTACTTTATTACCAAACTAAGTAGTTAATTCTATTAATAATTTCATATTATTGTTATAAAACTATATTATATTTGCAAACAGAAAACAAATAAGAATTATTTTTGTTTTTATTTAGATTTAGATATGTATGACGTAGCCATCAAGGAAATTAGTTTAGTTATGAAACATATATTTTTAAGGCAACGAGAATATAATTTTCACGTTTATTATTTTAGAATATTATAATATTTTTGATATGAAGAAAACTATAATCCTGAGTATTTTTATTTTTATTAGCTTATTTTCATTAAAAGTTCAGTCTCAAGTAACTGTTACTGTTGGTACGGGAACTATACAAGCACAGTATAATCCTGTTCGCACATTTTGGGGCTATAATTATACTCAACAAATTTATACAGCAACAGAAATATCAGCTGCTGGCGCGGCTCCAGGTATGCAAATAAACGCAATTAGATTTTATTGGGAAGGAGTTGGAACAATTGCAAACACAGATATTTGGACTGTTTTTATGGGAGAAGTTGCTCAATCTAATTTCACATCTACTAGCAATTGGGTGCCTTTTTCCTCACTTACAGAAGTTTATACAGGTAATATTAGTTTGCCAGCTTCGGCAGGTTGGTTTACAATTACACTAACAAATCCTGTTATATGGAATGGCAGTAATATTGTTGTTGCTATAGATGAAAACGTTTCTGGCTATGGTCCATCAGAAACAAGATGGAGAGGCTCTAGTACGCCTGATAACAAATCTATTTATTATTACAGCGATGGCACTAATCCTGATCCTTCTTCTCCACCTACAGCAAGCGGTACTACAACAACTCGTCCAAATATACAGTTTGAAATGACTTCACTCGACCCTTGTGTAGGCGAACCTGAACCTGGTACTGCAAGCATTAGCGATGCTGTTGGTTGTGTTGGAGCAAATTTTACGCTTAGCTCTACAGACGCAACAATTGGTGCCGGCATTACTTATCATTGGCAAACTTCATCTGACCCCGATGGTCCATGGACAGATATTCCTGCTCCTAATGGAACAAATTTAACTTGTGTTACAAGCACAACTACAGACGCGTATTACAGGTTAAGAATTCATTGTGCGAACTCAGGATTATGGGGGACTTCAAATGTTGTATCATACTCAACAGAAGGTGATGCTTGCTTGTGTGGTAACTATCCTGCAATTTACGCAAGTTCAACTGCAGACGAGGATATTTCTAATGTAACAATAGGCTCATGGTCTAATAGCTCTACTTGTTCAACCATAGCTCCTGGCCTAGGTTCTATTCAAAACAGATATAGTAATTATGTTGGCGAAATTGCTGGACCTATAGTTATGCAAGGGGAAACCGTTAATTTCAGTTTAACTCAAACTAGCTGTGGCTCAGGCTCATACAATAATGGTTTTCAATTATATATTGATTGGAATATGGATGGAGATTTTCAAGATGCAGGAGAACAAGTTTATAATCAACCTACAGCTAGCTCAGGCAATCATACAAAAACTGGAACTTTTACTGTGCCTATGACTGCAACTCCTGGCACAACAAGAATGCGTGTAGTTGTAACAGAAACTACATTCCCTACTGGTACAAACTATGCCCACACAGCATACTCGTGGGGAGAAACAGAAGACTATTGTATAACTATTGTCGCTGCTGAAGATTGCGATGGTATGCCTATAGCAGGAACAGCTATGCCTGCTACTCAGATAATACCTAGTGGTGGTACAGCAAGTTTAAATTTATCAGGAAATACTGTAGCAGCTGGACTATCGTATCAATGGCAGAGGTCAACATCCCAATCAGGTCCTTTTACTAATATTGTTGGGGCAAACACACAAAATTATACTACTGGCGCTTTAACAAGTTCATATTATTATCGTTGTATACTTACTTGTGTTGCTACAGGCGATGCTGCAACATCTTCTGTTGCTTTTGTTGAAGTAGTTGCTGCCTTTAACATGTCTAATACAACAATAACAACTTGTGGCTCAATCTTTTATGATGCTGGGGGACCCACAGGAACTTATGACCCTAATTCAAATATTACTCTTACTATAATGCCTGAGATTCCAGGTACTTTTGTTGAAGTTACTTTTAATAGTTTTGCTATTGAAAATAGCTACG
>Ga0265293_10009692_pt1 | contig 13763 bp, 5 predicted proteins | sample Munlanlewell138R_FD_192505 | JGI IMG/M metagenome (GOLD analysis project Ga0265293, IMG submission 192505) | Leachate microbial communities from a municipal landfill in Southern Ontario, Canada - Leachate well 138R | ecosystem: Engineered > Solid waste > Landfill > Unclassified | place: Canada...
CGGCAATGACATCAAACCAAAACTCAACAAAATGCAGCGGGCCGGTAAATTCGGCGCTGATAAAATGCAAGACCGAAGAATTCCCGGCAAAATTATCCAGACATTTTCGAATATAGTTTCGGTGCAGGCTTCTGCGTACAGGATGATTCAAATCGTAAAAATGTTCAGCCATAAACACCCTCTTGTTGCCGGCGTAAGGTACCGGCTCGGGAAAGTCCGTCTGATTTACATTGTTGGCAGATCGCCAGGGGAAATCGGCCCAGTGGGCACCTGCTTCGATAATGTTATGCTGAAAATACTGCTGATGAAAAAGCACCAAAGCTTTTTGTTCAGCCAAGTCAGCATAAGTCTTGAGGCGGTTCCAATACCAGTTGTTCCATTTAGTCAGATCGTATTGACTTAAACCGTCCCAGGCTCTGCCCTGACCGCTGCGGGCGAAAGGCAATTCATAAAAGGGAGCTCTGACTTCACCGTCTATCCGGCTGGTGCGTTCGTGATCGTCCCGACGTCTGTCGTACCAAAGTCCATAGTTATGGTCAGCCACTAAAATGCCGGTTTTTTGCATGTTATCGGTCATTTGGTCCAGATCGTCGACCACACGATAAGCTTCAGGCTCCAGAGCGTAGCGTGTTATATGGGGAGTCTGCTGTTCTTTGGGCAGCAGGCTGCCTCTCCACCACATAGGATTGAAGCGGCCTCCGGTCAGAATTTTTCCATCCCGTACCAAAAGGCCTTGCTTCAATTGCAGAGCCGGATAATTTTCCAATTTCTTTTCGGTCATATAGGGCTCCTGCAGCCATGCTTTGCTAAGTTTGCTGTCTTTGCTGTCGTAGTTAAGACTGATGGGCTCTTTCAAAGACAAAGTATCAATCCAGTCACAAAGCAATATCAGAGGCTCTTGGGCTGCCAGGGTTTCACGTAAGGCATCATCTCTGGAAGAGGTTCCCCCTCGCGACAATGTGATCAGTTTTGCTTCTCCCGGAAGATCTTTGCCTCTTCTGTCCCCAAGTTGAGCATAAAACAAACTCCAGGGTGATATATGGCTGTTGGCTTCGTACCAATAGCCTTTACCGGAAAATTGAGCCCAGGCTCCAAAAGCCCAGTTCTGTGCTGTACCCGGTTTGGGGCAGGACATAATGGCTGCGGTAGAGTTCCAGAACATAGAGTTGGCTGTTGTGTAGCTATAGCCTTCGTTGGCCGGATCGGGCCTGGAAAAACGCAAGGCATTCTCATGCACAGCGCAAATATCAAATAAGACCCCGCTGGACAGAGCTTCAATAGTACCGCTGAAGCTATGTGGCGAGATAGACCAACACTGCACAAAAGCATTAGGTCCCGGTGCTCCTGCCCCAACTGCAAAATCGTGGTAGCCGTATTCGGCCCAGATGCGTTGAAAAAGACATTGCCCGCCCAGGGTATAAAAACTGTAACGCCTTTGTGCCCCTATTTCGGAAACAGGCTGCAGGGATTTGCAATCTTCTACGCTGATGCGGGAAGCACTCTCCGTAAGGTAAACCGCCGAGCCTGCAAAATGACGAAATTCCACCCTTCTTACCCAGGCATCCCGGATATTTTCCATAGCAATGGCTATCCATGCGTGGTTTTCGTCTTTGAGATTGTTTTCGTCGTAGACTGAAGTCAGGCGCAAATTTTCTATGCCGGCTTGATGAATCCGACCGGGCCAATCCAGCAAACAAACATCGGCCGATCCTGTCAGGGCCGAAATTTCGTAAGTCAGGGGAGCATCCAGCGTTATTTTATCGCCTTCGACGGCCAGAATTTCTCTTTCCCACTGCATCGACAAGCTGTTTCTCCTTCGCACCGGAGCTGAATTTTGCCCGGAAGCATCCTGTGAAGGCCTGCTCGATGGCATACTAATAAGAATATGATTCCCTGCTTTCAGGCGATGTCCGGGTACAGAGATTTGCATCGCTCCCACCGGTACCGATTCGTCTGCTATGGTATAACAAAGCCCGGTCTCACTGTTTTCCTGTCCTTTGAAACGGATCAAGGTCGTTCTGTCTCTGTAGTTTGCCAGGATTTCGGTTCCTCCGGACATATGTCCGCTTCCTCTTAAAACCACACCGGAAGCTTTGACCCAAAGTGTAGTATTAACTTCATATCGACCGGGTTCCAACAGTACAGCTCCTCTAAAGCCATTTTGGTCGGGCTCCAGAGAAGACACGTAATTTAATGCTGCCTGAATGTGCTTAGTGGCGTCGCCTTCCATAGCAGGCACCAAGGCCTTTACCGGAACCAAGGGGATCTCGGTTTCGGAAGCCATGTATCCACTGTAGGAATAATCCGGCACCCGGTTTCCTCTTTCGTCCGCATTGTATGTCATTGCTCCCCCTCTTTGTTGCAAGGGAAGAGGAAGGCTTACTTTTTGAGTAAATGCACTCGCTGTTGCAAGCGTAAGCGATAATATTAATAAAATTCTTTTCATACTGCCCTCCAATTATTTATGCAACCACAATATTCCTTCCGGTTTAAACGTATGCAGCCTGCCTGCCTTAATCTTAAAGGGCTTAGCTATAGGCTCCCCGTTACGGGCATCCAGCCACTGTGCCACATATTTTCCACGGGCTGAACGCAAATCAAGACTGAGTTCTTCATTCCGGGAATAGGCAATATAGCCTAGTTCAGGATGACCCCTTAACCAGTCTTCCGAATCGATGGCCTGCATTTTTGCAGCATCCCGGAGGAACTTATCCGGTAAGCGGACAGGTAAATTACACAAGGAAGCCCCGGCCATGAACGCAGCCCATTCTTCCTGACCCGAGCCTCCCGCAGAATACAAGACAGCTTTATCGGGATAGGCCTCTCTGAGGGACAAAATGGTTTCGTACACCCTGCCGGGCATATCTGCTGCCCCTTCGTCTCCGGGAATACGGGTGGAACCGGCACGTGATTGCTGGCGCGGAGCAAGATTCAGACCGCTCAACAAGGTGCTGTAACCTCCACCGGGGATCGGTTTCCAATACTTGATGTCGATGATATCGACTACCGCTGCCCGTTTGGGATCTTCGAGAATTTTGTCCTGCACATCTTTGGTGACACACAAGACCACTTTGGCATCCTGCTGAGTTTCTGCTTCCCATTCAGCGATTACATCCAGCCAGAATTCCACAAAATGCAGGGGGCCGGTGAATTCTTCGCTGATGAATTGCAATACAGAACCATTGCCGGCAAAATTGTCCAGGCATTTGCGAATGTAATTCCTGTGTAACTCCCGGCGTACCGGATGTTGCACATCGTAAAACAATTCAGCCATAAAAATACGCTTGTCCCCGGCATAGGGCACCGGTTCGGGAAAGCCTGTTTCGTTAACATTGTTGGCCGAACGCCAGGGAAAATCGGCCCAATGTGCTCCGGCTTCCAAAATATTGTGTTGGAAATAATGCTGATGGAATAACACTAAACCTTTTTCGTCGGCCAGATCAGCATATTTTTTTAAGCGATTCCAATACCAGACATTCCATTTGGTCAGATCGTATTTACTCAAACCGTCCCAGGCTGTTCCCTCACCGCTGCGGGCAAAGGGCAACTCATAAAAGGGAGGCCAGACATAGCCGTCCATGCGCTTGATCCTTTCGTGATCGTCCCTGCGACGGTCGTACCATAAACCATAATTGTGATCGGTAACCAGGATGTTTTGGCTGAGCATATTGTCTGTCATTTCGTCCAGGTCATCGGTGAAACCCATGCCTGTACGTCCCGGAGCATAACGCGTGATATGAGGCCGGGCTTTGGCAAGATACCTTAGTCTCAGGTTACCATTCCACCAAACAATGCCTTGACGTCCGCCGCTCAATATTTTTTCTTCTTTGACCAGCAAACCTCCTTCGAGCTTCATCAGGCTTTCGCCATTTGTTAAAACTGTACTTTTTTTGTGTGCTGATTTTCGACCGGATTTTTTCTGCCAGACCAAAGAAGGATCTTTCTTCTTTGTTTTTTCATAACGCACTGACAGAGGACTGTTTATGTTAATGCTGTCAATCCAGTCTTTCAGTTCCAGCGCCGGTTTGCGTGCCTCGGCTACAAACTCCTGAGCCCTGTCTATAGGTGGATTGGTTGCCGAACTGGTGTCAAAAGGCATTAATTTGTCCTGGTCGGGATGCTTTTTGCCGGTACGGGCAGCCAGCTGTGCGTAATAAAGACTGTGGGGTTTAACAAAAGAACCTGCGCTGTTCCATGCAACATTACCGCTGCGTTGACCCCAGGCTCCGTAAGACCAGTTGTAGGCTGTGGGAGGCAGAGGACAGGCCAGCATCGATGCAGAACAGTTCCACATCATGGAATTCCCTGTAGTCCAACCGGCTCCCAGGCCGTCTTGTCCCCTGTTGGAAAAATAGATGCCGTGTCCCTCAACGTTTACTACATCAAACAACACTCCGGTAGACCAGGAATCTACCGTACCGCTAAAATTAAAAGGCATCCAGGCATAACATTGCACAAAAGCGTTTGGTCCGGGCGTACATCTTCCAACAGCAAAATCATGAAATCCGTATTCGGAATACAGGCGTTGAAACAAGCCTTGTCCGCCCAAGGTAAAAAAACTTTGACGACGCTGGCCGCCAATTTCAGAAACCGGTTCTATAGATTTGCAATCTTCCACGGTAATTCTACGGGTATTCTCGGTAAGGAAAACCGCCGAACCGGCGAAATGCCGGAATTCAACCCGCCTAACCCAGGCATCTTGGATATTGTCCAGATTGATGGCTATCCAGCGGTGGTTTTCGTCTTTAGGATTGTGGCTGTCATAAGTGGAACGCAATCTCAGGTTTTCCACTCCCGAACGGCTAATACGACCCGGCCAGTCAAAACTGCAAACGAAACCTCCTCCATAGTCCGGATCCAGTGCAGAGCTCATAGGAGCATCAAGCAATATGCTGTCGCCACGTACTTCTTTAACCCGACGTTCCCAGTAGATAAACATATCTTCGGGTTTCCATCCAATGTAAGAAGATTCTCCTCCAAAATCGTTCATATCCATGGCATCTATCCATTCCTGAGTGCCGGGTCGCATAATACGTACGCTTTGTCCGGTCTTAAAGGAGTGTCCGGGCACCACTATCGCCATGGTTCCTGTAGGAGCATAAGAGCTTATCCCGGTGTATTCTCCTGTTTTATAATCTTTTTTTCCGGCTAGACGAATCATAGTAGTCCGATCAGTCCCAGTACCCAAAAGTTCCGTTTGGCCCTCCATGTATCCACTACCACGTAAAACAACACCCGAAGCTGATATGGTCAGACCACCAGCTATTTCGTAAGAGCCTTTTTCCAATAAGACGGCACCTCTGAAACCCTCTGCATCCGGTTCCAGAGATGAAACATAATCAATCGCCTCTTGAATTCTCACGGTATTATCCCCGGGCATCCAGGGAACAACTGCCCTGACGGGCAGATCAGGAATAGGCTGTTCCGAAGCCATATAGCCGCAATAAGAGTAATCAGGTATACAGTTAGCCTGCGCGTCCTGAGTGTATTCAAGCGTACCGCTCTGGTTGCTTTTTACAGACGGCTGAGCCGCTCTCCCGGGATATTGCGGAAAAGCGGCTGTACAAGCCATGCATAGTATAAAGGTGAATGTTGTTTTTTTCATGATAACGAATCAGGAATTAAAAATGATTATTTCGCCTGGGCGGCCTTGATACGTTCGTTCCAGGCTTCACGTTCCTTGGTTAGGTTGTAACCTCTTCTGGAAAGATAATTATTAATACGGCCTTTGTATTTCCCAAACCAGGCATGCTTGGCCTTGGAGTCTGAGCAATCCATTGCGTATTCGCGAGCTTCCATGAGAGCAGCTCTGATGTAGGTTTTTTCTTCGTCCGTAAGGCTGGGAATCATTTCCAGTTGAGCCTTATAAGTAACAGGATATACACCCATAGTCATTCCGTCTTTCACTTTTTCTATTTGTTCGGGCGATAAATTGGCATTCAATTGATTGACAAAATAGAAATGCTTGGCTGTAAGAGCATCACGTTGTTTGAGAAGAGCCAGGTCTTTGGCCTGGGTCTTTTCTTCGGCCGACAACGAAGAAGCCTTGATTTCATTTTCTTTGGCAGCAAAAGCATCGTTGATGACACCTAAATCAATGTATTGAGTGGCAATTAATTCCAGTATAAAATCGTATTTGACTTTGTCCTGAATATCCAGGGTTTTCACAATATTTTCCGAACGGCCGTAAATGACTTTGCGGTAATCTTCGTCGGATTGTTGAGCGAAAGCATGGCCCATGCTGCTGAGAAGGGCTAAGGTAAGGATCAATTTCTTCATAATTATTTTTTTTATAAGACTATTTATATCGGCTAAGGTATCGTAATTATTCTCGGGATCTTTCCGGTTTTCATTATTAATGGGCTTTTTTAGAGTTTTTTGAATAAGCCTGCAAAGCCAGTGTCACCAAAAATCCTACTAAAAATATCGTCATGGTTCCCAAGACTATAGTCAGATTTCCATGAAGATTGCATTTATACTTTACCAAGGCCCCTTCGGTAAATAGGTAGGGGCTCAGGCTCATCCAGGCAATCACCAGCAAACCGGCCACTACACCGGCAACGGCTGCGGGATTTTTGACCGTTTTGCTCACAAAACCAAGCAAAAACAAACCCAGCATACCTCCACTAAAAATGGAAGCCAGTTTCCACCAGGTAGTTAATACACCATCAACACGCATCATCAATAAAGCTATAATCATACCTAGTATGCCTAAAACAATGCTTGATAAATAAAGAATCTTCATGCCTTCTTTTTCGCCGATTTCGCGTTTACGTATTCTTTTGTAGAAGTCGGTCAGTATTACCGTGGAAGAGCTGTTCAGACTGGTGGAAACAGTGCTCATGCCCGCCGCCAGGATGCTGGCTATAAGCAGGCCGCTAACTCCGGTGGGCAGGGCCTTAACAATATAATAGGGGAAAACCTGATCTCCGCTTATTCCATCAGGCAGCCCTCCATTGGTTTTGTAATAAACAAAGAGGGCAGTACCAATGTAAACAAACAGCAGGGAAACCGGAATATAGAGTAATCCGCCAAACAGCGTAGACCTTTTTGCACTTCGATCGTCCCTGGCTGTCATATAACGTTGAATGTAATTCTGGTCTATCCCGTAATTTTGCAGGTTAATAAACAAACCATACACCAACAATACCCAAAATGTTGGTTCTCTGAGGCTGCTGCTCAGACTGCCCATACTGAATTTATCGTATTGCGAACCCACTTCGATCAGGCCAGAAAAACCACCGGGAATACTTACCGTTAATAAAATGGCACAAACTATAGCTCCCAGGATTAAGAGTATACCCTGAATGGCATCGGTCCATATTACAGCCGAGATACCACCCAGTGCAGAAAAAATCAGTACCGAAATACCGGTCACCAGAATAAGGACGGGGACACTCCAGCCCAGCATAAAATTGAGCGGCAAGGCCAGCAAAAACAAAATAGATCCCATCCTGGCCAATTGGGTCAATAAATAACAAACAGCCACATAAGCTCTGGCCCAATAGCCGAATCTTACCTCCAGGTAATGATAGGCCGAGGCGCTGTTCATACTGCGATAAAGCGGGACAAACAGTTTGGCAGCCAGCCAGGTAGCTATGGGTATGGACAGGCTGAAGACAAAGGGATTCCAGTTGTTGGTAAAGGCTTCGCCGGGATAACCCAGAAAACTGATACTGCTTACAAAGGTGGCAAAAATGGACATGCCTACCACCCAGGACGGCAAATTGCCACCCGCAACCGTAAACTGACCCGTAGATTGTTTCTTTTTGTTTCGGAAGTAAAAAGAAGATCCAAATAAGACTATGCCCACCAAAAAGGCAATAAAAACAATGTAATCGAGTATGGTAATGTCGGTATTCATGCGCAGGTCTTTATGAATTATTATCAGGGGTTGACCACTGTATAACCAAGGGTTTCCAAAATTTGCTGTACCCGTTTTCTTTCAGGTGCATTAAAACGTTGAAAAGGCAGAGCCATGTAATCGCTGCAAAGCCCCAGCAGGGAACAGGCACATTTGACTCCCTTTAAATAACTGGAGCCATACTTGCCAATTTTGTAAATGCTGTTGCTTATGTACATTATTTGCTGCTGTAATGCCAAAACAGTATCCAAATCGCGTGATTTTGCAGCCTTATACATAGTTACATAAAGCGAGGGGAACATGTTGGCTCCACCGTTCACTCCGCCGTCGGCTCCCAAAAGTACCGCTTCGGCTGTCAACTCTTCGGGGCCTACCAACAGGGAAAAATCCGCTTTGTCTTTCATTATCTGTATCAGGGAATGAAAATACACCATATCGGCAGAACTATCCTTAAGGCCGATCACATTGGGGTGTTCTGCTATAGCTTTGAGCGTGGCGGGTTCTATTTTCACCTTAACATGCGAAGGCATATTGTACAAAAACAAAGGCAAAGGCAGGACATCGGCCAGGCCCTGATAAAAATCGATCAATTCCTGTTGAGCCGGTGCGTAATAATAGGGCGGAGCCGACACAACCGCTGTGGCTCCTTCGGCAAAGGCTTTTTCGGCCAAATGCAAACTTTCCACCAGAGAAGTATCGGAAATACCTACCAGCACCGGAACCCGTTTTCCTACCTGACGGCAAACCCGCTCTATCAGCTCGTGACGAAGTTCATAACTCAGGCTTTGAGCCTCGCCGGTGGTTCCTAATATAAACAAACCCTGAACTCCGCCCGATAAAATATGTTCGACTAATTTCTCTAAACCCGGAATGTCCAGGCTGTTCATATCTCCGAGAGGAGTAATCATGGGGGGTATAATACCCTGAATATGCCTATTTCCCATAGTTTTATTTTACAATTATTGAATTAAATGCTTAATGGTCTCCCGCCCCATTCTCAATAAATAGAGCTGTGAGGGCTGCAATCCTTCGAGCTTGTTCATACCGGGGATTAGTCTGTATTGGCCGACTTTTTGCCCAAACAGGTTGTAGACTTCCAATTCAGTAGCCTGCTCAACCTGCAGATAGAGTACGGCTTCTTTGGAAAAGACCCTTACAGGCGATTTGGCCGCCGGACGACAAAGGCCGTCAATAATGCCCGTGTAGCATTGAATGGCTCCCACGTAGCTGTCGCCAACTCCGGCAGTAAACAAAGGCGATTCAGCCGAAATCAGCAAAGAATCTTCGTTTTGAAATACTGAATCTAAATAGAGAGTGGACATATACAAATTGTTGTACTCAGCCTTAATGTTACCCGACGAGACTTCCAGATTGACATTGTCGTATTTTTGAACCACCACGTCTTCGGGATAAAAGAAATTATTCAACACTTCCAATGCTACTTGTTGTGTGCTGTCGGCGGTAAACAAAGCCAGGTTGCTGATGGAGTAATGTGTTAGGCTCCAGCGTTTGTAAAAAAGGTTATTATTTATACTGATCCGAACGTCGCAGCCCTTGGGATTTTTGTCAAAACCCAGGAATTGTCTTTGGGTAGTACCGTTTCCGCCCAATTTGTAGAAAGTATTGTGCTCTATACTGATACTCATAGCAGAATCTGTCGATGTCGAACCTTCGCGGCTGATGTTAAACAATTGGCTGCCGTGGAAGTTTTTTACAATATTGTTGCGGAATACAAAATGATCCAACTGATAATCGCTTCGACTGTCAAATTGCATAAAATGATAACCCTGATTGCCCGAGGCTCTTTCCCAGCCCATGTTGTCAAAGGTACATTTTTCAATTTGTATTTTTCCAATAAGTGCCGATTTACAGCCATTCGTTCTAATAATTGGCTGATAATCGAGATTGCGGAAACTGCAATCTCGAAGTATGAATGCGGAGCCGATGGTGTCGGCGCGATTGATGTAAAATGGTGCGTAAGCATCGGAATTGAAACCTGCAATCGTCTTGTCTCCGCCATCCCAGCTGAGGCCTTCGATCAATAAGGTATCCAGCCTCATTCCGTTGGACGAAGACAAACGCCCAAACAACACAGGATGCTCTCCGGGAACTGCTTTTATTGTAAGACTGCCTTGGGTACGTGGATATAGTTTACCACTGTTTCCCAGCAGGTACCTGCCTCCGGAATCGGCACAATCTCCCAGTTCAATGACATCACCACCTAAAGCAATGGCCAGGGCTTTTTCGAGTTCTTTGGCCGAATGTACCCTGAGGGTACCGGCTTGAAAACGTTCCACATAACATTGTTCCGGGCCTACACAATCGTAGTCTGTTCCGGCCATGTACAAGGGAGAAGATTTTGAAATGCTCAATAACGATTCATCTTCAAACACCTCAGCTCCCTGTGTGTATTCAGAACTCAACAGTTGATTATAGATCACCTGAACTTCTCCTGCTGCCTGCAAATTGATTGTATCGCCTGCGCTGCGCATCAGGTCGTCGGGATAGAAATAATTATTCAGGACCTCTACATTCCACAGCTGCTGTTCGGTCAATGTCGCGGGAAATACCAGTTTGTCGGGTAAATACGTCGGTTTTTCCAGACTTTGGTAAAATAAATTGTCGTTCACTTTTACAACAGCGCTGCCCCCTCCCAACTCTTGACTGTATTCCAAAAATACAGAGTTGGCATCGGCTCCGTCGGTAAAATTGTAAAACAAGTTATTCTCGACAGTCACTGTATAATTGGGCTGAATAGCCGTGGTACCGGTTCTCGACAAACTGAATAATTTGTTTCCTCCGAAATTCCTGACAATATTGTGACGGAAACTGAGGCGGTCACATTCAAAGTAATCTTTGTCTGAAACGTAAACCAAACCTCCGTTAAGACTTCTGCCCGACAGGGGCTGGTCCGTTATAGTACAATATTCCAAAGACAGCTCAGGAATAAGCGCAGGTCCGGCCGGATCTACGTAAACCAGGTATTGGGCAGGCAGTCTTTTGAATTGACAATTGGTTATTTGCATTATTTCCGTGATGGAATCGACACTGCTTAAATAAAAGGGCGAATATTCCACAGCATCAAACGCTGTTTGGGTCGAATCCAAAACCTCAAAACCAAGTCCCTCAAAACGGAGTTTTCGTACTTTCATGCCGTTGTTTGAGCTGAATGATCCAAAAAGTTGCGGATGCTGGCCTTCTGCCGCTTTGATGTATAAATCCTTGAAAGTTTGAGGGAAAATCAGGCCATTATTGCCTAAAAGATATGCTCCGTCTTCGTCCTTGCAATCGAGAAGTTCAATTACAATTTCTTCCAGTTGCATAGCTCCGTAATCGTACGACAAGGCCGCTTTCAATTCATTCAGTGTACTTACCCTTGCTCCCCGGGCAGTCATTTCAAAATCAGGTAAAGCAAAAAATGTTTTAGTTCCCAAATAATCTACTGCATTAAAAATTAACTGAAGGGCATCCTGGCTTAAATATTGGTATTGTTCCGATGCAAGTCCGATCAAGAGATATTTGGCCTCGGGCTGGCTGTTGATTTCCTGAATAGAAGTCAAACCGGGAAATTCCAATGGAGAAGCAATCATCTGACTTTCAGAGCCCACATAGCTTTCTGTAACCAATGCCTGTATTCCGGCCTCCGTTCCAACCAGGGTATCAAACAGGGTAAAACAGTTATTCGTATCCAAACTCAATCCGCTAAATAAGGGATGATAACGAAAAGCCTGGTTTATTTTAAGAGTTTTGCTTATTTCGTTTGCCTGTGCGGCATCTTGTGTATTTGCCCAATTCCAGCCTTGAACGAAGCCGTAATTATGCGCTTTGAGATTCAGCAGAGGCTTGTTGCCAAGCAGGTATTTGGCCAATATAGAAATTTGAGCCTGGTCTTCGGGAAAATCACTCAAGACCACTACATCGTACTCTTTAAACAGTGCATTTATACTGACACTATCCAGAACATCTTTGTACAAATCGGGATAAAAAATGCTAAGATTGTATCGATCCATCAAAGCCGGCAATAATGCAGTATCTGTAGAATCTTTGGTATTTATGGCTCTTTCCCCTATTCGTATACGGTTCTCGGCGGTATTGACATAGGCAATATTCAAGGCTTCGGGTTTGTAAGCCCGGTATTCAAAACCATTGATCGCTAAATTGGCCAATAAAAACTGACCGTTTACATCGTAATCACCTGCCGAAGGCAACAAACGAACCAGGACCTTAGCCTTGTTGGTGAGTTCAGGAAGTTCCAGTTTTACAGAGCTCATTTCGGAATAATCCATCAAAGCAGGATAAGCTCCGGCCAAAGACCAGCTTAGAGCATTATCGATCGAATAGACTACAATCAGGCTGTCGGCCAACTCCCTGAAATTAAAATCAAAGCCCAGGTTCAATTCCTGAAAGCCGAGGCTGGACCATTCTATCTGATAATAACTTTCGTGTTTGGTCGCGTCCAGATAGCCTTGTTGAGAGTTTTTACCGGCAGGACTTAGCATAACAGCCTGCTGGTCGCAATCGTGTCCCAATTGCATACCATCAGCCGGTCCCACATACGATAATTTGGCCCTTATAACACCCAGATCGGAAGCATACAGAGGATAATAATCTGTCTCCCAGACACCGTCTTCGTCGGTGACCAGTTCTTCCAGATTGACCGTTCCACTGGGTTTTGGCCTGTATTTAAAATCCCAGCCGGCCAGCAGGCCATCAAAAACGGGCACCTGGCCTTCTTCGATCATCCCATAAATTTTGATACTGTTTATATAAAGCAAACCGGTAGGCCGGGCTCCCATGTCCAGGCCGGTTGGTGTAAGCGTCAACTGCACCGAATCCTGAATTCTGAAACGGCCCCCGACCGATACCACCTGATTGCCTTCGGCAGCGTTCCAGGCATAGTCATCGTTCAGGTTATTTGTAATATGAATACCTCTGCGACCGGTACCCCAAAATTCGATATAGATAGAATCACAAAAGGGCAAATCAAGCGTCACAGTCCCGGTAAGATGATTAACAATCAGGGCATAGGCTGTATCACCAGGAGCCAATTCGAAATGTTCATACATCGTTCTGTGTAAAACCACTTCGCTGGACCCATACGACCAATCCTGCCCCCCCAGAAAATCCGGAATTTCGAAAGCTCTGGAAGGAGCCAGAGTACCCGAAAAATAATACACATGATCCTCAGGGTCAGTTATGATTGCTTTGGCAGACAAGAATGCAAAACTCAAAAAAAGAATCAGAAGTAAGGACTTTAAGTTATTCATATATCACCAGATTAAGTGGAAAATCCGATAAACGACCAATAATAGGTCATTTTTGAAAGAAAATCTCACAAATATAAGTCTAAATCGTTTTAAATAAATAATAATTATGAACAATTTATATTAACAGACAGCCTGTTACATCACACTCTTTGGCTTAATAATCAGAGTATTTTATATTTAAAAAGGGAGGGCGTCTTCAATTCAGACATCCTCCCCATAGTTCAATTACTGTTCACCTGCTCTTGACAGGAATAAACAAGTTTATCCTAAGAATCCGAGTAAAATACCGGCGGCAACAGCGGAACCTATAACACCGGCCACATTCGGGCCCATCGCGTGCATTAATAAATAATTTTTGGGATCGTATTCCAAACCTACCACCTGAGAAATCCGGGCAGAATGGGGAACTGCCGAAAGACCTGCGTTACCGATTAATGGATTGATTTTATTTTCTTTTGACAAGAAAAGATTAAAGAATTTGACAAAAAGTATGCCGGCCATAGTAGCAATTATAAAAGACAACGCGCCCAAACCAAAGATTTTGATGGAATCCACGGTTAAGAACTGAGTAGCTTGAGTAGAAGCACCGACTGTTAAACCCAAAAGAATGGTAATGGTGTCAATGAGCGGAC
>Ga0265293_10009694_pt1 | contig 13757 bp, 13 predicted proteins | sample Munlanlewell138R_FD_192505 | JGI IMG/M metagenome (GOLD analysis project Ga0265293, IMG submission 192505) | Leachate microbial communities from a municipal landfill in Southern Ontario, Canada - Leachate well 138R | ecosystem: Engineered > Solid waste > Landfill > Unclassified | place: Canada...
AAAACATCTATCCCGAAGAAATAGAAGCCAAGCTAAACAACATGCCCTATGTAAATGAAAGCTTAATCATAAAACGGAACAATCGTTTGGTGGGATTAGTCTATCCCGATTTTGATGAAATGGAAGAGAAAAAAGTTACGTTGAAGGATTTGGAAAAGATAATGAATAGGAATCGTTTGGAAGTGAATACCAAGTTAGCAATCTACGAACAAATTGGTTATATAGAACTTCGCAATGAAGAGTTTGAGAAAACTCCAAAGCGAAGTATTAAGAGGTATTTGTATGTGGGAGATAATAATAATGTGGGGATATGAATGATGCGATGATGCGGTGATGTGAGTTTTTATTGTCAAGCTGAACGCAGTGAAGCATCCCATTAACATTTGCAGATTCTTCAACAGATTCCTCCCGCTGGTCGAAATGACAAAGAAAGCGCAAACCCCATAACACAGAACACAGAACACAAAACTCTCTAAAACCACTAATTATGGCAGTTTATTTGCATACAACGTCAATTATCAGTATATTTATCAATTGTTTAATATAAAATACAACTATCTATGAAGAAAAAATTTACTTATCTAACTGTACTATTCATGATCGGTTTTTTAACCACTTCATGTTTACAAACAGACACAACAAAAAAGACAGAAGTAACAGAAAACGACGTCTCCCAAAAAGAAATCTTAGAGTTTAAAGATTTTGGTAAAGAACCATTTGTTTTTAATATCGAAGATTACACAAGACAAAATGACACCTACCGCACTGCGTTATGGACGGGTGAATATATGCAGCTAACTGTAATGAGTATACAACCGGGCGAAGACATTGGTCTTGAGATTCATATGGACCATGATCAGTTTATTCGCGTTGAAGAGGGTGAAGGTATTGTTATGATGGGAGATTCGGAAGACGATCTGTCTTTTCAAGAAAAGGTGGAAGATGATTTCGCAGTGATGATTCCGGCCGGAAAATGGCACAACGTAATTAACGACTCTGACAAACCTCTGAAACTTTACTCCATCTATGCTCCAAAAGAGCATGAGCATGAAACTGTACATCAAACAAAAGAAGAGGCAATGGCTGATGAACATGATCATTAAACACCTTTTTTGAAGAATAATCCATAAATTTTAATATAAAAGTCGTACTAATGGTGCGACTTTTTTGCATCTTAGAATAATCGAATTAACTTTGTTATCTTATTAATCAATATTCCTAAAAAGTGTAAAGTATGAAACGTTTAATATTATTGACTACTCTGCTTTCTCTATTTGTAAGCATTGCTTGTAATCGACCCAAAAATTACATTGAAAAGGAGATTGTATTTAACGATAAACTTACTCCAGAACAAAAAATAAAGCTTGCTGCCTATCTTGTGCCAACAAAAAAACAATACGAATGGCAAAAATTGGAGCTAACGGCATTTATCCATTTCGGAATAAACACTTTCACGGGACGTGAATGGGGAGATGGCACCGAAGATCCTGATTTGTTCAACCCCACCGACTTAAATGCGGAGCAGTGGGTTGTAGCTCTGAAAGAGGGTGGTTTTAAAATGATTATTTTAACCGCAAAACACCACGATGGATTTTGCTTGTGGCCTACCAAAACCACAGAGCATTCTGTAGCTTCTTCTTCGTGGCGCGATGGCGGAGGAGATGTTGTAAGAGAATTGAAAAGTGCCTGCGACAAACATGACATGAAATTTGGAGTTTACCTATCTCCTTGGGACAGGAATGCACCAAGTTATGGTGATTCTCCAGAATACAACAAAATGTTTGTGCAACAGCTCAGTGAGCTTTTGAGCAACTACGGAGAAATACACGAAGTGTGGTTTGACGGCGCAAATGCCGAAGGACCCAATGGAAAGAAACAAATTTACGATTGGAAAGCATTTTACCATGTTATTGATAGCTTACAACCCAAAGCTGTAAAAGCCATTATGGGCGACGACGTTCGCTGGGTGGGCAATGAGCAAGGTTTGGGACGAGAAACCGAATGGAGTGTAACGCCTTTGCGCGCTGATATTCATGAAAATGCATTGGAAGAAAACCAACGATTGGAAATTTCTGCTACCGCAAAAGATTTAGGTAGTCGTAAACTGATCGAAAAAGCACATTCAATTTATTGGTACCCATCGGAAGTGGATGTATCCATTCGATCCGGTTGGTTCTATCATCCTGAACAAGACGCTCAGGTGAAATCGCTCGAAGAGTTGGTGAATATCTATTATCAATCAGTAGGAATGAACTCTGTGCTTCTTCTGAATGTTCCACCCGACAGACGTGGACTGATTCACGAAATAGATGCTGCCCGATTGAAGGAATTTGGCGAATATGTAAGGAAAACGTTCGAAGATAATAAAATGAATGAATCTCACTCATACTGGAAAGCAAAAAATGGTGACTTTAGAGAATACTCCATCAAACAAGGTGAAACAATCAACACTATCCTTCTGCAAGAAGATATTGAGAAAGGACAAAGAGTTGAAGTATTTAAAGTAGAGGGATTGATTGATGGAAGCTGGAATAAGCTGACTGAAGGAACAACCATTGGTTATAAACGTATTCTACGTTTTGAGGATGTTGTTCCCGAAAAAATTCGTATCACAATTATTGAAACCCGTGTTAGTGCAAATATCAAAGAAATAGGTGCTTATTATGCAGGAGAGTACACTACTGACACACTTGATATCAACTTAAATTACATAGACAAAGATTGGGTTAAAGTAATGGAAACAAACCCTTTAACTGTTGACATACAAGGAAAAGAAATTGAAATTTCAGGATTTTCGTATATGCCAAATCAGGAGACCGAATCAGTCTATAAATACAAATTCATGCTCAGTAGTGATGGAAAAAAGTGGAGTGAACCGTCTTCACAAAGAGAGTTTGGGAACATAAAAAACAATCCGATGCGACAGTATATTCATTTTGACGCACCTTACAAAGCTCGCTATTTTAAACTTGAAATTATGGAAGGCACCGAAGGTGGAAAACCCACCATCAATCCTTCTCAAATAGCAATTATAATCCCCTAAATATAACAGATGAAACGATATATCTTATTCTTTTTTTGTTGCATTACTTTTTTCAGTTATGGGCAAACTATCGACACGGTTTTTAAAACCATGCCCGATGAATTCTTACCTGCATTTTCCGAAGCAAATAAAACAATGTTGCTGATGGACACCTCACTGTCAGTTATCCCCTATCCGCTGGGGAAAATTGAAAGATTGGAATATACAGATACTTTTTTATCGCTTAAGACTTCTGATGTAGGAACACTGCAAATGAAACTGCTACCTTTGGTAAATAACACACAAATAATTTCTGTTGTTAAAACAATTTGCAGCAAAAAAGTATGCGATAGTGAAATTCGTTTTTTCTCTGACAAATGGGAGGAAATTGATAAAAACAGATTGATGCCCGATATACAACCAGAGATTTTCTTTGATGCATCAAAGTTAAACACACTTGATTTTAAAGTAGCGGCATCACATATCAATATTTATCCATTGCACTTTCAATTCAATAAAGAAAACGATGATTTATCGATTAAATTTGATTTTACCGGATTTTTATCATCAGAAGATTTGAAAAAAATAGAACCTTTCGTAGAAAAAGAAAACCTAATTTTATCGTGGAATAAATCTATGTTTGTTTTTAATTAGCTTTTCTACTAATTCCATGCACCCGTAGTTCAATGGATAGAATATCGGATTCCGGTTCCGACGATGCGAGTTCGATTCTCGCCGGGTGTACTTTTAAATATTCAATAGCATGAAACGCATAACCAACACCTTTGTAAGTATCATTTGTGCGCTTTCATTCTTAACTGCACAAGAAAACAACGCAAAGAACAACATAAACTGGGGAGAGTTTACTCCCACTATAAAGTTTGATGGTTTTCTCAAATCAAAATTTGAGTATGCTGATGAAACCAATACTTCGCGTTTTTCGGTACGAAACTCACGCGTTGGTATAACAGGAGACATTACCTCGTTTGTTAGCTATAGAGCTATGGCAGAATTAAGCAGTGAAGGAAAATTTAATGTACTGGATCTATATGGTGCCATTAACCCGCTTGAAGGATTAACCGTTAAGCTGGGACAGTCCAGCATCCCTATTCATAATCCATACACCGTTAGCCCGGGTAAACTATTGTTTGCAAACCGAGCATTTATTGGTAAATATTTCACACCCGGAACCCGCGACATAGGTGTTTCGTCATCTTACGATTTTAGTATTGCCGATTTTCCTATAGGAGTTGATGCAGGTCTTTTCAATGGAAACACCATTAATGATCCTGTTTGGACAAACACGCTCTCCTACTCCACCAGATTGCGAGTGGGAAATATGAAAGGTTTTAGAACAACTGCTAAACTTTATAAATATCCTAAAAGTGAAGAGATAAACTTTATGTTTTATGGTTTTGACCTCCGATATGAGGCCAATAACTGGAAAGTGGAAACGGAAGTAATGCATCGAAAGAACAAAATGGACAACGACAAACTAATAGCTACATACTTGCAAGGAGCATATTGGTTTCCATTGCAAAATGGGAAGCTATTTAGGAATATGATAACTGCTGCACGCTGGGATGCCATGGGAAGCAATCAAACAAATAGTGATATTGATTTGAATCGCTTAACAATGGGAGTTGGCTTTAGTTTCACTCCAGTGCCTTTTGAGTCGTTAATCCGAATTGATTATGAGTTCTATTTTTCGAAAAACGAATTGCCCATGTGGAACAGACAGGAAGAGGAAACCTCAAATAAACTGACTGTTGAATTGTTATTAACATTTTAAAAACAAACAAATTATGAAAGAACGAATTTCTCCTGACAGAATAAACAATTTGAAAGAAAACGAAATATTCGTTTTCGGAAGCAACTTACAAGGAAGCCACGGCGGCGGTGCTGCGGCTATAGCTGCCAATAAGTTTGGAGCCATTTGGGGACAAGGAGTAGGACTGCAAGGTCAATCGTATGGCATTCCTACTATGCATGGCGGGATTGCTGAAATTAAACCTTATGTGGATGAGTTTATTAAGTTTGCGAAGCAAAACCCAAATCTCAATTTTTTAGTTACAAGAATAGGATGCGGAATAGCCGGATTTACGGAAGAAGAGATGGCACCACTATTTTCGGAAGCTGCCAATGTGGAAAATGTTTATTTACCCAACACTTTTAGAGATATTATTTTGGGAAAGTAGTTTTAAGTGAAAAATTAAAAATTAAAAATTAAAAGCGAAATGAACCTTCAGCTTTACTCAAGGAAGTCGCTGCCACAATTCTTTCGTCACTCCCCTGGCGCAAGTCTCCCGACTTGTGCCTCCCTATAAATTAAATCTCGCAGGCACGGGTTCGGAAATCCGTGCCAGCCGGAGCTATAAAAATTAAACAACAAAACAATCTTTTTTTTATATTAACACCATTTAACCAAACAAGGATCGAAGTAATTAGATTTTAAACCTACTTTTGACGTTTAAATAAATTAGCAATTCATAAAAAAATTAATATTTAACCTTGAAGTAATGAAAATGCGTAGGTGGTTCTCTCTTTTGTTGTTCTGTATTTTGTCTGTCTCAGCATTCGCGCAAAAGAATGAAATAAAAGTAATGTATTCACCTGTGTCGCTTCATCGAATGGATAATTGGGGCAGAGACCTTGATGGTCTTAATGCCAAATATAGAGGAGCATTTATGGCTGAATACAACCGCTATGTGAAACCTCGTCTTAAATTGGGAGTTAATATAACGTATGACCACAAAAATGTGTCGGGCACAAAAACTGACGGTTATATAAATCCGCATCCTCCTTACGATTGGATTTCAACAACCTATCAGCAAATAAATAAAGAGGGCTGGCTTTTCTTCGGTCCTCAAGTGGGATACGAGTATATACAAAAAGAAAACTTCCGAATGGGCAGTCTCGTTGGTGTGTCTATGGTTTTAATAAATAACGAAGACACTATTGAGGGTGTATATACAGATAAATGGACTGACATGAATTTCTTCTTTCATGCTGAAGTGATAAACTTCACTTGGGGAAAGAATTATGGGCTTACAGGACAATTGGGCTATGGGCACAAGGGATTGGTTAGCTTTGGCGGGTTTATGAGGTGGTGATACCTCTCGCTGGCGCAAGTCTCCCGACTTGTGCCTCCCTATAGATTAAACCTTACAGGCGCGGGTTCGGAAACCCGCGCCAGCAGTAAATAAAAAATTAGTACTAATTTAAGAAAATGAAAAATAACCTGATAAAATATGCAATAACAACAATCATAATCACATTGATTTATGGCTGTGGTTCTTTTGAAAAAGCAGTAATCTTAAATCCATCAACAAATTATTTCCCAGCTAAAAAGAACAAACAAACAATAGTTTTAAAGGAAGTTGAGGTGGATAAAGATGCTTTAAAATCTTGCTTGCTGGTTGTTCCTACGAGCGACTATTGGCTCCAAATGGGAACTAATCTAAACCACTTTGATACAGTAATGACATTCGAGCAATTTCAAACAACCATTGTGCAAGAAGGATTGACAGAAAAGATACCATCTGTTTCTGATATGGTAGGCCTCAACCGAGCGTATAAATATTATCGACCATTTCTGCTTCTAAATCTATCTACAGAACAAAAAGATACTGGAGGATGGTTTACAGGATTGACACTTTACGACCCAGAAAGAGCGGAAGTAGTTTATCAGAATGAAATAAAATTGAACTTGATGTGGGATGGGTGGACTGACCAAGGAACAATGTTTCCCTTATTCAATTCTCTACTTGATTATTTAAGAAGCGAAGAAAAGTAAAGATTTAGAAACATATCTTTCTGATAAGAGATAAACATCGTGGTTGAGTTAAATCCTTTGCCATAATCAATGTGGTTGATGCCGCTCAATCCGCACTGGCGCAAGTCTCCAGACCTGTGCCTCTAACTTAATACCCTCAAAGGCACGGGTTCGAAACCCGCGCCAGCGAGGATTATTTCTTGTTATCTTCAGACTTATACAAATAACGCTTAATCTTTTGAGTTGCAGTTTTCTTAAAAGGTTCTATCTGATGCCTGATATCTTGTAGCTTAGATGAGTTACTCACTTTTGAATTAATATACTCCTTTAAATCATTTCTTAATTCATTGATTTTTCCCTCCATATCCTCTATCTTTATGGAAACATCGGACCTCATCTCCTTTAATTTTTGCTCCAAATCCTCCATATTAAAGTTTACCAAAGCTACTAAACCTCCTTTGTCCTCAATCACTAAAGACTCTTCAACGAATTCAAATTTATTAATTAAAGATTCTATCTCCTCAGGATAGATATTCTCACCACTAGCACCAACAATTAAACTTTTAAGACGTCCCTTGTGGGTCAACATGCCATTTTTATCAAAAGAGCCCAAATCGCCGGTCTTGAACCACCCATCATCGGTCAAAACTTCTTTCGTTATTTCCTCATTTTTATAATAGCCCAACATCACATTATCGCCTCTAACCCATATCTCTCCCTCTCCTGTTTCGGGGTCAGGATTGTGTATAATCACTTCAGCATCCACCACTTTAGGACCTATCGCTTGAAACTTTCCTTTTCCCGGAGCACCTCCTGCTACCAAGGGCGAAGTTTCGGTTAATCCATACCCGATAGACAATGGAAATTTAGTATCTCTAAGAAAACGTTCTACTTGCGCATCTAATTTGGCACCTCCGACACCAAAAAACTTAAGCTGCCCTCCAAAAGTGTCATACAACTTCTTACCTGCCATCCCGTTCAATATTCTCTGAGTGGGTCTAAATTTATATAAGAAACGAGTGATGCTCTTGCTATTTATTTTCTTCAGAATATTCCCTTTGTATATCCTCTCGATAATCAAGGGTACGATAAGCATCATCGTGGGTTTTACTTTATTGAGAGCAGGCAATAAAACAGAGCCTGAAGGGGGTCTACGCAAATAACTAATGCTGGCGCCATTTACTAAAGGCAGTAAAAATCCAATCGTATTCTCATAGGTATGAGACAATGGTAAGACAGAAAGAAAGCGATCACTTTCTGTAATTTTTTGTACATGATTAGATTGATAAATATTAGTAATCAAATTTTTCTGTGAAAGCATCACCCCTTTGGGTGTGCCTGTAGTGCCGGAGGTGTACAGCAGAACCGACATCACATCTTCATTGGGCGAATAAGTGCCTTTCGGCTGTTTGTTTTCATCATATAAAGCGGATGCTTCTCCTCCTTTCAGCAAATCAAAATCATCAACCCTAATCACTAATCCAATGCTAACCTTTTCAATCTTGGCAAGTTTAAACTCTAATGACTTAGAGATGAAAATAGCTTTAGCCTCCGAGTGTTCTATAATATTACCTAATTCGTACGTAGTAAAATCAGGCAATACCGGCACCACTACTACCCCCATGCATTGTGTTGCGAAATAGACAATGCCCCAATTGGGCATATTCTGACTGTAAATAATCACACGGTCGCCTGGCTTGATACCTAAAGTTTCCATATAAGCCATAACTGCATCAATACGTTTACCCATCTGGGCATAGGTTATAAATTCTTCACCTACAAACCCTAAAGCATTATTATCTCCGTATTTAGAAATTAGCTCAGGAATAAGGTCCTTAAAAAGATATGATTGAGGTATGAACATATATGTAATTTACCTATAAAAATAATAATAACATAACAAGTGCTATACAAATAACGCTTTAACCTTTATAGTTGTTTGTTCACGCGGGTGTAAAACAACAATTATAGATAGTTGCCGGCTCAAGTCTCCAGACTTGTGCCACTCTTACGCTGGCGCGGGTCTCCGACCCGTGCCTTTTCTGACTCTGACCCGTGCCTTTCAGTCATTTAAGGCACAGGTCGGAGACCTGCGCCAGCAAATGATCTGCGCCAGCAAATGACCTGCCACTAATTAAGTTTAGTAAACTTGATACAAACAGGTTTGTTTATCACAATATCTTGATGCGTGTCGGTGAGTAATCCTGTTTCTTTGTCAATACTATATACTTGTATTACATTATCGTCTCGCCCGGCAACTAATAAAAACTTTCCATTCGGGGTAATGGCAAAATTACGAGGATGTTTAGCAGTTGATTGATAACCCACTTTGGTGAGTGTACCATCTTGTGAATCTATTTTAAAAATTGCAATTCCATCAGCCTCTAACCTATTGGATGCATACAAAAATCTTCCATTGGGAGAGACATGTATATCGGCACTTCCTCTTGCTCCTACTGTGTCGGCAAGAATTATTTGTTTCTGCTGCAAATCGCCCATATTGTAATCGTACACAATCACTTCGCCAGACAATTCACCCAGCAAATAAAAGTACAATCCGTTAGGATGAAAGTCGAAATGACGAGGACCTGTTCCTGCAGGTGTCATAAAAACAGCTGTGTCGCTTTGGAGCAAAGCGGGTTGCCCTTCAAATACCGAATGAACGGATTTGTATCTGTAGATTTTATCGGTGCCCAAATCAGTCGCAAATAGATACATGCCGTCGGGCGAATAGCGCACACTGTGTAAATGTGGTTTTTGTTGTCGGGTAGAATCGCGTCCGCTTCCCGTGAATTGAAACAAGTTTGTGAGCGGACTCAACGTTCCATTGCGGTTTACATTAAATTGTGATATGCTTCCACCGCCATAATTTGCAGTGATAACATTGTTCCCCTTAGCGTCCAGAGTGATGTATGCCGGAGAACTTCCGTGGGTAAGCTGCGAATTGAGCAGAGTGAGTCTATTATTTCCTTTGTCAAAAGAAAAGGAGTGTGCATAGCTCTCTTCGGGTCCATTTTCTCCAACAGAATAAACAAATTTTTCATCTGGACTGATAACCAGGTAAGACGGATTGGCAACTTCTACCATACTTAAAGAGTCAGATGTGCCGGTGTCAGTATCGAATTTATAAAGATAAATTCCTTTACTTCCTTCGTTAGAGGTATAAGTACCAACAAGCATGTACATTTCGCCAAAGCTTTGTAAGGAATCGTTGTCGGTTTTGTCGTTGGTTTTATCCGATTTATTCATTGTACAAGATGCAGCTAAAATAGTGAAGAATAATAAGTATGCAATTTTTTTGATCATTTCTTTTACAATATGGTTTTTTATGAGTCTGCTAAATTAATTATTTTATTTAACTCTGCCAATTATTTCTCTTATGTGGTGATTGATGGGTTGTTTTTTGTGGTTTCGTGTTTTAGGATTTGCATATAACTTGCACATTGCGGCTTCAGTTCGCATTGTGCGTTTAAAGACAAACAAAAACAAATCAATAAGCTCAAAATTAATTGTAGAATGAATGACTTTTATATCAAAAAAAAGTCAATTCTCTTGCTTTCCACCCTAAACTCCCAGCAGGAAGACTTTGACTGAGCTCTGATTGTTATGCTTTTCCCTATTAGGGACTTAGTAATAAAGATAAACGGTGGAAAAAGCTTAATAATCAGCAATTGAATGTTTTCAGGCCGGACTCATTAATAGAAGCTCCCACCCCAATAATTCGTAATTGGTAATTCGTAATTAATTCATAATTTTACTCACAATTCGCTTATAAGAAACTTTTAGTTGCGTATGTGAGAGACTCTATGTATTTTTGCACTGTTTAATTATTCAAATTTATAATGACTTTTGCATATGCTTAAAAAAATATTATCCGTTTCAGGAAAACCCGGATTATACAAACTTGTTTCAACAAGTAAAACCATTACTTTGGTAGAATCCCTAATCGATGAAAAACGATTTCCCATTTATCCGCAAGAAAAAATAGTTTCCCTGGGCGAAATTGCTATTTACACTTCCGAAGATGAAGTTCCTTTGAAGGATGTTTTCGTAAAAATTAAGGAGAAAGAGAATGGTGGAAAAATTTCTGATGATAAAAAAGTTGGGAACAAAGAGCTGTTTTCTTATTTCGAAACAATTCTTCCTACCTATGATAAAGAAAAGGTATATGCTTCGGATGTAAAAAAAATAATTAACTGGTACAATCTGCTCATTGAAAACAACATAGATTTTGAAACAGAGGAGGATACGGAAAACCAATCCAAAGAGAGTGTAGAAGAGAATACCAAAACAGAAGAAAAGATTTCTGAGAAAAAAGCTTCCTCATCTGAATCAGAAGAAGAGATTCAACCCGAAAAATAAATTATTACCAAGATAGTTTATCGGTTTGCGCCTCAGAGAAAATCCATTCATATTATAAGCAAAATCTATGTTTAACAGGCGAAATCTTATTACGAGAGCCATTACTGGAGCTGTATATATTTTTATACTGCTTTTTGGAATATTATATAATAAATACTCTTTTATTGTTGTTTTTGGTATCATTTTAGTAGTTGCTTTAGATGAATTCTACAGATTGATAGAGCAAAAGACGCCTCACTTAATCAGCAAATTGTTCAATATATTGTTTGGAGTTGTCATCTTTTTAAGCGCTTATTTGTTCTTAGAAGGAAAAAGCATTTTGGCTTTTCCTATTTCATCCATTACGTATTTGCTTTTTCTTTATGCCTCTACAATCGTTATTAAACGACCAGACATATTCAACACCATTATTTACTCCGTTTTTGGTCAGTTATACATTACATTGCCTTTCTGCCTCCTACTTTTAATTTCATACGAATACAAATTAGCCAATCCAATTTATTATTACGCTTTGGTATTAGCCATTTTTGTCTTCATTTGGGTAAACGACACGTTTGCATTCCTCATCGGAATAACAATAGGCAAACATAAGTTACTGAGACGAATATCTCCAAAGAAGACCATTGAGGGTTTCATTGGCGGTATCTTTTTCACGGTGTTGAGCGGAATAGGTTTTTCATTTCTTTACACCGAATACACCATTTATTTTTGGATAGGATTTGCCCTAATTGTTTCACTGTTTGCCACTTTAGGCGATTTGTTTGAATCACTCATTAAGCGAACGTATAAAGTGAAAGACTCCGGAAATCTTATTCCCGGTCACGGAGGCATCCTTGATAGAATTGACAGTCTTTTAATTGTGGTACCACCCATTTATGTTTATATACTTATAACCAATTCATTTATATAATCTTTGCCGATAGAGAGACAAGATTTTGCGTCTCCAGTATTTTCTCTGTTTCTGGTTATTGTTTTTCTAAAATGCAGGAATATTGCTTTGTGAAAAGTAATTAAGTACGCTGCAATAAGGTTCTCAATCATGATTTATTATTAACTTTGCACACTTAAAGAGTAATTTGTGTGCTTATTTCGAGTTTGTAAGCACGCACTTTTTCAGTCTTTGATTATAAAAAGATTAGCTATATAGTGTCTGCCAGGATACCACTGGCTTTTGCATAACAGAGCTTCTCACCTATTAAGACGCAATACTTAAAAAAAAACAATAAAACAATGAGCGAAGAAATATTTGTTTTAGATAAAAACGATGTGAGAACCCTCATCCGAGAGAGAAGAATAATAGAGCTTCGCAGTCAGCTCGCTGAGATGTATGATGCGGACATTGCAGAACTGCTGGACGATCTGAACGATAAAGTGATGGCTCTATTGTTATTTAGAATGCTGCCAAAATTAAAAGCAGTAGAGGTTTTTTCATTCCTAAGTATCGATAATCAACGTGAAATAATAAATGCAATAAGCGATAATGAACTTCCTTATCTGGTAGATAATATTTTCTTTGACGACGTTATCGACATGATTGAAGAAATGCCGGCAGAGTTCGTCAACAGAATTTTGATAAACATCCCTCCCGAAAAAAGAAAATTGGTAAACCAATTTCTTAACTATCCGGAAGATTCGGCCGGTAGTTTAATGACAATTGAGTATGTGCGATTAACGGAAAATATGACTGTTGCACAAGCTCTTTATCATGTGCGCGAAATCGGATTAAAGAAAGAGACTGTCTACACCTGTTATATCACCAATATGCATGAAAAGCTGATTGGAATTGTTTCTCTACGTGCTTTAGTGACGGAAGATCCCGATAAGAAGATAGTTGATATAATGGAAAAAGATGTCATCGTTGTAAACACGCACGATGATCAGGAGATTGTTGCAGATATGTTTAAGAGGTACGATCTATTGGCCATGCCAGTTTGTGACAATCAAAATCGATTGACTGGTATAATTACTGTTGACGATATCATTGATGTGATGGAACGGGAGGCAACTGAAGACTTTCAGATAATGGCGGCAATGACACCTTCTGAAACTGAATACTTGGAAACAAATGTTTTTGTTTTAGCTAAACACAGAGTTTTATGGTTGTTGGTCTTACTGATATCGGCCACATTTACCGGTTCAATCATGAAAAATTTTTCAAACACTTTAGAATCACTAATTCTGCTGGGAATGTTTATTCCCATGTTGATGGACACCGGAGGTAACGCAGGAAGTCAGAGTTCAACACTGATTATTCGTGGTTTAGCAACCGGCAATATAAAACTTACCGATGCTTTTCTTGTTTTGAAAAAAGAATTTATAATTAGTCTTATTTGCGGAGTTATATTATCGATGGTCAACTTTTTACGTATTATAATTTTTGAAAAACAAGTCCCCGTTTTAGTAGCTTTAACCGTTTCCCTTACGTTGATTACAACTGTAATGATGGCGAAAGTTATTGGAGGTCTGTTGCCAATTCTGGCCAAGAAAATGAAGTTAGATCCTGCTATTATGGCAGGACCATTAATTACGACTATTGTAGATGCCATGAGTTTAATTATCTACTTCAATATTGCACAAGTTGTGCTTGGAATTGCATAA
>Ga0265293_10009695_pt1 | contig 13757 bp, 14 predicted proteins | sample Munlanlewell138R_FD_192505 | JGI IMG/M metagenome (GOLD analysis project Ga0265293, IMG submission 192505) | Leachate microbial communities from a municipal landfill in Southern Ontario, Canada - Leachate well 138R | ecosystem: Engineered > Solid waste > Landfill > Unclassified | place: Canada...
TATCCTGGGCCTTCGTATCGGTATGTTCACCCCCAGTGAAGCCGGGGCTGTGGCAGTCTTCTATACGATCATTGTTGGAAAGTTCATCTACAAGGAACTGGGAAAAGAGCACATCATCCCCGTTCTTAAGGAGACAATTTTTGGCACCAGTGGTGTTGTTCTGATCATCGTGAGCGCCTCGGTTTTTGGCTACTACATGAACTGGGAGCGCATTCCCCAGGCAATTACTGGCGGACTCTTGAACATCACCCAGAACAAGTATGTGATGTTGATGGTCATCAACATTCTCTTGCTCGTGTTGGGAATGTTCATTGAAGGTGGCGCTGCGATGATTATCCTCGCCCCGCTTTTGGTTCCGGTAGTAACCCGCCTTGGCGTCGACCCGGTCCACTTTGGCCTAATCACCATCGTCAACATCATGGTCGGTGGTATCACCCCACCCTTCGGGTCAATGATGTTCACCACCTGTTCAATTACTGGCTGTCGACTTGACCAGTTCGTCAAGGAGTCAATCCCGTTCCTTATTGCCCTACTCATCTCCTTGATTCTGGTTACGTACATCCCGGCCATCAGCCTGATTCTGCCTCGTATCCTCTATGGAGCATAAAAAGGAAGGTATCATGAAGATTTATGCACACCGTGGCGCTTGTGGCTTCTATCCTGAGAACACCATGCTCGCCTTTGAAAAAGCCCTTGAAGCAGGCAGCGATGGCATCGAGCTCGATGTCCAGCTGACTCGTGATGGCCATGTCGTGATCATCCACGATGAGACCATTGACCGGACCTGTAATGGGACTGGTCGGGTTTGGGATCATGACCTGGTCGACCTACAGCGCTACAATGCTGCCCACACCTACAAGGATGGAAGCGAATTCCACCCTATCCCGAGCTTCGAGGAGTATTGTAAGTGGGTTGCCACCACCGACCTTGTCACCAATATCGAGCTGAAAAGTAGTGTAATCTACTACCATGAGCTTGAGAGGAAGACCCTTGAGATTGTCAAAGCCCATGGCTTGGAGAAGCAAGTCTTCGTCTCTTCGTTCAACCACCTGAGTCTGGTGAAGAGCAAAGAGCTTGATCCTGCAATCCCCTGTGGTGTACTGGTGCCAGAGAGTGGACTGGTAAATGCAGGACTGGCCACCAAGCTCTTTGGTTTTGAGTACTTCCACCCCGCCTACGTCTCCCTCAGTGAAGAGATGGTGAGCGAATGCCACGAGCATGGCATCAAGGTCAATGTGTGGACCATCAACACCATGGAGGCACTTGAGAACTGCTATCGCTGGGGTTGCGATGGGATCTTCACGAATTACCCTGAAGTTGCTCGCGCGTACGTAGATACGAACAAGAATCGTTAATATCAACTTTACTATCCAAGGGGAGGGCACACCTCCCCTTTTTATTGCCCATTAGTAAAGAATTATCATGGACACACCTGAAAAAGCACCGTATTATTTTAACGAAGGTGGAGATAGTGTCTAAAAAACCGTTGTTTATTCGACTTGCCAAACCTACTTACGGACGATTCATCCTTTGGCGACATCGTATCACTGCCGAGGGGATGGATAAACTTTCTGATCTCAAACCTCCGTTTATCGTTGTAGCCAACCACGTACATACCCTCGACCCTTTCTTCATCAGCTCGGCTTCCCCTGTCCACATCCGCTGGGTTGCAGGAGCCTACCTCTTCAGACTCTTTGGCCTCAGGCCCCTCTTACAACGCTGGGTAGGCGCAATCTCCAAGGTTCAGAATAAGAGTGATATGCACACCATTCGCATGATTGGGGCCGCCCTGAAGAGTGGGGATATTGTCGGGCTCTTTCCCGAAGGGACTCGCACATGGGACGGAGAGCCAGTGGGCTTTGATAGTGCGCTTGCCAAGCTGCTCAGACTTTTCAAAGTCCCGGTGGTTGTCCTGAGCCTTGAAGGCCTCTATGCAGAACGACCACGATGGGCAAAGGTAGCACGCAAAGGTCCCTCAACACTTCGCTGGGTCACCACCATCGATGTAGACACCATCGCAAGCCTTTCAGACCAACAACTCTATGAACGGCTCAAAGAAACCCTTGGATTCTCCTTTACCAAATGGCAGGCAGAACACCAGATTCCGTTTGTCTCCAAAAGAGGTGCTGAAGGAGCTGAACAAGTACTCTATCTCTGCCCCGATTGCAAGAGCATTGGAACAATACAGACAGAGGCAAGGACCATCGCCTGCAGCCACTGCTCGATGAAAATGCACCTGGATGAGTTTGAGCGCCTCCATTTGCTGGATGGTGAGAATCCTCATTCTGATATTGCCTCGTGGCATGCCTGGGAGCGCTCCTACATAGCCAATCATGCTGATCAACTCACCTTTCCACTTGACCGCGGAGTTCTATTTCAACGAATCGATCAGTACAAAATGATACCCATTTCCATGAACTTTACGCTCAGCATCGAAGAGGACGCGATGATTATTCGCCCTCAGCAGGGAGAGCCCACGCTCCTTCCTTTTGCTGATATTACCTCGATGGCCATCAATGCACGAAACACGTTGGAACTTTCGTGCAATGGAGTACGATATCGCATCAGGATCCAACAAAATGGATCAGTTCTCAAATACACCGAATACGCACAAGCTCGGGAAGAACGAATCAAGGGAGGCAACTCATGAACTGGAACTTCTTTTACCATATCGGCATTATCTCAACTGCCTTATTACTCAGTGCCCTACTTCGGGCTCGTGTCCGTTTCCTCCAGCGTTTTCTGATACCCGCCCCGATTATGGGTGGATTACTCCTCCTTGTCTTTTACAACTTCGTAGCACCCAAGTGGGGACTACGCAATGACTTCTTAGGTGACATTGTCTATCACCTGCTCAATATCTCATTCATCGCTATGCTGCTGCGTGTCACCGGCAAGCAACCCAAAGAGGCGCGAGCCAAGCGAACTCTTGCTGAAAACGTGACAGCGGTAATGGCTCAGTATGGACTGCAGTGTTTCTTCGGACTCTTTGCCACTTGGGTGATGATCAAAACCTTTGCTCCAACCCTCTTTCCGGCCTTTGGCTACACCCTTCCCCTGGGTTTTGAACTCGGGCCAGGGCAAGCCTATTCAATCGCTTTAGGATGGGAGAAGATGGGCTTTAGGGGAGCCTCTTCGGTCGGCCTGACGATGGCAGCTATCGGATTCTTGATCGGGAGCTTCGGTGGAGTGATCTTAATCAACCAAGGTCTGAGGCGCGGTTGGATTGGCGCAGATCAGGCAAAACGCATCAATGCAAAGAGTGTACGTACCGGCTTCTTTAGCCGCAATGAATCTGAGCGACCGATCGGCAGTTACCTCTCAACCGACGGAGAGTCACTAGACTCCCTCTCCTACCACATTGCCGTGGTGATGGCGACCTACCTACTCAGCTGGGCAGTTCTCAGCGGTCTGACACTCCTGCTCAACCTCATCGGACCTTTGGGAGCGGACCTTGCCGAAAGCCTGTGGGGCATCAACTTTATCTTCAGTGCGTTCTGTGCTCTGTTGGTGAAGCTTGTCATGAAAGTAGCCAAGGTTGAGACGACTTTGGATAACGGGACACTGAACCGCATCAATGGCTTCTCTGTCGATGTTACCGTTGCCAGTAGTCTTGGGGCAATCTCATTGGTAACCGTCCAAGGATATTGGATCCCCATCCTTGTCCTTACCCTTGTCGGAATCTTCATTACCGTCGTGGTTCTCCCTTGGTACTGCTCTCGCCTCTATAGCGACCATCAGTTCTTCCGGATGCTGGTCATCTATGGAACAGCAACGGGGACCCTTCCTACCGGTCTGGCACTGCTACGCGTCGTTGACGCAGAGTTCGAGACCCCTGTTGCCACCGACTACCTCTACTCAGTGGGAATCGTCTTTGTGTTGGCAATCCCGATCATTCTCTCGATTAACCTGCCTGCATTCAGTGTGACACACAACAATCCTTCCCTCTTTGGGCTGGCTATCGGCATCAGTGCTTTTTATTCAATTGCCTCTTTTATCTCGTACCTGATCCTTGCCAAAAAGCGAGCCTTTGCCTCCAACAAGACGCTCTTTTACACCGAGTAGGGAACTACTTCCACTAAGGTTTGTAGCAAAGTGGTTGATTGAATGGTATACAGACCCTTGCGGCGATTTTCGCCGCGAGGTCGGGCCGTTACGCTACACAACCCGTTCGCAACGAAAGCACCGATGATCGCTTCACTGAAAATTCTTACAAAGGTCTCGTACTCCCATGTTTCCACCAGTAGAGGAAACAATTTAACGGTCTCCAAAGCGAGAGAACGAACAAGAACAGGACTGGGGTGGTGGAACAACATCCATAATACGGTGTTCAAGATGTAGTACCCCTGCTCATTCCAGTCAAAATGTTCGACAAATACCTTTTCAACAAACTGCATTGCCCCCTCTTCCTGAACAGCCTCCTGATGCACGCCTTGTGTGTGGGCATTGAAGAGGTCATCATGTTCAAGAGAATCTTCGATGAAGAAAACCTTTGAACTTACCAAGGAATCTCCAAAGAATCTCCTGCGGCTAGGCGGTGGCACCGGCCAATCCCCTATCTCATATTGACGCTCTACTTCTGCTGGGGTGTAGTCGTATTTTTTGAGTTGCTGTTCGAGCGTCTCAACAATCTCTTGTGCTTGCTCAAGGGACAATCCTGTCTTTTTTGCCCACTGATTCAGGTCAAAGGGCTGCCCTTCATTGTGTGCTGTGTAAAATCCTTTTGCAAATTCGTTGAAAGCGCTGACCTGAGGATCTTCCTCGATAATCTGGTCGGGGTCCTCTTCAGCGAAGCTGAACGGAGCCCATCCCAAGGTCACTCCCTCATGGTCGAGCATTAATGCAACCGGTAGGCTCACCTGATACTGGGCTTCCAAGTTTGGATGTCCGATTAGGGTTTTAAGCCAATTGAAATCATCCTGGCTATAAGCGAGAAGCGTGTACTTTTCTCCACTCTGATAAATCCGTATCCCAGCATCTTCAGGCCTTTCGTACCTCGCCTCAGTGCTCCAGGAGTTCAGCATCTGTTCAGTTGATTGGCCGATACGGTATTGTGTTATATGTTTGCGTTTCTCGCGCTTCCAGGTCGGTGAGGGAAGGATCAAGGGCCCTTGCACAAAGCCTATGAGCAGTAGCATCGATTCATCACCGAAGCGAACTGAACTGAACATTGAGAAGCGGTCATAGTGGCGCAACAGGGATGGATGGCGCTTTATCACCGCATCGAGGCCATCACGTTCAAAGAGCTGGCGGTCGAAAGCGTGCGCCATGTACTGCATATCGGAGATTTTCAACGTATTGTGATGAATCATTCCTGCGGTTTGCAGACAGAGGTCGTTATCTACCATCAAGGTAAGATAATGGGCATTGCGGCTCTCTGCCTTGTTCTGCATTGATCGCAGCCCTGGCGAATAGAGCACATGCTCTTCCCCAGTTAAGAGATCTTTGATGAGAAACATATTGCGGTCGACCTCTTCGATAAGGGAAAACCAAAGATAAAAGGCTGGCCTCTTTTGCCAAAGACGCATGATAGCCCGCACCTCTTCATCAAGGCTCTCCTCCCGCTCTTTCAACACTCTTTTGATAAGTTTTGAATCACCAAGGGTTTTGCTCATCATGAATTGATCATACAGTTTGTCGGCATACTGTCTCGCGAGCTCCCCTTCCTCATCCACTGATGCATGCAAAGCATGGCCTATTCTGAAGGCCGAATCATTTTGTGGCAGTACCTCGCCTAGGAGTTGGGCGATAAAATCAAAATGGTCATTGACCAGCACACAGCGTTCAAATCGATCGGTTGGTAGTTTCATAAGCCTCATTATACGTGAGAGTACAAAGATTAATAGATGATTTCTTTCTTTTTTACATCTATTGGTCTACAGTTACCATAGATCGTGTGAGGAGGTAGACTCTTTTGAAAAACCGTATCCTTGTATTGCTTCTGATCTGCGCAGTGTTCAGTACCCTTACCGCTGCCCCGTCACCAGCTCAAATCCCTATGGATTCTCCTATCTACCAAGAGATGGATACTCTCTTTCGTCTGGTCGGCCTTCCCCTTCCTTCAGCCTCACGGCCTTGGAATACCAACGAAGCGGTGAAGATGCTCACAATGATCCCCACCGATAGCCCGTATGAAGAACTGCGCACAATCATTGAAGAGCGCCTCGGCCCTGACAATCTAACCGACCAGTCTTTCTCATGGCGCTTTACCCCTACCATAAACCTTGAAGGATACCTTCACACCAACCCGACAGATTTCAAGACATATCAGGATTGGAACCGTAGCTACGATGATCGTAAGCCTATGGTGGATTTGGACTTTGCCTTTCAGTATGGATCGACCGTTTACTTCTCTACCTCAGCAGAAGTCGCAGTTGGAGCATTCAACAGGCCTCATGATGATGAGGGAGCCTTTGAAACACGTCCCATCGGGGCTCTCTTTAAACCCAACACAGTAATTATCCCTATTTCTGCATATAATTATCAAGAACAATGAGTTCAAATTTTTTCCAAGGCATGAAAAATCTTGAGGCAGATTTCCCTCGCCGTTCACAATTGACGGCCGCTGGACCTTGGTGGGCTGTCACACTTGGTCGAGGACCGCGTAGCTGGGGACATGGGCAAAGTGGGAACCTCATTATCGGAGGACATATCTCTAACCATACCAGCCTTTCGGTCTCCTTCTTTAATCCAAAGGCAAAGGTGGAACTACTCTATCTTTTCTTTTCAAACTTTGAAGATCGGGCTGCAAATCGAATGTTTCTTGGACATCGATTTGAATTTCAGCCTCTCAAATGGGCTCGCTTTGGTATCACTGAGAACATCATGATCCTCCTCGATGGTGTTTCTCCGCAATTCTTTGATCCTACTTATATTTACCATGGTGTATATGATCCCAACTATGCCAATACCATAGCTGCTATTGAAGCAGAATTTGCTTTAGTGAATGGACTTTCTCTGCATCTACAGGCAGCTCTAGACCAATTTCAGGTCGCTACAGAAACCGCTCAAACTGCCAATGCGATGGCACTGTTGGCTAATCTTACCTATGGATGGCAACAAAAGAAGGGTTATTGGAATACGCATGCTGAGTTTGTTCTGATCGATCCAGCCTTCTATCGTCGCCAGTATGTAGACTTCCTTGTAGCACGTGACTTAGTCAAACATGAAAATCACTTGCCAGTTATGCTTATCGATTACTTGGGTCATCGATGGGGATCGGATAGCCTTGTCTATCAAATTGGAGCGGAGTATTTCATCCCAGATCTCATGGCTGCTTACGGATCGATTACCATTCACCGCCAAGGAGAGTTGACTTATACTGCTTATCACAATGACGAAGGAGACAATTCAGAAGATCCTTCAATCAACGGGCCCCCTCCATCAGGTAAAACTGTCACCGATCGTCTGATCATCAGTCTCGGAGGTCGATGGGACACTCCAGTAAAGGGCCTCTCTTTGTATAGCCAGGTCGATTGGATTGGAAGAAGGACCTGGACAAAAGCCACTCGCACCAGTAGCGGTGAGAGTGGAGATTTCCAAGTCACTGTCGGTGTTTCAAAACGTTTCTAGTACCTGGACGACCAGCTTGCAGAAGCGATTGAGGTCGTGCAGGTCCATTGTCGAAAGACGCTTATCCTTTCTCAGCAGATCCAGGATCTGATTGTTCAGCCTCCAGGCACTCTCTTGCACCCGCGCTCCGCGCTCAGTTAGACAGACCAAACGACTGCGTCCGTCAGCAGGGTTAGGTTCTCGAGTAGTGAAAGATCCTGCCTCCAGCTCCTTGATTGCAATCAACAACTGCGACGTCGAAAGTTCCATCTGATCTTCCAGCTCTTTCATTGGTTGCTTATCACATTGCCAGAGTCGCTGCAGTATGAGATAGGAGACTAAGCCAAACCCAAAAGATTCAAGAATTGACTCAAAAGTTTTCCGCAAATATTGGCTCGCTTTGGGTAGTGTTCCGATCAACTCTTGGCCCAGAATATCTTCTTTGTACATACCTCGATGGTGACCCGATACACGAAAAAAAGCAACGTCTGAGGAGCCAAAAGGTGACGTAGGGACTTCCACGTCAGGTATATTGTTAAGAATCATGGTTTTATCACCCGTTTTCGCCTTGCCCCCCAAAGACGAAAACCTGTACCATATGCAATGGATTGGACCCTCATGAAACGGACGAATGTACGCCATCTCAAACCCTATCTTCTGATAGCTCCAGCATTGCTTTTAGCACTGCTTTTTAGCTATCGGCCTTTTATACTTACTTTGGTCAACAGCCTTCATACCGTCTCCCTTGGGGGCAAGCGCCTGAGCTTTGTTGGTTTTGATAACTACGTACGACTCTTCGCCAATCCCAGCTTCCATGCAAGCCTCTCCAATACCTTACGCTTCACTCTTTTCTTCGTACCGACGAACATCACCATCTGTCTTTCGGCTGCCCTGCTTGCCAACCGACCCGGTAAGCTCGCTACCCTCAACCAGATTTTTTTCTTTCTCCCCATGGCGGTCGGTCTTTCCAGCTCGATGATGATTGTGAAAATGATGTTCAACCCATCTATTGGGATTATCAACCAGCTGCTACGGGTGGATATCCAATGGTTCAGCAACCGACACGCTGCGATGGCACTCTTGGTGATTGCAGGCGTAGGCCTAGATATCGGCTTGAACTTCCTCCTGCTCAGTGCAGCACTACGTAACGTACCCACCGACCTTCATGAGGTGGCCAAACTCGAAGGGGCCAATGCCTTTCAGACCTTTCGCTACCTCCAAGCTCCCCTGATAAGCTCTACCCTGCTCTTTGTTGTGGTGACCAACATCAAGGATGCAATGCTCATCTCATCCCCGGTCATGATCCTCACCGAAGGCGGGCCATTCCGCTCAACACAAACCCTAGTCTATCAAATGTATCTTGAGGGGTTCAAAAGTGGAAACTATGCGATGGGATCGACCATCGCTACAGTGGTCTTTCTGCTGACCTTCTCGATCCTCCTCTTGCTCATGCGTCTTGAACACAGGAGGGTCTACTACCAGTGAAACGACTTGTCCCTATCGGGGCCACGCTCTTTTCACTTGCGGTGGTCTTCCCGATCTTCTACTCAATCAGCGCATCATTCTTTCAATACACCGACTTTACCGCCATTCCTGCGCGGCTCTTGCCTTCGGTGCCAACCTTCTCCAACTACCTACGCGCCTTCAACGAGTCAAATCTCCTCGTCTTTCTCTCCAACTCCCTGTATAGCGCACTGGTGGGCACCGTGCTCCGTATGACTATCTCAATTCTGGGAGCCTACGCTTTCACTTTCTTCACCTTCCGCGGAAAGAACATCTTCTTCATCCTCATTGTCGCCACGATGCTCCTCCCTCCCGATGCCCTGATCCTGGAGAACTACACCACAGTACGCCTGATGCGCCTCACCGATACGTACCTGGGTATCATCAGCACTACTCTCCTAGCACCTACTCACCTCTTTATGCTACGCCAATACTTTAAGACCATCAGTAGCGAATACCGTGAAGCAGCGCTTATCGAAGGCTGTAGTGACAGCCGCTTTCTTGCCACTTTGCTGATACCTATGAGCAAGGCGGTGATCATCACATTGGCCATCCACTCTTTCTCTACCATCTTCAACGACTATCTGTGGCCACTTTTAGTAACCAATCGGGAGATGATGAGGACCGTCCAAGTTGGACTGACGATGCTCGGGTTCTCCGAGAACCTCGACTATGGACCGCAATTTGCGGCCATCACCCTCTTGATGACCCCTATTCTCATCACCTTTATCGCCTTACATAACCCCATACAAGACAGCGTATCAACACGCTTTACCGGGAGGTAGATATGAAACGACTTATCATTGTAGCCCTATGCCTCTTCAGCGTAGCCAGCCTCAGTGCCTTGGCCCAGCGAGAACAGGCCCCCACCGACAAGGTTGTCATCACCTGGTGGCATCCGAATAGCGGCTTGGCCGGTAAGGCCACCGATACCCTTATCGATCGCTTCAATGAGACGGTAGGAGCGCGCCAGGGCATCCTTGTCCAAGGTGTTTACCAAGGCAAGGCCAACGACGTACTCACCAAATCCAAGGCAATCATGCAGTCCTCATCGACTCGTGACCTTCCCGATCTTGTCCAACTGGACGGAGCGGCGGTCCTCGATGTGCGCGATGATAAGAGTGTCATCTACATGGAAGAACTGGCTAAAGCTGACGGCTATGACCTCTCCCAGGTCCTCGATGCAGCACGCCTGTCGGTCACCTACCGCGATACTATGATCGCCATGCCTTTCAACGCCTCAACTATCCTGCTCTACTACAATAAGAGCGCTTTCGATGAGGTAGGTATCACCGCCCCACCAAAAACACTCGATGAGGTCGCCCAGGCGGCAGCTAAACTCAAGCAAACCGATGCGCGTGGCCGGGTGACGCGCTACGGCTTTGCCAACGTCCCCACCACCTACGAGTTGATCTGTTGGCTCGGACAGCAGAATGGACTCTCCTACATCACCGATAAGGAGAATGGGCATACTGGCATCCCTACCCGCGTCCTCTTCAATGACAATGGTACGATGGTCAACTTCTTGAACAAATGGAAGGCCCTCTATGAGACAGGATCTCTGGAGAACCTGACCAGTGATCTCAACGGCGCCTTTGCCAGTGGCCGAGTGGCCATGATCGTTGCCTCCACGAGCAACCTGACCACCATCGAGCAGATGGTTGGCGATCGCTTTGAGATCGGCGTCGCCCCCTTCCCGATGGTCGATGAGAAGGCAACCGGTGGTGTCAACGTTGGCGGTGGCGCCCTGTGGGCTCTGGATAACCAAAGCGGACACCAGAAGGAGACTTGGGAGTTCGTGAAATTCCTCATCAGTGCTGAGCAGCAGCTCTTCTGGCACATTGAGACAGGATACTTCCCTGTCCACCGAGATACCTACCAGCTTGAAGCGTTCCTCGCACACCTGGAGAAAAACCCCAGAGCAGGTGTTGCTATCGACCAGCTCTTGGCCAGTAACCCGATGCTCCAAGGTATCTGGGTACCCAGTGCTTACCAGATCTATTACGCTTTCCAAAGCGGCATTCTGAAAATGCTGGAGGAGGGGCGGTCTGTCGAAGAGACTAGTCGCGCTTTGGAGAGGGAGATCAACGGATACTTCACCGAGTTTTTGAGGATGCAAGAGTAGTGCGCATTGCAACCAACACCAACCTGATCGCCTTCAATCGTGATGGTTCGAAGACCGAGATGGATCATCTCATCCCCCGCTACAGTGCGGGGGGATTCTCAATTCTGGACATCAATCTCTGTGAGATGCTCAATCCAACCAGCACGATGCTCAGCGACCGGTGGGAAGAATATATCGACCGTATCGCGCATTTGAGAGAGAAATATAATCTGACTTACAATCAGGCACATGCCCCCTATTATGGGGACAGCCAACGCATCCATCCATTGCTAGATCGCTCAATGCAAATCTGCAAGATGCTCGATATTCCCATACTCGTTGTCCACCCCGTAGGCTCAACGGTAAAAGAGAGCCTAGAGGCGTACGCTCCTTACGTAGAGAAGGCAGAACAGCAAAACCTTATCCTAGCCTTTGAGAACCTCAACAGTGAAGGCGAGATTTGTGATGCGGCAGATCTCGTTACCCTCGTCGATAAATTTGACTCACCCAATGCTGCAATCTGCTATGATACCGGTCACGCCCATTTGTGTGGTCATGACCTGGTAGAAGATATCTACATGATGGGCAATCGACTCAAGGCAACCCACATCGTGGACAATCATGGTAAGAGCGATGAACACCTTCTACCCTTCTTCGGAACGATCGAATGGGAAAAAGTTATACCGGCCCTTCGTGAGATCGGCTATACAGGAGAGCTGACCTTAGAGTGCATGTTCTTTACCCAGTATTTGCCTGAAGCTCTCAAAGAGGACGCTATAGCCCTGGCTCGAAGAGTGTGTGATCAACTGCTCGCTATAGCTGACTGAATCGACACCGAGCCTTGAAAATGCATTCAAGGCAGGCGAGGCCCGGGCACTCTTGAAACTCAGTGGTAGTCTCTAGTTGCTCGATATGCCAACTCAAGTCATCGATTCGACGATTCAGGGAAGCTTGACGACGCAGCGCTTCGCTGAGCTTCACGCGGTACTGCCTGAGTAACTCACTTCGCCTCTTATGTCCGCCTTCATCATCCTCTCCCATCTTTATGATTGTAGCGATCTCAGCGAGGGTGAAATCAAGTTCCTTGAGCTCAGCAATCCGATTGAGATAGATAACATCAGCGTCACTGTAGTAGCGCTGTCCCCCACTTGAACGTGGACAACGCTTCAAGAGTCCTAGGGACTCGTAGTATCGAATGGTGCGGACGGTGACGTTGCATTTGCGCGCAAGCTCCCCAATCCGGTAGACGTTTTGCTGCATACCTTCGGTTGTATCACACAGACAGAGAGTTCTCAAGCAAAGAGCCTACTACCCTCCCTTAGAGAGCATGAGATACCAGATACAAGAACCCCATCAAATGCGAATTAAGGAAATGGCCGTCTGTGACCGCCCACGCGAGCGGATGATGAGTAAGGGAGCCGAAGCGCTCACCGACCAAGAGCTTTTCTCCATTCTTATTGGAAGCGGTAACCGTGGACGCAGTGTCACCTCAATCGCCAAAGATTTGATGGAATTACTGGATTACGAACCGATGGCAACCCATCAAGATCTACTTAGGGTGTCAGGCCTTGGCACCGCCAAGGCAACGCTCATCATCGCTGCCTTGGAGTTAGGCAGACGGCGCCTTCCGCCCAAAAAACGACAGATTGCTACTCCTTCAGACATCTATCCTCTCATCCGTCACTATGCAACACGGATGCAAGAGCACTTTCTCTCGATTTGTCTCAATGGGGCACATGAAGTACTCTCCATCAATGTTTGTTCGGTTGGGCTCGTTAATCGCACAATCGTGCACCCACGTGAGGTCTTCGGCGAAGCTATCAGACAGCGGGCAACAGCAATCATCGTAGCGCACAACCACCCTAGTGGAAATCTTGAACCATCTCCTGAAGATCGTGATGTCACCCGGCGCCTTCGCCAGGCAGGAGAGCTCTTGGGTATCAAGGTACTCGATCATCTCATCTTCTGCGAGGAGGGGTACCTCTCGCTCTTGGAGGGGAACATGTTCTGATCGTGCGACACGACTGGTCATCGATGCAGATAGTACCGAGACAATAATTTGACGAGGAGGCGATAATGTGTATACCTACCCTATATGATACACATCACTATTCGGAGGTACCCATGCGGACCAATATTGTCATCGATGATGAACTGATGCAGCAGGCGCTCACGCTCTCCGGTCTCAAGACCAAAAGAGAGGCGGTGGAGGAAGGCCTGAAGCTCCTCATCGTCATGAAGAAGCAAGCAAAGATACGCGAGCTCAGGGGAGCACTCAGCTGGGAAGGTGATCTTGATGCGATGAGGAGCGATGCATGATCGTGGTGGATGACATGGCACCGGCCCATGAGATTGCCTCATCACCTATAGGGTGAGATGGCTCCAGAAGGGAGGCAAGCACCTCTGGGACTCTCTGAATAATTTCTTTTTGAGCTACTTCCTGATACGCCTCCCTCTTACGTACAGCTCTCGGAGAGGGTATTCATTGATTGTGAATAGTCCGCAATCCTTCTGTTTCTTGACCGGATGAACTTGAGGACCCGGTGCTTATACTCCAGATAGTCGGTGGTATCGCGGAATATTGGGGGAGTTGCAAAAC
>Ga0265293_10009696_pt1 | contig 13755 bp, 16 predicted proteins | sample Munlanlewell138R_FD_192505 | JGI IMG/M metagenome (GOLD analysis project Ga0265293, IMG submission 192505) | Leachate microbial communities from a municipal landfill in Southern Ontario, Canada - Leachate well 138R | ecosystem: Engineered > Solid waste > Landfill > Unclassified | place: Canada...
GTCAAAACAAATCAAACCAGCTATCAAAATAAATGCTGCAAACGACGATATGGGGCATCGTCACCTAACCTCGTTAAAACCCTTAGCGGCTTGTTACTTTTTGCTCCAGCAACACTCGGTTGGCGATATAAAACCACTCCCCTTCCTCATTAACTAAGATCGTTTTCACTGTGCCCATTTCCTCAATACGCCCTTGTACATTATCAACTTCAACATGCTGACCAAGCTCATACAATTCTCGGACGTAAATTCCAGCAATGATTTGCCCTGCAATATTTTTGCTTGCCAAGCCCAGCGCGAGCGCACAAGCCAAGCCAATACTCAAAAGAACAATCGCCACGACATAGTTCAGCAGTTCTGCTTTTATTTCTAATTGGCCGATAGCAACAGACACACTGATAATAATCACCATGCCTTGCACTATACGCCCGAGGCCTGCGGCATACTCCAAGCGGATGCCTTCTGCAGCCCCTCTTACCATGCTATTGAGTAGTTGTGCTAACAAAATACCTGCCAACAATACCAGCGCGGCAGCAAACATTTTTGGCACATACAACGCTAGAACATCTAAGGTTGCAGAAACCCGCTCAAGGCCTAGCGACTCGGCTGCAGATATCAAAAATATTAATAATACGAACCAATAAACTATTTTACCGATAAGCGTCGATACCTGCGCCTTTACCCCGATCCGCGCCAATAACTTAGTTAAGCCGGTACCGCTCATTAAGCGATCCAGTCCTATTTTTGCTAGCAGCTTAGACAGCAAAGTATCTAGCAGCTTGGCCGCTACAAAACCTAAAATAACTAAAATTAAGGCACCAAATAAATTAGGGATAAAATTAGCTATTTTGATCCACAAACCACTCATCGCACCCACTAAATTTTGTGTCCAAGAATCAAGTTGCATAGTTAATCAGCCTTATTTGTAGTATTTTTATTGGTTAAATTCGATACAGGTTTTAAATGCTCTGAACCATTGCTTAAGCCAATCAAAACAGATTCAAGGGCACGTCCAAATAGGCCAAAAACAGCGCCTGCGCCTTGTTGACGATTAGCTTTTTTTAACACCTTATCCAACGAGACATCATCACTGCCCTGTGCTTCTGGTGTTTTAAGCATATCGCGCAGCGACTGTTCAAAAGGATCCTCTGCCATATAATATATCAACCCTGTATACGTAAAGAGTGTAAAGACTGATTAAGTTAACGCCTCATTATACCCAACGTAGCCAACGAAAAAACAACCACTGACCAGCGGCTAAAATACCCAGCAACACACAGGCAATAAAAAAACCATACGGCCGCTCTGCGCCTGGGATACCGCCCACATTAATGCCCAGCAAACCTGTAGCAAACGTCATCGGCAAGAAAAACCCAGTAATAATAGCCAACATATACATCGTATGGCTCATGCGCTCATTGCGCCGTCGATGCTCAGTCTCTAAAACCAAACCAATGCGTTCACGAGTCAACTCAAGCTCTTCAAGGTGTAGCGTGAGACGGTTATTGAGCTCATTCCAATACATCCCATCATCAGCCATAAACCATGTCTCTTGAGTGTGCGTCAACATCGCGAAAACATCCCTTTGCGGCGCTAAAAATCGGCGTAAATTAGCCGCGCGGCGACGCGCCTGCAGCAAAGGTAACAGCGCCGGCGCATAGCGTTTATCATTGTCCGTGCTCGCCTCTTCTTGATCTACCGTATCAGCTAATTGTCCGACACTGTTCTCAATACGGTCAGTTAAGCTTTGCGCAAAAAAAAGCAAGACTTCTGAGGTGTTTTTAGGCCCAAATCCTTTGTTGAAAGCTTTAACAAGCTCATCAGTGACCTGTACTGGCCGTTGCCGCAACGAATAAATGTGCTGCGCATTAGCAAACAGGCGCAAAGATATCATGTCTTCGGGCTCTGCATCAGGCGCCTGATTAATTGCGCGCAAAAACAGTAATAACTCTTGCCGCTCAAGACGCAATAAACGTGGTCGCGTGTTTTCCTCTAGCAGAAGATCACAGGCAAACTCATTTAAACCGCTGCTTTCACGCAACCACTGTTCAGCATGAAGGTGACTGCGCTCCCAGTGCAGCCATAGACTTTGCTGCTCAGCCAACTGTAGCCCTGCTAAGTCTGCAAAGTTAATCGCCTGCGCAGAGCCGTTGCCGTCCAAAACAAATGCATGCAGTAAGCCTTGGCTGAGTCGATCAGAATGCTGCATAACAGTCCACTACTGCGGCATATTCAGTGCCGTAGCAGAAACAATAATGCCATTGTTATCCGCATATACGAACGCACCAGGATGAAAGGTTACGCCTCCAAAAGTCACTGCAACGTTTAAATCACCAATATCTCGCTTATCGGTTTTCATCGGGTGACTGGCCAGCGCTTGAATACCTAAATCAGTTTGCGCCAAGACATCAACATCGCGCACACAACCATAGACAATAATACCGGCCCAACCATTTTGTGCTGCTTTTTCAGCCAGCATGTCACCCAACAAAGCGCGGCGCAGTGAGCCACCACCATCCACTACCATCACTTTGCCATGACCGGGTTGTCCTACTTGTGCTTTGACCACTGAGTTATCTTCATGGCACTTAACTGTGACAATTTCACCAGCAAAGGAATCACGCCCACCAAAGTTAGCAAACATTGGCTCAACAACTTGAACATCAGGGTAAGCGTCACATAGATCAGGGGTCACATACTGCATAGTCGATTCCTTTGATAAGTTAAAAACCTTATAAACGCCTTATAGTTTAACGTAATTAGCAGACCACGATAAGCTTGACAACGCTCAACAGCCCTACACGGCCAAGCAGCAGGGCACGGCTGCTGAGCTTATGACACTAGGAGTTAAACAATAACTCACTGGACAAACCATTCGCCTCTAAAATCTGCCGCAACCGAGCCAGAGCATCCATTTGAATTTGTCGTACACGTTCACGCGTCAAACCCATTGCATCACCAATTTCCTGCAAGGTTTGGCAATCATAGCCACGCAAGCCAAAGCGTCGCAACACAACCTCTCGATGACGTTGATTCAGCGTAGATACCCACTGATCAATGCTGGCAGCCAAGTCTTCACGCTGAACAAAATCACTCGGATCAGCATGCTTATCATCCACTAATGTATCCAGTAAATTCACTTCTGAATCATTATTATTAGCGGCATCTAATGATAATGCATGCTCATTAAACTCGTGCATTTGCTGCACATAAGCACATGAAAGCCCCAAATGTGCAGCGATTTTCTCTAGACTAGGCGACTCACCTTCCAGCTGGGTGAACTCACGCACCGCCCTTAAATAGGCATTGACCTCTTTAGCCACATGTACAGGCAAACGCACAACCCGCGAGGTATTCATTATTCCTCGTTCAACCGCCTGTCTGATCCACCATGTTGCATAGGTTGAAAAACGAAAACCACGTTCAGGATCAAACTTCTCAACAGCATGGATAAGACCTAAATTACCTTCTTCGATCAAATCTAAAAGTGCAAGACCACGGTTTTGATAGCGCTTAGCAATACTCACCACTAAGCGTAAATTGCATTCAATCATTCGTTTACGTGCAGCAGAGTTACCCTGTAAAGCGCGGCGCGCATAAGTGACTTCTTGCTCAGCGGTGAGCAGAGGTGACATACCGATAGCATCAAGGTACATCTGTGTTGCATCCAGATTTTTAATATCCTTATTGTTGCTTCTGGTTTTCTCTTCAGTTTTTATTGTGGCCATCTGTTGCGGCGCTTGAGCGCGTACTTCATATTGACCAGTCGCATCATTTGTTGTATCTAAATCCAGCACTAAATCCCTTAGTCTCATTCCCTTTCACCCATTTCATAGCACAGCGTGCTGCAGCTTATTGCTTGCTGCAACCATTTTTCTACTGTGTCTGAATAGAACCTACAAGCTATCGCTTGGGTAGGTACTGCAGTGGATCAACGGGTTTACCTTGACGACGAATTTCAAAATGCACTTTAACTTGATCTGTTCCTGTCGATCCCATTTCTGCAATTTTCTGCCCAGCTTTAACTGTCTGTCCCTCATTCACCAGCAGACGCCGATTATGTCCATAGGCACTAATGAACGTATCATCGTGTTTAATGATAACTAGCTCACCGTACCCGCGAAGACCGCTTCCAGCATAAACAACACTGCCATCCGCAGTTGCCATAATAGATTGTCCAAGCTGGCCAGCAATATCAATCCCTTTATTCAAACTAGTGTTTGAAGAAAACCGACCAACTAGCGTGCCGCTCGCAGGCCATAGCCATTTGCCTTGTGATCCTGCAACAACAGGCTTAGACGCTTGTGGTGTAGATGTGACAGAGCGCACAGGTTTAGCAACATAAACAGGTTTGTTTTTAGCTGTTGATACAGGTTTTTTAGTGCTGGTTTTTCTAGCAACAACAGATGCTTTAGAGGTCGGCGAGAATTGAATCACTTGTTTTGGCACAATAACATAAGGGGCTCGAATCCCATTGCGCGCTGCTAATGCTTTCCAGTCCCAACCAAAACGAAACGCAATTGAGTACAGCGTGTCACCAGGCTTAACAACATAATGTCCACTGGTCACAGGATTGTATTGACGTTGCTTTGATCCGTATGAGCGATCAACAACGGGAGCTTTGCCTGAAGTGCCCGCACAACCAAGTAATACCGTGCCCAACAATAAAACACACAGCCACTTTATACTGATTTTATCGATATTTGATTCGATGAATTGAACTGGCTTCACGCCTGACTCCTTGACGACTTAACAGTACATTGCGATATATTCATTTGTCTGCATAACGCTCAATACCTATGACTGAGACAACACCTAACAGCATCAGCAGTAAAGCAGGCAGTAACTGCGCATTGCTTTGAAACATCTCGGCAAACTGCCACGGCGAGATATTTTCTTGCAGTAAAGGCACTTCGCTGCCATGGCTATCAATACGCCAACTTAAGGTGTTTTTCCATGGCCAGACTTTATTTAGAGAACCGAACATAATTCCAGTTAACAAGGCTAAGGTTAGATCCCGGAAAGACTGCAAAGCCGCGCGCAATACCCGTGCAAAGGCTAATAAACCAAACAAACAGCCTGCGGCGAATACCATTAAAATACTCATATCCAATTGTTTAACAGCTAACAAAATCGTTGGATACAGCCCCATCAACAATAAAATAAAACTTCCAGAAATACCGGGAAGAATCATTGCACAAATAGCGATAGCGCCCGCAGCAAACAAACTAAACGGATCACTTCCCCATAGAACCGGTGCAGCGACAGTAATCCACCAAGCAAAACCAGCTCCCACAGCAAAACTGAGCCAGCGACTGAGTTGCCAACGCTGGATATCACGTGCAACGAGATAACAGGATACTAAAATCAAACCGAAAAAAAAGGACCACAGCGCGATAGGTTGTGTTTCTAGCAACCAAGTGATTAATCGCGCCAGACTCAAAATACTAAGTAAAACGCCAGAAAATAAAACTAATAAGAAATTTGCATTAGCCAGTTGCCAAGCACGCTTAAGCTGCCCCTGCATTAACAGCCAGACGGCTTCAGGTATGCGTGACAAAGCCGTCAGTAACTCGTCGTAAATGCCAGTAATAAAAGCTACCGTACCGCCAGACACGCCCGGTACAACATCGGCGGCCCCCATCGCTATACCTTTTAAAAATAAGAGCGCTTTGCTCTTCACGCCAAGGCTCCGCTCAACAAAGGTACAAAACGAACAGCCTCTAAGACGCGTCGCACAAAGCCATCTTTTTCACGCACAATCAATAAAAGTTGCTGATCATCGCCTTCCCCGACAGGGATCACCAATCGACCACCAGGCGCTAATTGATCAAGCAGTGCTTGCGGCACTTCTTTAGCGCCAGCCGTAACAATAATGCCATTATAGGGCGCTAAAGCGTTCCAGCCATCCCAGCCGTCGCCCCAACGGTACACAACATTACGCAAATTGAGTTCAGCCAGCCGCTCTTTAGCCCGTTCTTGTAAGGATTGAATACGTTCTACAGAAAACACACGCTCAACCAATTGCGCCAGTACAGCCGTTTGATAACCCGACCCTGTACCTATCTCTAAGACTTTATCTAGCGGCCCATCTGCCAACAGCAATTCAGTCATGCGTCCAACAATATAAGGTTGAGAAATAGTTTGATTATTACCAATTGGCAAAGCGGTATCTTCATAAGCACGGTGTGATAACGCTTCATCAACAAAGAGGTGACGCGGCGTGCGACGAATCACATCCAACACCTCTGAGTTACTTAAGCCTTCGTCACTTAGACGTTGAATCAAGCGCTCGCGGGTGCGTTGTGAGGTCATACCAATCCCACCCCGATGTAAATTATCCTTTTGCAAACTCACAATACATCCTCCAGCCACTGCTTAACATCCTGCATTTGCGGATGGAATGTTCGATCCAATTGCAGTGGCGTAATCGACACATAGCCCTGTGCAACAGCGTGGAAATCGGTTCCTTCGGCCCCGTCTTCTACCGCGCCTACAGCGGCCAACCAATAACATTCTTTACCGCGTGGATTGACTGTGCGCACTGGTGCTGCTGCCCGCGCACGATGTCCCAAGCGGGTCAATTTAATACCTTTAATCTGCTCTAGTGGTAAATCAGGCACATTGACATTAAACACTGTATGCCCAGCCAAGGGTAATTCGCCATGTGCTTCAATCAGTCGCCGTGCAAACCATGCCGCGCTGGGCAAATTATCGGTCTGACGCGATAGCAATGAAAAGGCAAAAGAGGGGCGCTGTAAAAACCGCCCCTCTAGAGCTGCCGCGACAGTACCCGAATACAGTACATCATCACCCAGATTGGCACCTAAATTAATCCCCGCAACCACCATATCCATAGTGTCGGCTAATAAACCATTGAGCCCTAAATGCACACAATCTGTAGGGGTACCATTTAAACTGATATAGCCATTACTTAAGGTTTGTGGATGCAGAGGACGATCTAAAGTCAAGGAGCTACTCGCGCCACTGCAATCTTGATCAGGCGCTATAATTGAGCACTTGGCATAATCACTCAGCGCTGCATGTAACGCTGACAAACCCGGCGCATTCACACCATCATCATTAGCAATTAAGATTCGCACGCATGCACCGCCTCAGTCACCGATAACAGCTCAACTAACTCACGCAACACCACTGTCGCAAAACAACCCGCAGGTAAAATAAAATGCACTTGCAAGCAATCATCTGTCGGATATAACCAGCTCAAGTCACGCACAGGCAAACGTAAAATACGGCGCTCTTGTTTTAGATTGGCACGCTCGAGCCAAACACATAACTCGGGCCAAATGGCCGCCACTTGCTGTTCATCCTGCAAGGTTTGCCCTTGACTGACCAACTCTCCAGCGCCCCAGAGCGGCCCCGTCGGGTGTACGTCCAACTGTGCTAAACGTGGGTCATCACAGTCATCAAGACCTGCCACAAAAAAACTGCGACTGCCAGTAAAGGCCAAAACATCACCGACTTGGGCAGTATTCCACGTTTGATTTTTGACTCGCTGCGCCAACACGCGATTAAACAGCGCACTGCGTCCAGTTGATAATAAGCGCGAGCGTAAATTACGCTGTAGCGGCAGCTCGTTACGCTGCGCGTATTCCAGTGCACCCAACAGATTATTACCATTCTCACCGAAACGTTGTAAGCCGAAATAATTGGGTACGCCCTGCGTTGCAAGCATTTGCAAGCGTGCTTCAAGCAGCGCTCGATCTGCTTTTAAATCGGTTAAGCGAATGGTAAAACCATTGGCCGAGTGCGCGCCACGCTGCAGTTTACGACTATGCCGCTGGCTATCTAAAATACGTAAATCTTCAGCTTCAGCAGCACTGAAATCCGGATCGTTCTTACCTGGCAGATGGATACTGAACCATTGCCGAGTTAAGGCTTGACGGTCTTTTAAACCGGCATAACTAATGTTGCGTAGCGATACACCCGCTGCTTTCGCTAGACGTCGCGCCGCCTCTTCAGTATTGAGTAAGCGTTTCTCAACCCACAGCCACAAATGCTCACCGCTACCGGATAACGCAATATCCAACACTTCATCAACTTGAAAGTCTTCTGCACAGGCTTTTAGCTGCGCTGTTCCGCACGGTTCACCCCAAGCTAAGGGGCCAAGCAACTCTAAACTATTCATCGTTTAACCAACATCACCACAGCATGCGCAGCGATACCTTCTTCGCGACCGACAAAACCTAAGCCTTCCGTGGTGGTGGCCTTCACATTGACCTGATCCACTGCAATGCGTAAGTCAGCAGCAATATGTTCGCGCATCGCAACAATATGCGGCGCCATTTTCGGCGCTTGTACTAAAATAGTGCTGTCCACATTAGCAACCAGCCAACCTGCTTGCTTCAACAAAGTCACGACATTGCGCAACAATTGGCGGCTGTCAGCACCTTTATAGACTGGATCAGTATCCGGAAAGTGCTGACCAATATCGCCGAGCGCAGCCGCACCCAATAATGCATCGGTCAGCGCATGCAGTAGAACATCGCCATCCGAGTGCGCCACGAAACTTTTATCATGTGCAATTTGCACACCGCCCAACGTAATAAAGCTACCGGGCTGGAAGCGATGTACATCATAGCCGTGACCTATACGCATGCTGTTACCTAGCTATTAAAAACAGGCGCCATTCTACACTGATTTAACAGCGCTCACCCGAATAGCCTGTAAATCACATTGTTCTAATTACGCGGTCAATGCCTGTGCATGAAAGCGCAAGTGCTCATCAATAAAACTGGCTATAAAGTAATAGCTGTGATCATAACCAGGCTGTAATCGCGAGGTTAACGGATAGCCTGCACGTTCAGCAGCCTCTTGCAGAGCAGCAGGCTTAAGTTGCTCAACTAAAAAATTATCTGCCTCACCTTGATCGACCAGCATAGGTAAATGCTGCGTGGCCTTAGCCATTAACGCACTGGCATCCCATTCCATCCAGGTTTCACGCTGCGCACCCAAGTAATTAGAAAAAGCTTTTTCACCCCAAGGGCACTGGGTTGGTTGGCAAATGGGAGCAAAGGCTGACACCGACTGATAACGCTGCGGCTCGCGCAAGGCAGCAATCAACGCACCATGGCCACCCATCGAGTGACCACTGATGCTGCGTCTATCTGATACAGGCAGGTGCTTCTCGATTAAGGCTGGTAGCTCATCCACCACATAGTCATACATGCGGTAATGCTCAGCCCAAGGTTGTTGCGTGGCATTCACATAAAAACCTGCACCTAAGCCAAAATCCCAGGCGCCGTCTGGATCATCGGGCACACCGGCGCCACGCGGACTGGTATCCGGCGCCACAATAATTAAACCCAACTCAGCAGCAGCCTTTAATGCGCCAGCTTTTTGCATAAAGTTTTCATCGGTACAGGTCAGCCCCGACAACCAATACAACACGGGCAAAGGCTTGCCCAGTTCAACCTGTGGCGGTAAATACACAGCAAACTGCATGCTGCAATTCAGCACAGCGGACTGATGCTGATAGCGCACATGCTGGCCACCAAAAACTTTCTGTGATGATAATTGTTGTAACGACATCATGACCTCCAAAGACAACAGCTTGGGCAGATCGCTGAGCAGCCGCCCTAAACCTTGTGGTTGTTGATTAAAAATGAATAACGCTACGAATACTCTTACCTTCGTGCATCAAATCAAATGCTTTATTAATATCTTCTAAGCCCATGGTGTGGGTAATAAAGGTATCCAATGGAATCTCACCACTTTGTGCTTTAGCCACATAGCCCGGCAACTCAGTGCGGCCTTTGACTCCAGCAAAGGCACTGCCACACCAAACCTGTCCGGTCACTAACTGAAACGGACGGGTACTGATTTCTTGACCGGCACCGGCCACACCAATAATCACCGACTCGCCCCAACCTTTATGGCAGCACTCTAGTGCGGCGCGCATCAACTGCACATTACCCACGCACTCAAAGGAGTAATCCACACCGCCATCAGTCATCTCAATAATCACCTCTTGAATCGACTTATCGAAATCCTTTGGATTAACGCAGTCAGTGGCAACAATACGCACCAACACTTCACCGGCTTTTGGCGGCGCAGCATCCACTTCAACAATCTGTAAGGGCTAACCTGGACCAAAAGCAACTGCAGCGCGGGATTTAATCATTTCATTCTCCAGAAGATCTACCAGTACAAAGCATAGCAGAGACCCGCATTCGATAGGCCAGCAGCACAGGCTATATATGTCGGAAAGTATCGGCAAATCAGTGTAGGCTGCTCAATATACCCTTTCTGTTGAAGCCGAGCGGCACTATGTCAAACACACCAATAAAAAGCTCTAGTCAAAAACGTACGCCAGCTAGCGCGCAACAAAGCAGTGAGTCATTACGTTTACAAATCGCTAATTTTTTAGACTTAGGTGGTGTAATAGATGAAATACCACAGGGTGTCAGTGGGCAAGTGTTTACCCCGATGGCAAAGAAATAAGCAGCAACTGCATTAAATGACACGAATCCAGATCTAACCAACCTTATTTAGATACTGCGCTCTACGCGACCACCGCAGCGTAATAAATAGCCAGAGCCATTCTCACATAAAAAAGCTTCTCGCGGCATCAGCGACAGCACGTCGACGCCACCGCGTAAGGCATAGGCTTGAAAACCCAACTGCGTCAGCAAAAAAACCGCATTCTGGCTACGCTTACCATTATCGCAATAGCAGAGATACACTTTGTTTTTCTCAAGCATGCGTGATTTCAAACGCAGCAAATCCAAAGGCATATGTAAAGCCTGCGCTGCATGACCACGTTCATACTCATCGAAACGTCGCACATCCAACCACTGCGCGCCCTGCTCCAATAAACGCCCCACTTGCGAAAATGATACTTCTTGTGAGATTGGCACTTTTAATAAAGCTAAAAAATCAGCCCGTTCAAGATACAGCACTTGACTATCGCAGAGCAGGATAACAGTCGCATTACGCGGCGCATCACTGAGCAAGGCTTCTTCACCGAAACATGCACCCATAGTTAATTGCGCTAAAATATGGGGCTGATTATCAACACTGTGACTGACCTGCGCACTGCCGCTACGTAAAAAATAGCAACGCTCCCCTTGCTCGCCCTCAGTTATCACATGCGTACCTTTGGCAAGCTCTAGGCACTTTAAGCGCTGTACGATCTGTCGAATATTGGCGGCGGGTACACGGGAAAATAACGGGCTATCTAACAATACAGATAACCATTCAACATCTTCACCTTCACCTTCAAACTCCAGTAGCAAAGGCTGCAAAGCTTGCTGCCAAGTCAACAGTCGAGCTAAATGCATACGGTCTACCAGTACAACATTACAATCAGTCGCTGCTATTAATGTATAGGGCTGGGCGGTATTGTCTGGCAGCGCATGCTGGCTGTTTTCACTACCAGCTTCAATATACAGTTCCTCCCCCTGCGCGGACTGATAAAACAAATCGCCGGAGAGCAAAAAACAGGTGGTCTGCATACTGTTTTCTGACGGCACAACAATTTGTCCCGCCAAAAAAGGCTGAATAATTAACTGCGTTTTAATATCGGAATACTGTTGAGCAGAAAGTTCACTTAAAGAAGTAAAGCCCTTTAATTGTTCTGGGCTTAAGTAATTACTCATGCGCTTGCATACTCCTGTAAACACACTTCAAGCGGCTATAAATATCGCAGCAACGACTGCACACTAAAGTTTTTTATGCTTAGAGCAGCGATCTGTCATACCATCGACAAAATCACTTGGTCTACTCTCCCGCGCCAAAGGCAAACCACACTGATTATGCTTATCAGTTTGCATAGAACAGACTGGGTTTTCATAATGCGCTAACCATCGCGTGTATTGATCTTCAGTGACTGCACATTTTTTAGCAATATACTGCAGTGGTTTTTGTTGATAAAGCATCATATCCTTCAACGGGATCGTAATATGCCCAACGCCTGGGTGACAGGCAACGAAAACCACACCAGAATGGCTGAGTCGTTCTAAAATTTGCTCACCACTTTGCCCCGTTTGTTCTTGCAACAATTGCTTAAGTTGTACCAACTCACTATTTAATTGCGCTATATGCTCAGTTTTGTAGGCTACTTCTACATCGCGAATGACAACTTGTTCTTTATATTCAACCACTGCAACGGCGATCCGAGCTTGCAGTTCATGCTCAAACTGCTGCCGTAAAGCATCCATCGCTTCGCGTTCATGCTGTTCAAAAGCACGTAAACGTGTTTGTAAATCAGCGCGTAAGTTTTGCAAACTATCGGCCTGAGCTGATAACTGCTGTTTGAGTTGTGCATTTAGAGACTCTTGCTGAGCCAGCTTTTTTTGTAGTTCTAACGTGTGCTGTTGCTGCGCACTCAACGCACTTTGATTGTGCAAACGAAGCGTTGCCAACTGTTCTTCATGCTGTGTTTCTAGGGTGCTGATACGCAAGCGTTGCTGCTTGATAATTTGCGCAGCTTTTTGCCGCTGGGCCTGATCTTTTTCTCGATCAAAAGCTTGCACACCAAGATCCATCTGCAAAGCTGAATCCCAGCGTTCTTCAGCAGCAACAGTGAATTGGTCTGTGGCAAAAAAATGCTCTTGTGATTCCTCAAACAGCAAGCTGAGACTGTTTCTCTTAACCGCATCACGAATCATCAACAAATGATTGTTTTTAGGTGATAGCTCTGGATCCCACAAATGCATTTGATGCCATGGCACCGATGACTGACTACGGCATGCTAAACGAATGGGGCCAGCGCCTAAGTCAGGGCCACGCCCTGCGCGCTCAGCTAGATGGCGTAAGGGAATATTCCAACTGGGGTCAACAGCGCCTTTTTCATCAAAGTCGATGTAAAAGAAAACCAATGAACGCACCAATAACCTCGGGTTTATCAACACATAAACCGCGCGCATCTGCTGATCGATAAATTCAGGCATGTTAACCACGCCATCAAGCACTGCCTCAAACTCAGGATAGAGCATTTGCTTAGAGATTTTCTGGCCCGCAAAGAACATCACGGCCTCAACCATTTGCGGTTTATTTTGTAAGCGCATGACGTCTCTCTATTAATTATAGACAAAGCACATCAACACTGCATTGACGGCTCAGGTTTTACTATAACAAAACCCAAATCAAACGCTGTGACGCTGTTGGCAGGCATTCAAGCAGAAAAGACCTATGGCAACGTAAAAACCAACACGCCCTCATTTAATTTGAACCCTACGCCAGCAACGAAAGCAATAAAAATAATCGAATTTACAATAGCAGTAAATCTTCAGGTCGAGTGATTTTAATATTGCTGGCCAGCCCTTCAATGACACGCGGAGTAAAGCCTGCCCACTCCATCGCCGCGGATTCATCAGTCACTGCAATCTGTGCGTGTAGCGCAGCAGCTAAAGCATCTTGCAGTAAACCCAGTCGAAACATTTGCGGTGTCAAGGCATGCCAGATCAGGCTACGATCAATAGTTTTCATAACACGACCATCAGCACTCACCTGTTTTAAGGTGTCACGCGCAGGCACAGCCAGTAAACCTCCGACCGGATCAGCAGCCAAGCTGATCAATAACCGATCTAAATCTTCGCGTTTTAACAGCGGGCGCGCGGCATCATGCACTAAGACCCAGTCATGCACCTCAGCGCCACTATCGTTCAAAGCCAGTAAAGCATTGAGCACCGAGTCAGCGCGCTCTGCACCACCAATGACAGTGCGAATACGCGGATCAGATGCCAACGGCAGGTGCGACCACCAGCGATCATGCTCAGCTAAAGCCAGAAC
>Ga0265293_10009698_pt1 | contig 13754 bp, 14 predicted proteins | sample Munlanlewell138R_FD_192505 | JGI IMG/M metagenome (GOLD analysis project Ga0265293, IMG submission 192505) | Leachate microbial communities from a municipal landfill in Southern Ontario, Canada - Leachate well 138R | ecosystem: Engineered > Solid waste > Landfill > Unclassified | place: Canada...
TTGTTATTCTCCTTTTGCTAAAACCGCTTTTTTATATATTACACCCATTTTTTCTTTTTATTATTTTACTTATATGGTTTCAAAGCAACTATTTGTATTTTAACAAAATACAACCCCTTATTAATGAATTTTTTAATCGCAGATCATACAAGCTTTCAAAAATTGAAAAAAATTTTTTTGATGATATGTCTTTCCTCAGAGGTCTGGATGATCTGATTAAAGAAGTAATGCTTGTGTTAAAAAAATCCTTAGGTATATCAAGGGTAAACATTTTTTTCAGAAAGGATTATTCAGGCAGTTTTGTTGATCTTAAAAATAATATTCTGGAAATAGACCCTATTCTTGTTGAATTAATAAAGGGGCAGGATCATTATATAGAAAAACATTTTATTGAGTTTAACAGCGATTTGTCCTATCTTAAAAAAAAGTTTATGCATCTTTTTGAATCTCAAAACAGTGAATATATGATGCCATTGAGCTATAACAATCACCTTATTGCTATATTGTTTTTACCCGGTAAAACCAGCGGGAAGCGGTTTAAAGAGAGAGAGTTTATGTTCATCAATAGAATTGGAAGGTTTGCAGCAATTGCTCTTTCCAATTCCATAATGTATCAAAATCTCTTTGATATAAAAGATAATCTGGAAAAAATAGTGGAGGAGCGAACTGCTGTAATTGAAAATCAGAAAGAGGAGCTGAAAAAGGATATTGAACTTGCCAAAACAATACAGGCAGCCCTTTTGCCCCAAAAAATTCCTTCCCTTAAGCAGGTTGATATAGCATACAGGTATATTCCCATGATGGCAGTAGGGGGCGACTTCATTGATGTTCATTACAGAGAGGGGATGAAGGAAACAGGGCTGTTTATTTGTGATGTATCAGGTCATGGGGTTGCATCTGCCCTGATAGCCTCAATGGTGAAAATGTCGCTTAGTTCCTGGGGTAAATATATTCTCAATCCTGGTGGCACATTTAAAGAGATTAAAAGACAGCTTCATGATAAAATAGGATCAAACTTTATTTCTGCCTGTATATGCACCATAAATATTGAAACAGGCAGGATTATTTCTGCAAATGCAGGACACCCTCCAATGTTTATCCTAAGAAAAAATGGAGAAGTTGAATCTGTGCAGCCAAAGGGAAAAATTATAATAAGCTTTGCAGATTCAGAATATGAAGAAGCTCAAGGCCAGCTTTATCCGGGCGATAAAGTTATTATGTACACTGATGGGGTTTTTGAATGTAGAAACTCAAAGGGCAGGATGATTGAGCTTGAAGGGCTTATTGATATAATAAAAAGAAACCAGCACCTTGCGCCCCGGCTTTTGTGCGATAAAATTTATGATGAAATTTTTTCTACAATCGGATGTTCAAATAATATTGAAGATGATTTTGCCATCATAATTGCCGAGTACAAGGGTTCTGCCTGATTATTTTTAATTTAAAGTCGTTTTAATCTGCTGATTAAAAACAGATATTTTATTATATAAATTATCTGTTTTTTATTTTTATGCTTGTTTAATTTTTATTTTTCATTATTTTATAAAATAGTTAAATATTTGTCGGTTTTAAATTAAATTTTGAAACAAGCCGGATAAAAATCTGATTTTAAAAGAGGTGTATTATGAAAACATTAATTCTTTTCTATTCAGCATACGGTCATATCTTTAAAATGGCTCAGGCTATTGCAGAGGGCGTTGAAGAGGTTAAAGGTGCCAGGCCTGTATTGATGCGCGTTCCTGAAACACTTTCTCCTGAAATATTAAAGCAGACAGGCATTGAAACTGCTTCAAAAATATATTCCCATATACCGATTGCTACAGTTGAGGATCTGGTGACTGCAGATGCAATTATTTTTGGAACACCAACACGCTTTGGAAACATGACTGCACAGATGAGGGCTTTTCTTGATTCTACAGGTGCTATATGGCAAAAGGGTTCACTTGTTGGCAAGGTGGGGAGTGTATTTACAAGCACAGGAACCCAGCATGGAGGGCAGGAGTCTACAATTCTCAGCTTTCATCTTACTCTGTTGCACCATGGTATGGTGATTGTAGGGCTTCCCTATACCTTTGAGGGACAAACTATAATAAATGAAATTACCGGTGGTTCTCCCTATGGGGCTGGGACAATTGCAGGAGGATCAGGTGAGCGCAGTCCTTCGGAAAATGAGCTTGCAGGAGCCAGGTTCCAGGGAAAGTATGTTGCACAAATTGCCATGAAGCTAAAGGCGTAAAAAGCTTAAGTGGAAAATTAATTGCATTTTGAAATAAATCAGGCTTTTTGAGAGAAGATATCTGCTTTATTTTTAGGCAGATATTGATTAAAAAAAAGCCTGTTTATGCTATAATTTGATGGTTTCTGCCTGAATTATAAGCTATATTGTAAATTATACATTATAGCTTCAGGAATGCGGAGAACTTAAATTGAACCTGATTAATAGGCTTATTCGTTATATTGGTCTGGATGATGGGAGGAAATCCTTCCCGTCAACTTTTAGGCGGGAGCTTAATTATCAGAGCAGTCGCATACTGACTTTTGCATCTTTTGCTACTCTTTCATGGCTTACGTATATACCTATAGACATGGCTCTTCACCCTGACAAGCCGGTTATTATTGTTTTGCGACTGGCTTTCCCTGTTGTGGGGATTCTTCTTTTCTGTACCAGGTTTATTAAATCTTTGAGAGAGAAAAGCCTGTTTTTGCTGATTCTTTACGGTGCCTATCTTGAAGTATCCACTGCTGTTTTAACTGCTTTTACAAAAGGGGACCCTGCCTATATTGGCGGTTACATTTTTATCCTTACTCTTCTTGCAGTTGTTCCCTATCCCAGAAAAGCAGCCTATATTATTCTTTATTCTTCAGTTACTGTTTTTTTTACCATGAGCTGGTTTTTTGGCATGGACTTTACAGGTGCCAGGGCTCGTTATAGTATTAATGATGTAGTAGCTGTTACTGTTGTTATTTCTTTTTTTATTTATATTATTGATGGCACCAGGTATATGAGATGGGTTAAGTCAAGAGAGGTGGAAGCAGGGCAGAGGGTTATTGAGGATCAGAAGAACCAGCTTGAAAAGCAGATTCGTATTGCAGGTGATCTTCAAAAAGCTTTGCTGCCTAAAGAGATCCCCGTTATTCCTGAGGCTTTTATAGCTTACAGCTACAGACCAATGATGGAGGTGGGTGGCGATTTTATTGATATTTTTTATGATAAAAACAGCAAAACCGTCAGCTCTTTTGTATGTGATGTGTCCGGACATGGAGTTGCCGGAGCTTTTGTGTCTTCAATGGTGAAGATGTCCCTTGCAGGATGGGATAATACATTTACTGTTCCATCAGTTACTCTTAAAAATATTCACAGCTCTTTGCAGGGTAAAATTGGAAATCATTTTGTTACTGCCTGTGCATGCTCTGTAAACCTTGAAACCGGCGCTCTCCTTTTTTCAAGCGCCGGACATCCGGCAATGATTATTCTTAGAGATTCAGGTGAGATTGAGCTTGTTAATTCAAAGGGGAGGCTTATTGCTGATTCTATCCCTGCTGACTATGAGGATGTAGCTGCTATTCTGGAGCCTGGTGACAGTATTATTCTCTATACAGATGGAGTTACAGAGTGTCTTGGCAATAACAGTATAATTGTTGGAGATGCTCTTTTCTATAAATTTTTAAAGGAAAACAGCAGTCTTAATCCTTTTGAACTTAGCGATTCTATTGTTGAAGAGCTTGCCAGAATCAGGGGGGACGGCTATTTTGAAGATGATATTACAATTCTAATAATGAAATATATAGGCAGCTCTATTATTGTTTAGGGTTTATCAGAACAGGTTCATCCTGTCATAATAAAAGTTAAAATTTTCTTGAAAATATCCAGGTCAAAATTTACAGTACTTTGAAAAAGGAGGATGTTTTCTTGAAAAAAATTATACTACTTTTATTGTTTCTTTTAATCTTCCTTTCAAATGCAGTTTTTTCAAATGCGCCCGGCATGGACGATACTCCACTTGGTGAAATAGAGTTTATAAGCCCTGCCAGGGGTGAAATATTATTCAGGTCATATAGTGCAAATCCATCTCTTGCCCTTTTTGAAGGGGATTTTATTTATATTAAAAGTGATAAGGGCAGAGTTGATTTTATTGTTAAGGAAATTTCCGGTATAAATATTAAATGTATTATTGAAAAAAATAAAACTTCCAGCATTGCCTTTGCAAAGGAGGGAATGGTAGTTTATGATAACTCTTCCCGAAACAACAGATTAAAATATTATGATGTTAAAATAGTACTTAAAAATCTTATAAATATTTATGAGGATTTTATTGTTGATATAGAATCAAGTGAAAACCCTTCCATTATTGCCAGGGCTGTTTCAAAATTTTCAACAGGCATTGAAGCATTAATTCCCCAGATGGCGCTTATGAATAAAAAGTATCCTGTGTTAAAAAATTTTGATGTGTCCCCGCCTTTGGAGCTGGCATCTGAATCTTTACTGCTTGGAAAAATTGAACCCAGGCTTAAGGACGTATTTTACAAAATCCTTGGCTATATAGAAGATGAGGATGTAAAAAGAGAGATGGACAGGCTGCAAACAGTTCTTGAGCAGATGAAAAAAGCACAGTAATTTATGATGATTATTGAATATTTACATTTATTTTTTGCATTTGTTTCAGATTATGTTGCAATGGAAATTATTGTAATTATATTTATTTTTGTTTTTTCCAGGATTTATGGTATAATCCGGGCTGGCAGATGGAGAAAAATACTTTCATCTGCTCTTGATTATCACAGGTTCCATCTGGAGATGATCATGAATGATCCTTCTGCTGATATTAAAAATAAAGAGCTGGCACAGGCAATGGTGTGGGCAATTACAAGGCAGATGCCCGATGATTTAAAAGACAAAGGTGGAGGTGCAGCTTTGTTTCGATCCCTTTTGGGGCAAAAAACAGCTTTAAATACCTGTGGTACTATTTTTTATGATATTGCAAAAAATTTTAAGTTCATTGATAAAAGAATATTAAAGCTTAATACAACCCTTACATCAACATTTTATCGTGTTTATTTTATTGAATCTTTTGCTTCCGGAGTTGCGCTTTTGTTTATGGATATCTTTATGTTGAAAAGCATTGTTTTAAAGCCTTCTGATGGTTCTGCCAGGCTTTATTATGAGATGCGCAGGGAGTTAAAAAGCAACAGCAAAGGGTGAGTATATTTATACCTTGACAGTTTTTATTAATATGAATATGCTAATTTTAAGTTTGCCAGGTCTTATGTAAATAAAACTTTGAGTTAAGTCCAATTATGATGATTGATTGTTAATGAAAAGCAGAAAATTATTAGTAGTTGAAGACCAGGTTATCATTGCGCTTGATCTGAAAAACACCCTTGAAAATCTGGGCTACACTGTTATTGGAATTGCAGGTTCAGGCGAGGAATGCCTTGAAATGGTTTCAAAGGACAGGCCTGATCTGGTTTTAATGGATATTATGCTCTCCGGAGATATTGACGGGATTACTGCTGCTACAATTTTACGTGCAGCCTATGATGTTCCTGTTATTTATCTTACTGCACATTCAGATGAAACTTTTCTTAAAAAAGCTAATCTTACAGGCCCATACGGCTATATTGTAAAGCCAATTGAAGAAAAAGATCTCTATACTTCTATTGAAATAGCCTTGCACAGGTCAGTCCTTGACAGGGATCTTAAAAAAAGTGAAATTAAATACAGGACGCTTTTTGAACAGTCCCTGGATCCCATATTTATAGTTGATGAAAAAGGGAAAGTGGTAAATGTTAATCAGTCCATGATTGATCTTTTTGATTATTCCCTTGATGAATTTAGTGGCTTAAAGCTTGGGAACCTCTTTGACAATCCTTATAAATACAGCAAATTTTTTGAAGAGGCAGCTTTAAAAGGATCTGTCAGCAATTTTGAAGCCAGGATGAAGTGTAAAGATGGCAGAGAAATTGATGTTCTTATTACTCTTAAAAAATTTGAGTATGAAAAAAATTCAAATGATGGTTACCAGGGAATAATAAGGGATGTTACTGAATATAGAATGTATTTTGAGGAGCTTATAAGGTCAAGGCAGGAACTAAGGGATTTATATGCACACATTGAATCATTGCGGGAAAAGGAAAGAACTGATATAGCAAGAGAAATTCATGATGTTCTTGGCCAGTCTCTTACAGCTTTGCGTATTGATCTTTCCTGGCTTAAAAAGCGAATACCTCCACAGCATGATGAGCTGATTGAAAAAACAGCTGTTATGGATGCTCTTATCAGTGATGTTATTTTTACAGTAAGGCGCCTTTCTTCCATACTTCGCCCTGGGATTCTTGATGATCTGGGTTTAAGCGCAGCAATTGAATGGCAGACAAATGAATTTATGAAGCGCACAGGGATTCGCTGTATAGTTGATTGCAGTGAAATTGAAGGCCTTGTTGAGGCTCAGGCAGTGGCTTTGTTTAGAATATTCCAGGAGTCTCTCACCAATATTGCAAAGCATGCCAATGCAGATAAAGTCTCGATTTTTTTGGGTGCTGCCGGTCCCTATCTTGAAATGCGTATAAGCGATAATGGGAAGGGCATTGATGAGGATTCAATGAAGGTAAAGGGATCATATGGAATTATTGGTATGAAAGAAAGGGTTATGGCTTTAAATGGTGAAATAGATATTAGAGGAAACAGCAAAGGTACAACAATACGAGTTATAATCCCTATTGGGGGAGAATAAAGATGATAAAAATAGTAATAGCAGATGATCACGATATAGTCAGGGCAGGCCTTAAGCAGATTATTTCCGATACAAGGGACATGAAGGTTACTGGAGAATCAGGTTGTGCTGAACAGCTTATTGAACTGATAAAGAAAAATGAATATGATGTGGTGCTTCTGGATCTGAAAATGCCTGGAATGAACGGGCTTGATGCTATTAAGCATATTAAGGCTTTAAAGCCGGATCTTCCTGTTATAGTATTGAGCATGCATGCAGAGGATCAGTATGCTGTAAGAACAATCAGAGCCGGAGCTTCCGGCTATATAACAAAAGAAACAGCCTCTGAAAACCTTGTAGCTGCTATCAAAAAAGCAGTTGCAGGAGGAAGGTATATTTCACCAGCACTTGCAGAGTCCCTTGCTGACAGCATTGCCTGGGGTGGCATAGACACCCCTCTTCATGATAATTTGACAGACAGGGAATTTCAGGTAATGTGCATGATTGCATCAGGGAAAAGCGTATCTGAAATAGCTTCAGAACTTTTTTTAAGTGTAAAAACAATAAGCACTTACAGGCAGCGGCTTTTGACAAAAATGAATATGAAAAACAATTCAGAAATTACCCACTATGTTATAAAAAATAATCTTCTGGAAATATGATGTAATAATATCTCTAAAATATCAGCTGGTAGTAGAGTTTTAATGGCAATATCTGCAAACTTACCGCTGTTTATTTTCCTCTCTTGTAGGACTATGTCCTATGGCTGTGGTCTTTTAGTTTACCTGAAAAATATCAATTTGCCTCGTAAAAATTAGATTTTGTCTGATTGTGTTTTTTTCAAACCTATGGTATATGTTTGTTATAAAATTGCTCACATGGATATAATATGAGAGTTATAGTTGTTGATGATTCTAATATTGTTCGCAGCAGGCTTATACGGATGTTTTCCGCAGAAGGTGATGTTGATGTAATGGGTTTAACAGGTGATGAGGAGATAGATTTTATTGAAAAATTTAATCCTGATCTTGTTGTTCTTGATATAAAGCTCAATAATCGCAGCGGAGTTGATATTTTAAAAAGTATAAAAGCAACAAGTCCAGGAACTATAGTGGCAATGCTTACTAATTATTATGATCAATATTATTTAAACAGATGCAAAGAACTGGGTGCTGATTATTTTTTTGATAAATCCATGGATTTTGAGAAATTGGCAGACCTTATAAATGACTTTAGAAACATACATTAGGAATAAGGGGGGCACTATGAGGCAAAATGATTATATTGAAATAATGGAGCAGGAAGCTCAAATGGATTTTTTCAGAAGAGTAAGAAGCATAGGGTGTAATGATGCTGGTCTTGTATTTGATTTTACAAAGGTCAATTCTTTTGAGCCTGGAATTATAAAGACAATATGTATTGCCCAGAGATTTGCAATGCTGGATAATAAAAAGATAATATTTAAGGGAATACCAGAAGAGACCCGGGATCTTCTGGAAAGTAAAACCAATGTGGCAGTGGCTTTTTAACAGGAATGAGTTTTAATTTTTTTTTCATTTTTTTTGAAGTATTAGTGTTAGCTGTTATTGTATTGTTTATATTATATCTGAGAAAAAGCAATGCTAACTGTAAATCTAAAGAGGAACAAAACTTTAACTCTCCGGAAAAGACTCCTGATGAAATCCAGCCTGTTTTACAGGACATCTGTCATAGAATAAAAAATAACATACAGATAGTAATAAGCCTTATAAGCCTTCAGATTGCAAAAGAAAGCAATGAAGCTGCGAAATCAGCCCTTGTTGACTGCCAAAACAGGGTTAAGGCCATGTCTATTATCCATGAAAAACTTTACACATCAGAAAGCAGCAATTTAATAGAAATGAGCGGATATGTAAAAACTCTGACTTCCTATTTGTCAGGAGCTTACCGTGTTAATAAAGAGAAAATCAAGGTAATAGTTGATATTGATAAAGTCTTTTTTGATCTGAACACAGCAATACCCCTTTCGCAGATGATAAATGAAATTTTATCCAATTCATTTAAACACGCCTTTGTTTTTAAAGAAAGTGGTGAAGTAGTAATAAAATTATCTTCTACTGATCAGAAAAATGGTGTTTATACTTTAAGCATAAGTGACAATGGAGCAGGTTTTATTGATGATGTCACATTTCCTGATAAAGGGAAGCTTGGTTTTTACCTTATTTCTGCCCTTGCCAGACAAATGGGTGGGACTATTAAACAGGAAAATTCTTCCGGAACTTCTTTTGAATTTGTTTTTAAAACAAAATAGGTTTTCTCCGGCTTTTATTATAAAAATGGGATGTGCAAAAAAAATTGTTTCAAGAACGGAGAATTAAAAAAATGAAGCTTTGTTTTTCTAAGAAAAATCATTTAGTTTAATTTTATTTTATTTAAAAAACTATGCCGGCTTAGTTTTTTCATGCCGGCATAGTTTTTTAACCTACAGGATAATTGTTTGTTATCAACTTAATATAAAAAGATACCCATCAAAACAGCTATTACTAATGCTCCAATTGGAATTATTACTGTGACAAAACCCAAGTCTTTATATGCTTCTTTATGTGTTAGTCCCATAACCATCAATACTGTAATTACAGCACCGGAATGTGGCAAGGAATCCAGGCCACCGGAAGCTATAGAAGCTACCCTGTGAAGGGCTTCAGGATTGATGCCGGTTGCAAGGAATGATTGGCCCATTGTTTGCATAAAAATACTTAACCCGCCACTTGACGATCCTGTAATACCTGCAATTATGTTTACTGCAAAAGATTCAGCAATCAGAGGATTGAATTGCAGACCTAATGCGAATTTAACAAAAGCCTGAAATGCCGGAACGTGCTGAACTACAAAACCAAAACCAACAATAGCTGCTGTATTAATGAGAGGCATTAAGCTGTTACCGCAACCTTCATTCAATGTCTTAAGAGGATTTTCAATACGTTTCCAGTTAAGAGCATAAGTCAGAATAACGCCGGCAGTAAGGGCAATATTAACTCCATAAAGGGGGTCAAGCTTCTCTCTCATGGCAACAATGCCTCCAATTACAACTACCAGGGGTAAAAAGGCAAGTACCCAATGAGGCATTTTAGAACCTTCGTCAGCTTCTGTAGTTACAGTATCACGAGGACCTGGTACAAAGTTTTCTCCTTTAGAAACAGCTCTATTTGTCTGGAACTGGATATACAATACACCTGTGATCAGCATAAAGATACTGCAGGCTATACCCATTAAAGGGGCGGCAGTTGCTGTAGTACCCAAAACCTGAGTAGGTATAATATTTTGAATTGCAGGCGTACCAGGCATAGCAGTCATTGTGAATGTTGCACCGCCTAGTGCTACACAGGCAGCAATAAGTCTTTTGGGGTAACCAGCCTCTTTAAAGAGTACCAATGCCAGAGGATAAATAGTGAAAATACATACGAAGAGGTTAACTCCGCCGTATGTAAGTATAGCTGTTGATAGAGTTACTATTAAAATCGCTCTGTGCTTGCCAAACCAGGTCATTAGTCTTAAAGAGATAGATTTAGCACTCCCGCTTGCACCCATAACCTGACCGAATAATGAGCCTAGAACAAAAATCAGGAAAAAAGTACCTGCAAAATACTTAAGCCCATTAACATAATTCACTGATAATGATGTCCAGATATCTGCTTGGTTGGTTAGAATAACAATTAATGCAGATATAAGAGAAGCAGGGATAATTCCCCAGCCTTTATAGGCAATAAAAATAAGAACAGCGATTGCAACAACCACTCCAATAATTCCCAACATATGTTTTCTCCTTTGTTTTTATTGTAAATTACGTTAAAGAATCATAAAAAAGAACCAAGCCCTGTTTAATCTAGCGGATTAGGGTTTTATTCTCATTCGCTGGATTACTAAAATCTTTATACTTAATTATTGAAAAGGGCTAGTTTCCTGATTTTACCTCCTTTTTAATTTCTTCTTTTAATGCCATTTTATTTACTTTCCCTGTTGCAAGCAGTGGAAGTTCAGCTCTGATAATAAACTTTTTAGGAATTTTAAAATTAATTAGCTTAGCTCGACAGATCTTTTCTATCTCTTCTTCTGTAACAGTTTGTCCGGGTTTTAGCATTATGTATGCCCATCCAACTTCCTGATAAATATCATCAGGTACACCCATTACAGCGGAGAACATAACTGCTGGATGTGATTCTATTACTTCCTCAACTTCACGTGGGAATACATTTTCTCCGCCGGTTTTGAACATCTCTGATTTTCTTCCAGTCATGAATAGATTGCCATCCGCATCAGCATAGGCAAGGTCATTGCTGTGATACCATCCGTCTGCATCATATACTTCATCTGTAGCTTCGGGCATATTAAGATATTCTTTAAACAGGAAGGGTCCTTTGAAAACCATCTCACCAACAGTACCGGTTTCTACATCCCTGTTGTTATCATCAACAAGGCGGAATTCCATTGGAGCAGGTACTTTCCCAATTGACTTTGCTATAAAATCAAGACTGTCATCATCAGCTGTGTATGTAATAAGGCCACATGCTTCTGTGCTGCCATATGCATTATTAACAAGACAGCCTGTTTCTCCTTTGATTCTTTTCATCTCACTGATAAGAGGCGCTGGAGGAATTGCCCCGGAAATTACAAAAAAACGTATCGATTCATACCAGTTAAGGTTTTTCCAGTGAGGAGTCTGCATCTGCATGAGATACATAACCGGAACCTGGCCAAGGATAGTTATTTTTTCTTTGGTGATTATTTCAAGAGATTCAACAGGATCAAACTTATCCTGAAAAACAAGGGATGCTCCACTCATAAGGCATGAACAGCTTATTTCAACATCTGAAGCAACATGATTAATTGGGAAATGGACTAGCATTTTGTCTTTTGGAGTCATTTTTAGTTTTTGAATCATAACCGTGCTATTTGACACTATGCTCCTATGAGTCTGTACAACTCCTTTTGGTTTGCCAGTAGAACCGGATGTATACATGAGCAGCGCGTTATCATCGTCATTTATTTCCGCTGCCCTCTGTTCAAGAGCCTTATCAAGATTTAAGCGTGGTACAGATACATATTTGCTGTAATTTTCAGATCCTTGGAATTTTTCACCAATGACCAGAATCTTTTTAATAAACGGAAATTCTTTTTGCAAAGTGATCAGGTTAGCTGAAAGGTCATTGCCTAGATGTTCTCTTAGTGTTATAATCAGTTTAGGTTTACTATCGCCAATTTGATATCTTAGCTCATCTATTGTAAATTTCGGATTAAGACCAAGCCACATTGCGCCAACTTTGCCTGCAGCCATATAAGTTTCGATAAACTCTGTTCGCCCCATGGATATCATAGCAATGCTGTCGCCTTTCTGTATTCCTATCTCAAGAAATGCTTTTGCAGCAAGGTTCATCCTCTCCCTGAATTCTTTCCATGAAACTCTTAAGTCTTCAAAAACAAGTGACTCTTTGTCAGGCTGTTCGGATGCCCATTTTTCAACAAAATGCCACATCTTTGATAGCTTTTCCCAGCTCATACGTTCTCCCCCTTTTTTTAAAATTTTTTTCACTTAAAATCGGGCAGATGCAAAGCATCCTTAGTATAATACTCAATCCGGAACAGTGTTAGAAATATGCACCGATACTTTATCAAGTATTTTGTTGTTATCCTGATTGATAACTTCCAGCTCAACAATACTGTCTTCAATTTCCTTAATGGAGATATTGATCATGTCGCCCGGGTATACTGGAGACACAAAACGACACTTGAATTTTTTAACAGCAGCAGGATTGCCAATTTTTGATCCGACAGCATCAACCACTAATGCGATTGTGCAGAGTCCATGAAGAATATTTCTCTTCAATCCGAATGATTGTGCCAGCTCCGGATCTATGTGGAGTGGGTTGAAATCACCCGATGCTGCGGCATAATAAATCGGACGATATTTATCAATTTCAATCTCTGCTATCTTTTCGTTTATTGCAATGTTGTCTCTATTCATTATGGCTTCCTTATTAAAATTGTGAATACACCTCTAGTCACAATCACGTTATCCTGATTTTTTGTGATCAGTTCCAGATCCAATTGTTCAAAGTTATGTTTATCATCAATATTTAGTATTTTACCGACTGTAACAAGATGATCTCCAGAGTAAATTGGGTGAAAAAATTCAAATTCTTGACTTCCATGAAGCATTTTCGGGTAATCTATCCCAATATCCTTGTCATTAAGGATGTAATCAAAGATATCAGATTGTGCGACTACAGCGAAACATGGAGGCGCCTGCAGTTTTTCAGGGAGTTTGTCTATTTCATATCTGGGTACTGCATATATAGGCGAAGGATTTTTTGTAGCTTTTGCGTATTCATGAATTTTTCTAACGTTTACGTCATATCCCATTGGTGGGTATGTTTTGCCAACAACTGATGGATTTAGCACTACCTACTCCTCCCAAAACAAGGTTTATATTCTTGACAATATATAATGTTTTTTAAGATTCATAACTTTCATGTTTCATTATATAATCGCAGGCTCCTGCCTTCATTGCCCTTTTTGCATAAATAGTTTCATCATGCATAGACAGTACGAGTACTGGAATTTTAATATTTCCATCATTCAAATATTTAATCAGCTCAAACCCGTTAACATCTTTCAGTGTGATACCAGCAGTAATCATATCGGGAAATTTAGATTTCATAAATCTGGTTGCGTCATAATAATTATCAGATTTCCCGCAAACCATCATGTCCGCTTCCTCGTTTGAAAGACAATTCCTATAGAATTCAAAATTGTAATTATAGCTGGAAAGTATTTCATATATACTGTCCTATAAATATAATTTTTCCTTGGTCTTTGTAACATTATAATTAGATTTTTTTAGAAGTCAAGGGTTTTAACGCCAGTCACAGGGTAATATGTTAAAAAAAATACTGAAAATTGATGTTTAATTAAAAATTAATTAGTTCCTGGTGAATAATTCACCATTTCTCATGGTCTATCATATAACAATATAAACATTAATTGTTATGCGTTATCAAATATTATTTT
>Ga0265293_10009700_pt1 | contig 13749 bp, 12 predicted proteins | sample Munlanlewell138R_FD_192505 | JGI IMG/M metagenome (GOLD analysis project Ga0265293, IMG submission 192505) | Leachate microbial communities from a municipal landfill in Southern Ontario, Canada - Leachate well 138R | ecosystem: Engineered > Solid waste > Landfill > Unclassified | place: Canada...
TTCTGATGCTGCTGGTGAGGGGGGTGAGGGGTCTCCTTGGTGATGGCTGGCGGGCCCGGTGACCGGGCCCGCACGAGTTCATTATAGGGTACGCTTTTTGGGATGTGGTGCCGATTCGGATGGTGTGTAACATTTTCAAATTAATCTGGAGCAGTATTTACGTTACAACCGTTTGATCTTGGTACTCAACTTATCCCTGTCGCGCAGCAGCAATCCGGCCAATATCATCATCAGCACGGACACGAGTAACAGCAGAGACGCGATGGCCGTGATTTCTGGATTGATACTGTCACGAATGCCGGAAAAAATCTGCACTGGAATCGTCTCCTTGCCCGGGCTTACAAGGAACAGGGTAATCACGATTTCATCGAAGGATACGGCAAAGGCAAACAGGGCGCCAGCCAGAACACCTGGCAAAATGACTGGAATCAGAATTGAGGTAAAGGCCTTGTACGGGTTTGCTCCCAGACTGGACGCTGCCCTGATCAGGTTTTGATCAAAACCCTGCAGGGTCGCGGTTACTGTGATGACGACAAACGGCAAACCCACCAAGGCTTGCGCGATGATGATGCTGGCGTAGGTTCCTGCAATACCCAGATAGGCATCCAGGAAAAATATACCGACCCCTGTAATGACGATGGGGACCAGCATGGGCAGCAACAGTAGCCCCAAAACCAGGTTGCTGGTCCTGGAGCGGTATTTGGCCAGCCCTGCGCCCGCCAGGGTCCCCAGGCATGTTGCAATGATGGTGGCGCACACGGAAATCAGCAGGCTGTTCAGGCTGGCCTGCAGCCAGCGATCACTGGAAAAGAGGCTTTGATACCAGGTGAAGGAGAAACTGGTGGGAGGGAATGAAAAGAACTTGTCCGGGCTGAAGGACAGCGGAATAATGATGATCAGTGGCAACAACAGGAAAGCCAGAATAATGATGCACAATACCCTGAAAAAGAAAATCCACAAATCATTCTGCGTCAACTTCATGTGCGTACCTCAGGATTCTGCTTCAAGAATCTTCAAATCGGCCTGATCCCAATAGATCACGATCCGCTGGCCAAATCTGAGCGATGAAGCCTGGGCTACCGGCAGCTTGATGATGAATGCCTGACCCCCATCCAGATTCAAGCTGACTCGATATTGTTCCCCCAGAAACATGATGTCGGTGATCGTTCCCTGCAGACTATTGGCGCCCTGTGCATGTGTTTCCGGCAATTCCTCGATAGACGTGCATGCATGAACGTTTTCGGGGCGCAAGGAGGCACATACCCGTGCGCCCTGCACGAGCTGCGTATTTACAGTGGCCAGGACTTCAGACTGCACCCCAGTATCCAACACGATGCGCGCAGTTCGGTCATCGATCCGCTCCTTGATTACCCCGGCAAATAGATTGCTTTCTCCAACAAAGGTCGCAACGTATGGGTCTCGTGGATTGCTGTATATTTCTCCGGGTTCGTCTATCTGGACAATTTCTCCATGGCGATATACGGCAATTCTGTCGGACATGGTGAGCGCCTCGTTCTGGTCGTGTGTTACGTAGACGATAGTGACCTTGAGTTCCTGGTGAATGCGCCGAATCTCGATCTGCAATGTCTCGCGTAACTTCCTGTCCAGGGCCCCCAGGGGTTCGTCCATCAAGACAATGGATGGCTCAAACACCAACGCCCGGCTCAATGCGACGCGTTGCTGCTGGCCGCCTGACAACTGGGCAGGCTTTCGGGCGGCGAATTCGCTGAGTTGAACCAACTCCAGAGCGCTCTGAACCCTCTTGCGGATTTCTTCCTTGGGCACCTTGCGGCATACCAATGGATAGCCGACATTCTCTGCCACCGTCATGTGTGGAAACAGCGCATATTGCTGAAACACCACCCCAATGCCTCTCCTGTGTGGCGGTAGAGTATCGATTCGCTGGCCGCCCAGCCAGATTGATCCTGCACTGGGGTGCTCGAATCCCGCCAGCATCATCAGTGTGGTTGTTTTTCCAGAACCCGATGGGCCCAACAAGGTCAGGAACTCTCCCTTGCGGATGTCCAGATCCAGATTTCGCACTGCGAGTTCGTCTCCGTCATACGTTTTGGAAACATTCTTGAACTGGACCAGAATCTCTCCATCCAGCCCATTCGTTTGCTCATCTGGTGAATTCAAACCAGCCTCCATCATTACTTTGCGATGTGCATTCATGCCTCGAACCGCCATGGTTTGTGTTGACCATGGCGGTTCGATCTGTTCAGGCGGCCTGGACGACTACCGCCCCCTGTTCAATGTGCCACCCAGTCCTGAAGCCGGGCGTTGAGTTCATCTCCATTCTGGAGCCAGAACTCTGCATCGGTCGCCACAGCGTACTGGAGGTGATTTTCAGTGGTCGGCATCTGGTCACGCAGGGATTCTGCTATCATCGGGTAGGCCTTGGCATTGGCGACACCATAGGTGATGTGCTCCATGAATGTGGCCTGGCGTTTGGGGTCCAGCGCGAACTTGATGTATTCCTTGGCAGTTTGCAGGTTGGGGCTGCCTTTCAGAATCGTCCAGTTATCCCATTGCAGGTAGTAGCCAGCTTCCCAGATCATCTTCAGGTTGTTTCCAGATGCATTCGCATCTGCGACCCGCCCGTTCCAGGCGGTACCGATATTGCATTCGCCAGAAAGCAGTGACTGAATCTGCTGGGTACCAGACTCCCACCAGACAATATCCTTCTTGATTTCATCGAGTTTATCGAACGCCCGTTGCACGCCTTCCTCGGTGTCCAGCACCTTGTATACATCACCTCTGTCCACACCATCGGCCAGCAATGCATTGATCAGGGTTTCGACCGCTTTTCGCATGCATCGCTTGCCCGGGAATTTTTCGGTATCCCAGAACTCCTGCCAGGACTTGGGGGCTTCCTTGACTATATCTGCGTTGTAAGTCATAACTGTGCCGGCGAATTCCGAGGCGATGCCGCACTCTGAAATTGTGTTGGGCAGCAGATCGTCGACTGGCAGGCCCGTCAGATCCATTTTTTCGAATAGCCCTTCACTGCACCCTATGGTCATGTTGCCCAGATCTGTTTGTGCCACATCCCATACGACGTGCCCGCTAGCTACCTGCGAACGTACCTTGCCAATCGAGCCGTCGGACAGGCTTTCGTTGACCTTGATGCCGGTCTGGGCTTCGAATGGCTCCCAGTAGGCTGCACGATAGGCTGCGGCGTCAGCACCACCGTATGAAGATACATTGAGCTCTGCCGCATGGACCGAAAAAGATGCCCCTGCCACCAACAATGCCAGCGTAGTAAGTTTGAACCTGCTTGATATCGTCATGATATTCCTCCGTGTAATTTCCATGTCACACCATGGGATCTTCATCTGGCCTTGTTGACGCCGATGAATCTGTTGACCAACGCGAACGCTATCAGGGTAAAGGCCAGCAGCCATACCCCTAATGAAGCCGCCATACCCCAGTTGGCGTTCTGATCGGTAAAATAAGCAATGTAATAGCTGACCATCTGGTCATGCGGCCCCCCCAGGAACATGGGGGTGATGTAAAAGCCCAGCGCCAATACCCCCACCAAGACAATGCCGGCCCCGACGCCCGGCATGGTTTGTGGCAGATACACAGAGTAGAATGCGTACACGGGGCGCGCGCCCAGAGACAGCGCAGCCCGTGTGTAAATTGGCGAGATACCCCGCATTACCGAATAAATCGACAGCACCATGAAAGGCAACAGGATTTGCACCATGCCTACATACAGTGCGCCTCGGGTATACAGCATCGAAATGGGCGCTGAGATTACACCGATCTGTGTCAGGATTGCATTGGCAATTCCATCTTTGGAAAAAATGACAATCCAGGCCAAAGTACGTACCAGCAGGGACGTCCAGAATGGTGTCAGAACCAGGCCCAGAAGCACCAGTTTCATAACCTTGCCCTGCGCACTGGCCAGAAGATAGGCCAGCGGGTATCCCAGCAGCAGGCAGACCAGAGTAACGACGGCCGAAATCCAGAATGTCCTGATCATTGTGGTGGCATAGGCGCTGCCCCCTGCGTCACTGACATCGCCATAGCGTTTGCCCGTCATGCCAATCGTACTGCGCAGGAAGAATGAAGTCAGAGAAGAAGATTCCTTGTGAATCAACTGCCAGATTTCAGGTTTTTCCCACTTGGCATCGATCCCGATCAGCGTATCCTTGTACGATTCTTCCGGGGCGTCAGGCAGACGGCGGGCTGTCTTGCTCAACAAGGTCATGAATCCCGGATATTGGTAATTCAATCGACGAGATACTCCGAACAGGTTGACGCCGCCTTTGGCCTGCTCAAGGTCCCGAAACAAGGCAGCGTAGACAGCTTCGTCTGGTACCCCAACCCCAGACCAGTCAGCAATGGCAGCCGTGGTCTGGGGCAGTGTGTCGGGCACGACACTGTTGTCTACACTTTTGAACAGGAAAAATGCAATTGCAGACACAAAGGTGAGGCAAACGAAGGCCACTGCAGGCAGTACAAGCAAACCCGCTCCTACGGCCTTTCTTCGCTTGTCTCTTTTGAATTCTTTCTTGACGTTCTGCCAATGAGTCATCTTTCCCACGCCTGTGTCTGCCGCTATTTCAATTCTCTTGTACTGTCAGGTTGCCTTCAGGCCCAACTCTTTAGCAAAACCACGCATCCCCTGCTCAAGGCGATCGAGCAAGACCTTCACCTCCCCCTCTGTGATGTTCAGCGGCGGGGAAATGATGATGGCATTATTGAAGGGAGCGATGCCAGCTGGATAAACGACGAGCTTCGCATCAAAGCACTGATCGACAAATTTCCTGTTTGCCTCGATCTCGGTTGGCAAGGGTATCCGCTTCTGGGGATCGGCCAGTAATTCAAAGCCCCACAGAAGACCCCGCCCACGGACATCGGCCATCCAGGGATATTTTTGTGATAAATGTTTCAGACCTGCCTGAAGCTCTGCACCTCGGGCGCGTACGTTGTCAAGGATATTGTGCTCGCGCATGTAGTGAACAATAGCCAGGCAAACCGCTGAACTCAGCGGATTACCGCTGAAAGTATGCCCCAGCGGTTGTTGATCCTTGAAGCTTTCAGTTATCTTGTTGTGATAGAGTACGGCACCCATTGGGGTGCAGCCTGAGCTCATGCCCTTGGCGGTCACGATCATGTCCGGAATCACCTCATCATGCTCACAACCGAACCATGTACCGGTCCTGCCGAGGCCCGTGATGACCTCGTCAGCTATCATCAGCACATCATAACGATTACATAGTTCCCTGAGTGCGGACAGATAACCGTCGGGCGGTGTCAACGCACCGCCCGCGGCACCCACGATAGGCTCCACGATGATGCCAGCTGTCGTGTCTGCCTGTTCCTTCAGGACACGCTCCCAGTTGCCCATGATTTCCTGTAGGTACTGCGCATCACTTTTCTCTGCCCTGAATGAGTAGGGTGTGACGCCCAGGGCGAACTCGTGCAGAAGGCTGCCGTAGTCCTTGCGTCGGCTGGCATGGCCTGACATGGACAGCGACCCCATGGTCATGCCGTGGTAACTGATACTTTGTCCCAGCACATTCACTTTGCCGGGCTTCCCATGATGGGCCCAGTAGTGGATGGCTGAGCGCAAGGCCAGTTCAGTACCTTCCGAACCGCTATTGACCAGAAATACCCAGTCAAAGCCAGCGGGAGCCAAACCCAGAAGTGCCTCGATCAGCCCTTCTTTGCTGCGGCTGTTGAATTGCGTGCGGTAGGCAAAACAGATTTTCGATGCCTGTTCACGCATCGCCTCCAGAATCTCTGGAACACTGTGCCCGAGAGAAACTGCCATCGGTCCAGCCGAACCGTCCAAGTAGTCGTTACCGTCTTCATCGTAGATGAAGACGCCCTTGGCATGATCAGCGTATGGGCGACCGGGCTCCATCGCTTTGTTCGCATGATTCCTCATAGCTTCATCCTTCAATTTCGTGCTCATTTCAGTCTAACCTTATCAGAAAACGACTAAAAATTTACCTTATCGCCGCCCTTCAATCTCAAGATTTCTCGCGCTTCGTCCGGGGTGGCCACTTCTAGATTCAATGCCTCTAGAATAATACGCATGCGCGCCACCTGTTCGGCATTGGAAACCGCCAGCTGGCCCGGTCCAATCCATAGTGAATCTTCCAACCCTACCCGCACGTTCGAGCCCATGGCCGCTCCTATGGTGGCCAATGGAATTTGGTTGCGGCCCGCTCCCAATATGGACCATTGGTAGTCCGTGCCAAATAGGCGCTGTGCCGTGCGGTGCATGTGCATCAGGTCTTCTGGATCAGGGCCAATACCGCCTAGAATACCGAACACTGATTGGATGAAGGGCACAGATACCAGCCCCCGTTGCACGAAATGTGACAGATTGTACAGGTGGCTGATGTCATAGCATTCGAACTCGAAACGGGTACCATTTTCTGAACCTTTGCGCAGAATGGTTTCAATGTCCTGGAACGTGTTCTTGAAGATCAAATCCCGGCTGTGTTCCAGATGCTGACGCTCCCAGTCGTGCTTGAACGTCCTGAATCGATCCAGCATCGGAAATAGCCCGAAATTCATCGAACCCATGTTCAGTGAGGCCAACTCCGGCTTGAAATGCATGGCAGGGCGCATGCGTTCTTCCACGCTCATGTGCGGACTACCGCCTGTGGTGATATTGATGACTGCATTTGTGGCTGCCTTGATCTGCTCCAGAAATGGTCTGAAGTGCTCTGGATCCTGTGATGGCCGCCCATCAACAGGATCGCGTGCATGCAAGTGCAGCACCGCAGCGCCGGCCTGTGCGGCTTGAATGGCGTTTTCAGCAATTTGCTCAGCTGTTATTGGCAGATGCGGCGACATGCTAGGCGTATGAATCGCGCCAGTGATGGCACAGGTGATGACTACTTTCTTTTTTCTGGCCATGGAACCTTCCTGTTTCAAACGTATCGTTGATGGTATGTTGTGTGATCCTAGATCACATCAAGGGGTTACCCTTATTTCAGTGCAGGGCATCCTGGTTGTCCGACAGGAAATCCTTGAACGCTGACAGCATTCGTTGATGATCTTCGTCTGTCAGTGCCAATGACAGAGCCATATAGCCTCTGCGTGCGAAATAAATTCCTCGACTCATCATTTCTAAATGTATCAAGGCATGCTTCTCCGGCGCAGATGTGATATCTGCCGGGCGGTGAATGGGATTAGTCTGAAAATGCATGGTCATGATGGAACCCACACCCGTCACCTGTACGGCAACAGAAAGTGCTTTGGCTGCTGCATTCATCTCTTCGCGCAACCAGTCGCCCGTCTGGTTGAGCTGGGTGAGCGCATCGGTGGTCGCAGCTTCCCGAAGCCCTGCAAGTCCCGCAGTCATGCTCATAATGTTATTGTTGAAAGTACCAGCATGGGCATAAGAATTGCTCTTTGAGGGGTCGAAGCGACTCATGATTTCCGCTTTGCCGCCAAACGCACCGAACGAAAATCCGCCGCCTAAATATTTGCCGAATGATGTCAGATCTGGCTGTATTCCCAGCCGACTTTGCAGGCCGCCTGGCGACAACCTTGACGTCATGACTTCATCGAAAATCAGGATGATTCCGTGTTCATCAGCAGTTTCACGCAAATAAGACAGGAACGCCGAGTCGCCTGGAATGGCTCCGCCAGACCCCATCATGGGCTCCACGATGATCGCGGCCAGATCGCCAGCATGGGTCTTTACTAATTCACGGGTGGTTTCGATATCATTATATTGACCCAGCACCATGGGGATAGGCACGTTCAGCGCCTCATTTGGAAACATTTTCAGCACGCCGCCATGATAACCGCCTTCAAATCCCAGTACGTGAGAGCGCCCGGTAATGGCACGTGCTGCACACAATGCCAGAAGATTGGCTTCGGTCCCCGAATTGCAGAATCGGATCAGGTCACAGGAGGGAAAACGCTTGCAGATTTCTCGTGCCAACTCGGTTTCGTGCAGATTGGGCCCGCCCAAGACTGTACCGTAGTCCAGTGAATCCACGACTGCCTTGCGGATGGCCGGATGGGAGTGGCCATACAGACCAGCTGAGTATTCCCCAAGATAGTCGGTATAGTGATGGCCGTCCAGATCCCACAGATAGGCGCCTTCGCCCTTTTCGAAGGTTACAGGGAACGGCGAGTAGAAAATTACTGTGCGAGTGTTCCCGCCCGGCATGACCCTGCTCGCCTCGTGGTAGCGAGTCTGGCTTTTTGGATTGGAGGCGATATATTTTTTTTCGGCGTTGATCAAGGCCGTTTTCAGGGCAGTTGATGGCATTGGAATTTCTCCGATATGAGTGATAGCAAAACAACTTTTCCGATGATTGATCCATTAGCCATGGTCACGATCGATGGCTTTGAATGCTTTTTATGAATTGTGAAACCTGTGATACAGCCTGATCCGAAAATATGGCATCCGGCGTATCGTCCTGAATGATCCGGCCACCATCCAGAAAGATCATCCTGTGAGCCACCTTGCGCGCGAAATTCATTTCGTGTGTCACGCAAATCATGGTCATGCCACTGTTCGCAAGCTCTATCATTACGTTGAGCACTTCGTTTACCATTTCTGGATCCAGTGCCGAGGTGGGTTCGTCGAACAATAGGATGTGCGGCTGCATGCATAGCGCTCTGGCAATGGCAACTCTTTGCTTCTGGCCTCCTGAGAGCTCGTCCGGATAGCGCTCCGCCAAGTGATTGATTTGGATCCTGGACAGGTGCTCCAACGCCAGTTTCTCGGCCTGGGCGCGCTTCATCCTCAGGGTCAATCGAGGAGATACCGTGCAATTCTCGAGGACAGTCAGATGAGGAAAGAGATTGAAGTGCTGAAATATCATGCCTACGCGCAGCCGAATCTGCGGCAAGGTTCCCAGTTCTTCCTGGACCGGGATATTTTCTACCATAATGCGGCCTTCCTGGATGTTTTCCAGGCCGTTGATGCAGCGGATCAGCGTGGATTTGCCGGACCCGGAAGGGCCAAAAATCACGATGATTTCTCCTTTGCGGATATCCAGTGTAATATCCCTGAGGACATGGTTGTCGCTCCAGTATTTATTGACCGACCGAAACGAAATCACAGGTTCGTAATGCATGACTGATTCAGCGCCTGGAAAGCCTGAAGTGCCGCTCTAGCCGCTGGCTATACCAGGACAGGGTGGCGCAGAATATAAAATATATAAACGCCGTAAATATATAGGCCTCCATGAAAATCCCGAACCAAGCTGGATCCTTGATGACCGCCTGCGTAGTGCCCAGCAGATCCAGCATGCTGATGATGACTACTAGCGAAGTATCCTTGAAGGCATTGATCAGCGTATTGACCGTGGACGGAATGGTAAGGCGGAACACCTGTGGAAAGATGATCTTGCGCACAGTGTTGTAGTAGCCCATTCCCAACGCAAGGGAGGCCTCGAATTGGCCGCGTGGCAAAGACTGCAGCCCGCCGCGGAATACTTCAGCCATGTAGGCGGAAAAGAAAATCACGAATGCCAGTTGCGCTTCGAGCACCTTGTGAATTTCCAGCTTCTCGGGCAATAGAATGGGCAGCATGATAACTGTCATGAACAACAGGGTGATCAGGGGAACCCCGCGCACCAGTTCAGTATAGATGAGGCAGAACCATCGGATTACGGGTAACCGCGATACCCGGCCCAACGCGACGAATATGCCGACGATGAAAGCCAAAAGGATCCCAAACACGGCCATGATCAGTGTCAGCGGCAGGCCGCTCCATCGATCCGGACTGATGTAATCCAGGCTAAGCAGGCCGCCCGTCATCAGGGTGCCATCGGCAATCAGTATGCAGATCCACAGGATGCACATGAATTTCTTCCAGTATTTCTTGCTCCACTGACGCCAGTCGGCGGTCAGGACAAGCCCGATGATCAGCAAGCTCATGGACAGCAGGGGTCGCCACTGCTCTGATGTGGGATAACGTCCAAAAATGATGGTTCTGAACTTCAACTGTACGAATGCCCAGCAGGCGCCATTGGCGTCCAGGCACTGGCGCGCGTCAGCTGGTAATACGACGCTGTTGAAAACCAGCCAGTCCGCCAGTGGCCGGGCCACCTGAAACAGAAAATACAGAATGACCAATGTCAGCAGTGTATTGGGAATGCTGCCGAACATACTTTTGTAAAGGGCCAATCCACCATTCTTGATGCGCACGTAGCTGAATGGGTAGTCAAGAGGGCGTCTGTCCATGCTCAGCCCTTGGCCATGATGGACTGATAGTATCGATTCAGGGCCCACGAGATCGATAGGCTGATCAGCAGGTAAATAGCCATGATGATGGCGATGGTTTCTATTGTTCTCCCTGTACCAGCGATAATCACGCTGCCCACACGCACGATATCGGGGTACCCAATTGCAACGGCCAGTGAACTGTTCTTCACCAGGCTTAGATATTCACTGCCCAACGGTGGGATGATTATTCGTGCCGCTTGCGGCAGGACCACCAGCCTCAGCGTGTGGAGTCGGCCCAAACCTATTGAGGCGGCGGCCTCAACCTGACCGTAATCGACTCCAAGAATGCCGCCACGAATGATTTCAGCTATGAAGGCTGATGTATAGATGGTCAGGCCCAATGCCAGACCGATGAATTCGGGACTTATATTGGCTCCGCCAGAGAAACCAAAGCCTTTTTGTACCGGAATGCTGATGGCAAAAATATCTGACTCAAATTGGATGTACAGTAGTATAACTGCAGCGAATACCCAGGCGTATCCACGCATGATACGAGCCTTGCGGCGCTCCAGTTTCCGACAGCCCAGCATCACTGCGAACATGGTGACTGCGAATGTCGCCAGCATCAGGTATCCAGCGGTGTTTTCCAACACAGGTATATTGACGCCGCGATTACTGACAAAAAACGCATCAAGAACACTGAATGCTTGCTTGGCGCTGGGCCCGAATGCAGTATAAAATTCGTACCAAAAAATAATCTGCAAGAGCAGCGGAACGTTACGGAAGATTTCTATGTATATCCATGACAGGCCCCGCGCCAGTACATTGCTTGACAAGCGTGCCATGGCTACTGCCAGACCGATGATGCTGGCCAGTACAATGCTGAATACCGATACGAGTAACGTATTCGTAACACCTGCTAGTAGAGCCTTCCAGAAATTATCGCCAGGCGCGAAACCGACCAGATTCTCACCCAGGTTGAATGACGCTTGGCCGAACAGGAAATCAAAACCAAAGCCGAGATGATGATCCTGCAGGTTGACTGCGGCATTTTGGTAAAAAAAAATGAATGCTATGGTCAGCACCAGTGCCAACAGCAACTGCGCCAGCAGCCCTTGAAACAATGGTCGCTTCCAACGAGGAGGCAGGGCGCCTCTGTACATCTCCATCGCGATACCTGATGCCAGTAATTTCGCACCGTACCCCAGCGCAAGTAAGAGCCTCACGCCGGGGACAGCAGTGATCTCAATAATGCATGTAAGTTAAATGATCAGAACCATGACGGCGCAAATAGCAAGCCACCGTTCTCATATAGATCGTTCATACCACGCGGGACATTGAGTCCAGCTTTTTCACCCAGATTTCGGCTGTAAATGTCACCGTAATTACCGACATCTCGGATTACGTCGACCGTCCAGTCATTGGATAATCCCATCTTTGATCCAATGTCACCTGATTTGCCCACGAATGTCATTACATTGAGGTCATCACTATTTTTCACCTGATCTTCGATATTGCCTTGATTCAGGCCCAGTTCCTCAGCGGTGACTAATGCATAATGCACCCAGCTGATGATATCGGTCCATTGATCATCCCCCTCCCTGACCACGGGCGCTTCGTATGATTTGGCAATGACCTCAGGCAGGAGGAAGCTTTCTTCGGGATTCTTGAAGCTCGCACGTACGATGCCCATCGTGATTGTTTCCTGAGTCACGGCATCGCAGCGGCCGTGCTGGAATGCAGCATATGCACCAGCGTCAGACTCGATGGCCACAGGCTTGAAGGACATGCCATGTGATTTGAAATAGTCCGCCAGTATGCGTTCAGTAACGGAACCTGACAACACGCAGATGGTAGCGCCATCCAAATCAGCGACCTTTTCAACACCGGAATCCTTTCGGACCAAAAATCCTTGCCCTGTATACATGTTTGGTGGGGCGAAATTGATGCCTAACTGAGTATCTCTTTGTATGGTATAAGTCACGCTTCTGGACAACACGTCCACTGCACCAGAGCCCAGCGCAGTAAAAATCTGGTTCCAGGTGATGGGCACCAGTTCCACCTTGTCAGCGGAGCCGAGTACGGCTGCCGCGTAAGCCCGACAATAGTCAACATCAAAGCCTTTCCAGTTTCCTTCGCTGTCTAAATATGCAAAAGCAGGCAGGTCGCCAGAGATTCCACACTTAAGTGTTCCCCTTTGTTTGACATCATCAAGTGTGCCAGCGTGGGCACTACTAGCAGCTGCCAGTAGCCCGGCCAGAACAAATGTTGCAATTGAGAAGAATTTGGTTTTCATGTTCATGCGCCTCCCGGAACTCAAAGGTATATGGATCACTTGTTGCAAGACATAAAACATCAGTCCACACAAACAAATGTGTACGGCAACAACTATGTTAGACCGATGTGATCACAGATCACATATAGTAATAACCCTAGTAAATATGGGGCATTGTCATGTCATCTGAAAAATAGGTGGTGCTCTGCATTGTCGCACCGTCGTCCTGCGGGTGTATCGTCGTGAATTCAGATCAAGGCTTGGGTGTGGCCGTCGACGGCCAGCGCCTGGCCGCTGACACAACCTGCCGCGCCGCTGGATACGAACAGCACCGTGTTGGCCACGTCGCGTGCCGTCACCATGCGGCCCAGCGACGCCTGTTGTTCGTAGAGCGCCGTGATTTCTTCCACCGGGCGCCCCAGGGTCCGGGCCTTGGCATCGATCACTGCGCGGATGCGCGGGCCATCCACCGCCCCGGGCAGGATGGCATTCACCCGGATGCCGAATGGGCCCAGTTCGATGGCCAGTGTTTTGGTGAAGCCAACCACCGCCCACTTGGATGCCGAATAGGGTGCGCGTCCGGCGAAGCCCAGATGGCCTGCAGCCGATGAAAAATTGATCATGACACCGGATTCCGATTGCTTGAGCAGTGGAATCGCCAGCCGTGCACACAGGAACTGGCTGGTGATGTTCACTGACAGTGTGCGGTTCCAGTCTTCCAGGCTCAGGGTTTCGACATAGCCTGTAGGGCCTGCGACCCCCGCATTGTTGATCATGACATCCAGGCCATGCAGTTGCTGGTCGACCTGATCGAACAGGGCTTGCACGCTGCCTTCGTCCGATACGTCGGCATGCAGGGTGATCAGCTGTGGATGCGCTTTCCCGGCGTCGGCCAGCATGCCGTCATTGATATCGCACACCATGACCTTTGACCCAGCCTCGAGGAATGTTCGCGCCATCTCCAGGCCCAGGCCGCTGCCACCGGCTGTGATCAGGACCTTTTTGTCTTTCATGCTGATGTGCTCGAACATGGTGTGCTCCGTATGGTGAATTCAAAAGTCTGGCCTGTTGCGGCGTTTGGGTGTCAAATGACCGCGTCATTCATGACGACGGTTCTATGGATTCGGCCCGCCGTTATTGTTATATTAATTCTCTGTGATCACAGATCACAGTAAGTGTTTTCCCTTATAAAGGAAGGGCGTCATGACCAAACTCCTCAACCCGTTACCCCCTCGCGGCACCTTGGGCATGGATGTTCTGAACCGCATCAAGGATCTGCTGCTCACGGGCCGGGTGATGCCAGGCGAGCG
>Ga0265293_10009702_pt1 | contig 13748 bp, 16 predicted proteins | sample Munlanlewell138R_FD_192505 | JGI IMG/M metagenome (GOLD analysis project Ga0265293, IMG submission 192505) | Leachate microbial communities from a municipal landfill in Southern Ontario, Canada - Leachate well 138R | ecosystem: Engineered > Solid waste > Landfill > Unclassified | place: Canada...
ATTTCAGACAAACAATCATAGTTACATATCACATACTACCTCATCAAATCAAAATAGACTTGTCTATTTTCCTCTTAATGACTATTTGTATATATTGTAACTCTATTGTGGCATATGCTGCTAGGAAACCAGTACACACACCACAACCTCTCTCGCCTAAGGGTAAAAACATTTTACCCTTAGGGGTATTCTCGTTTTTTCCTATGGCCAACATCCCTGGAAACATATGTATGCTCGAAAGAGTTAAGGAAAAGGAGACAAAATGAGTGAAAAAGAAAGGATAAATAAAGAAATTGATTTCTTTGAAAAGTGGTTATTTGCATTATTTGCTGTATTTGTTTCGATTATTGGGTATGTATTTGTGAGTTACAATTCTATTACTATTTTTGGTTTAATTATAATAATAATTGGAATATTAGTTATGGCTTATGCTATAATCATGTTATCTAGATATATTTATCTGCAAATTCAAAAGTTAAAGGATCTGTAATGCAAATAATTGTTCAATCTACAATGCTTTTTCTGTTAATTGCCACGATATATGGCGTTATACATGTTATCAAAAAAGAAATGAAGCATAAAAACCACTAATTTTAAATAAAACAATCGGCTATATTATTATAATAATATGTCAATAATGTTTTATGAAAAATAAAATTTACCCTTGGTGGGATGATATCCCCACTAGGGCGTATTCTCTCCTCACAACCTGCCGAATGCAGGATTCTTGTGTGACCGTGCCAAACTCAAAACCATCAATCGGAATTCTGGAAATTAATGTGGATAAGTAAATAGTAAGTAGATTAGTAATCTTGGCTATTAATGAATCATATTGTTTTGGGAGCTTATAGAAATATGAGTTGAGTAGATTTCTGCGCCTTGAGCAGTTACAAAGCACAGAAAGGATCCTTGGAAAAAGGGATATTGTGTGAATGTTATCATAAAACGGCCTGTTTGTCAAGTATTTTATTAACTAATTTACTCGATATAACACAAATTGGCTAATGACGAGTCGCTTAGTTTTTGTGGTAGCAACCAAAATGACCTAAAATAAGGAGTTTGGGAGAGATAAGAAAGGAGTAGGGTGAAAGATATAGTAAAGACTATACTGGTAGTTGCTGCGGCACTGCTGGAGTTGTACGAAATCTGGTGCAAGCTAGACTAGACAACTGAGCGAAAGCTCTACAAACAGCAAGGTCACTTCTTGCTGGGCCTAATTATATAATGAGCTTAAAACTTAAAATTAGCAAGCAGCAAATCAATATATAACCGCCTAAGGGTAAAAACATTTTACCCTTAGGGGTATTCTCGTTTTTTCCTATGGCCAACATCCCTGGAAACATATGTATGCTCGAAAGAGTTATAGCAAAGGAAAAAACATGAATAATCTGAGAATAATGTGTTCTAAAACAAAGAATGCCAATTTTTTGGAAACCATGATGGATAGCGATATGGGGAATATTCGCCATATTTCTAAAAACCCAGCAACCCCACCAAATAAGCTTAGACAAATATTTCATTCTGAAAAAATCCATCACAATGTTATACAAGACGTTGTAAAAAATCCATCTTTTCCACAAGCTTCTATAAATAGAATGTTGGAATTTATGTCACAAGATTTTAAAGAATTAGATATGGGTTATAAAAAATATTCAATTACTTTAGCAATGTTGCAAAATCCGAATATCAACAATAAATTTTTGTCTTATTTTGCAAAAAGTAAAAATAAAGAAGTGATTAAGAGTATTTTAAAGAATCCTTCTTTGGCTGTCGAAATCATTGAAGATATCGGAGAAAGCTATCACCCCGAAATATTGAAGGCTGTTGCTAGCAATCCAAAGATAGGCCAATGCCCAAAAGTCTTAGGAAAAATTATGAAATATAGCGAAATGTATGAACCTTTATCACGTAATGCAAACTTACCGGTTAGCCATATCAGATATTTAGAAACATACTTTTGTAAACATCGCGAAAACAACGCGATGTTGTTTGCTAATATTCTAATAAATCCAAACACTCCATTAGAAATTTTAGAGAAATATGAAGCAAAGAAAAATTACAACGTAATACTTGCCTCTAATCCTAAAATACCCGAGAAAATGTTAGCCAAAATGGTAAAAACAAATTCAGTAAAAATCAAATCAGAGATCATTACCAATATAAAAAATGTTTATGTTTTATTAAAACATGCGCAGCATAAAAATATTGGTATAAAAACTACTGCTGTGTTAAGAATAGCACAAATCAGTGCTGCTTAATAAGGAAAATAGACATGAATAATATTAGTCGTTTAGTTTCAAAAACAGCAAATAGTGATTTTATTGAACAGGTGGCTTGTCGGAAATTGTTAGGTCGTATGTCTTGGCAAATTTTAGAGAATCCAAACATTAGGCTTTCCACATTGAAACATCTTCTAGAAATAGAAAAAGCAAAACCAAACACAAACATCATAAGACTCAGGAGACTGTTGGAACATAATAATATTGATCTAGCTACGATCTCAGAGATACGTGACATTATTGAATCTCAACAAGGGAATAATTTTTTATTTCCTTCTTTCTCCTATATCTTTAAAAGTAGAAAAGATTTAACCGCTGATTTTATTGATGCAACAATAAAATTTATTGCGAGGCTGGATCTGGGTATTTTTCTTGATAAAAATAACGGTCTTTTGTTTCTCCTTGATTTAATAATATCTCATAAAAACACAAGTCAAGAAACCCTTGATTTTACAGTTAATCTTCTACTTGATCAAGATCACCATTTTAGATTTGGCTCTCTTATCGTGAATCAAAAACTATCAGATGAAGTTTATAATAAGTATATGAATTTCATAGAGAAAAATAGTGAATCCAATAGAGATAGAAGTTTGCTTCATCTAGCTTCAACTAAATATTATGAGGAAATTCTTTTGAATTTTGCAGAAAATAGTTTAAGTGATGATGTATATCGAGCTATTATATTTCATCATGGAGAAAACGGCGCAAGACGTATTCTAAAAAATACACGCGCTTTATCAAAAGAAATTCTTATTGAAATTCTTTCAAAAGGCTATTGTCATAATACTATGGCTGATTTTTTTCACCAGGAAAATCTTGATGAGAAAATTTTATGGCAAATATATAATGATCATAACGATAATTATATGTTTATGGAATCATTGGCCGCAAATGAAAAGCTACCAAAAGAACTTTTTGAATGTTTATATTCTCTTAATGAATATACAGTCAATAAGGCATTAGCCAAGAACGAAGCTATTCCTCTTGATATTTTATGGAGACTTCAATTCGATTCGGACCAAAAAGGTTATGGCAGTTTTGCTATAGCTATGGAAAATATCAATACAAAAAAACTTGTATTAGATATTGAAGCAAAAGGTACCGATATGCAAAAAGCATATATCGTTGCGTTGGGCTATGCATCTGACGAATTCAAAAAACAAATGTATAGTGACAAGGACGGGCATTTTTACAAAAATTTTATGCACTTTGGATATTTCAAAGAAATTTTTTGTGATGAATTTAAAATAAACTTGATCGATAAATATCGACACGAACCGGTATACTCAGAAGATAGTATGGACAATTTTAGATACATTTTCTTGATACATGGCTCTTATTTTAGCTCATATCATAAAATACCTATGGATATTTTAAGAGCGATTTATAGTTCATTGCCAGCTAAAAGTCAAAAGAAATATAGCAAGTGTGATTTTGCAAATACTTCTGATTTTAGAAAAAACTTTGTGGTTTTAACCGGCAGCTACGGTGCTCTCAAAGAAGAGGCTCTGACAAAACTAGAAGAAAATTTGGTAGGCCAAAGATGAAGTCTTTAATTAAGTTTGCCAATCATTTTCGCATTAAATCTCGCCTAAGGGTAAAAACATTTTACCCTTAGGGGTATTCTCGTTTTTTCCTATGGCCAACATCCCTGGAAACATATGTATGCTCGAAAGAGTTATAGCAAAGGAAAAAACATGAGAAACATCAATAACTTTTTGCTTACAAATAATGTTCGTCTTTTTAAAAAAGCAGTAAAGGCGGTTGAATTTCCTGAATTTAGGATTTTAAGAAAAATTGATAAAAGTATTTTATCTAGAAAGGAAAACCTAGAAATTTTGGTAGATTTGATCGAAAAAAAAGCAATACGTTCTTTTTCGCCCAGCAAAATTCTTTTTCAAATATTATTTGAAAATGAGGATATACCAATCGAATTTCTAGACGCATATTCCGTATGCGATAATAAGTTCATACTTACTGGCATTTGTAAAAATCCATCTACGCCAATTAATATTTTACAAAAAATATTAAAAAGAGATGAGACTTTAGCAACGGAAATAAGTAAAGCATTTATAACTAAAAAAGGCGGGCAAGAGTTTGCCAAAGAGCTTTTGGAGTTAAATAATGTCACGATTAATAAAATGTTATCATCTAACCCAGATATGCCTCAAGAGATTCTTGAAAAACTTACAGTATTTGAGTATTGCGAACCGGATTTGATTGGTAACATTAATATTTCTGCTGATTATGTTGAAAAAATTGCTAAATCAAGAAATTTGCAAGGTACAGTTATAAAAGCGATTCTTCATAACAAGTTTTCACTTGACATGAACCCTGCATTATTAAGATCCAATATGATAGGAATTATCGCTGCGCTCGCTTCAATAAAGCTAAAAAAATACGAATATGCGTTCCTAATAAATAAAGGTAAACATAGGGTTATAGAGAGACTTTTAAGAAACGAGGCTCTGCCAGTAAATTTGCAAGAAAGCTTAATTTTTAAAGACGATTTAACATGGCACGAAAGAGAGAAAAGACTAAACACAATTGCTCCAAATACAACATCAAAGAAAATTATCGATTTTATTTTTGATAATGATTACCCCGATGCCAAAATGGGTTGTGCAAGCTTAAATAAAAATCTTAATGAAGAACATTATGAAAAAATAATGCAAGCTCATGCAAGCGTCAAGAAATGTTTTCTGGAAAGAAAAAATATTCCAAAAGAATATTTATATAGGCTTTCGCGAGACAAGAACAAACTGGTTGCAAGAGCAGCAGCTCTACAGCTGGAAAATACCAAAAAACCGCCTCGTGGTTTTCTGCATCACTGATGCAGTTTTTCCTGTATTCATTTTTTCATTAAATACACGTATTCCATGAAAAAGTAAATCCAAATCTACCGATCTTATGCTATAATAATCTATATTTATTTTATCACTTAAAGAACCAAGCAACGCTTCTCTTTTCTGTGATCATACAGACCAAAGGCAATCAATAAAACGATAGCGTCTAAAAAGCCTTGAGGTAAACTTCATTCTTGAAGCACAAAGCCCTCTTAAAAGACCGATGACGGTCTTTCCTTGCCTAAGGAACAATCTCTTGTTCCTTTAGGACACAAGGATATTCTATTGTCTATTTCAGACAAACAATCATAGTTACATATCACATACTACCTCATCAAATCAAAATAGACTTGTCTATTTTCCTCTTAATGACTATTATGCATTGTAACTTCATTGTGGCATATGCTGCTGGGAAACCGGTACACACCACAACCTCTCTCGCCTAAGGGTAAAAACATTTTACCCTTAGGGGTATTCTCGTTTTTTCCTATGGCCAACATCCCTGGAAACATATGTATGCTCGAAAGAGTTAAGGAAAAGGAAAAAACATGGAAGAGTTAGAAAAATTTATTGGTAAAAACCAATTGCAAGCGATGAGACCTAAAGGATTCGATAGTGTTAAACAAAGAATGATTGACACTTTTAGGAGTATGCCAAAAACATATGAGCAAGATGGCAAAGGCGACAAAGCCGTAGCATATCTTCACTATTTTCATAGTAGCATTGATTGGTATATAACCGAAAAAGACATGGAAGAAGAGCAGCTTCAAGCTTTTGGGCTAGTTTCATTTCATGGGCAATGTCCAGAGATTGGATATATCTCTATACCGGAGCTTTTAGATAACGATATTGAGATCGACTTATATTTTGAGCCGAAAACACTATGCGAAATTAAAAAGCAACTGTGAGAGGATAATACAATGTGCTGTTCACTTTTTGATTTTATTGAAGATCAAGTAGAAATACTATCACCAGGCAGGTTTAACCCTTACTATGAAAAGTTTGCCGGACTTGGCCTGAGCGAGCTTCTTGAAGCCGTCAAAGCAGATCCGAAACTTAGCGTAAAAAATGCAACCCATTACCTAAAGGCATTACAGCAACTTTCCACATTCAGTAAAAAAGTACAAAGAGAGACGAATATGTCTTTTTTTATGCTCATAAAAAACAGAAGACCGGATAAGTATGAAAAGTATTTAGAAATAATGGATGCAAAAACAAGACCTCTCGAGGTCATTGTAGATGATTATTTGAAACAAAACATCAACGAAGAAGATTTCCAAAAAGAACTCGTACCTCTTTCTGAAAAGTATTCCCAGAATATTTGGATAAAAGAGAACATAGGAGCAAATATTGGAAGAAAAAGAATTGATGTAAATTGGACCGGAATGTCGATGATTCACAAACTGCCGTCACAATCCCAAGTAGATAGCCAGTTCATGGTTGCTATCAGAAGGAATTTTGATGAAGGGTATGAAGAAATCGGTGTAAAGTTAGTTGGCCATTCGGGTAATTATCTCGTTAATATCAATGATTCCGGAGAAACAGTGTTTGCAAAAGCATACACAAAATATCCGACTCAAGAAGAGGTAAAACACGATCATGCCTACAGGAGCTATATTAAAAATGTATATTTTCATTATGGAATACCTATGAGCATGTATGGCAATAGTAAAAAGTTGAGTTATGCTCAAACATTTGAAATAGTAAAAATAGAAAATCAGCAAAATATTCTTACAAGGTATCAACCGACAGCAACAAAGAAACAATTAATTGAGCTTAGTTGCCAAAAGAAATTTTGATCGCACAGCCTAAGGGAAACAAAAACCTCCCTTAGTGGGTGTTTTGTCTCTCGAACGGCTAACAAAAAAGTCTTAAGGAGACAAAACATGAAACACATATGCATATATAAGTACAAAGGTATTGTGGAAAATGCAACAATTTGCAACACAGAAAAAGAGGCAGAAGAAATAGCTGTTCAACAAGCAAATCTTCATTCCTTTTGTGATGCTAACGATAACGTGATCCATTTTACTTCATACGATGAATTACAAAAGTGGCAGTATAACAACGGCACAGATCATGAATTACTTGTGATTGAAGCCGATGAAAATGAATCTGCTCAAAAGCAAGGTACTGTAATAACTTACAGAGCGTTAGGCAAAATCCATCATTTAATATTAAATGACGACAGAACCATTACTTATCTTGATGATTTTAGTGATGCAGATGTTTTGGATGCTATTGAAGATTACAGCTTTGAGATTGTACACGAAGGCAACATAGCCTCAACGATCTTTTCATGTTATCCTGCTGATCTAACAGATTTTTCAAAAGAGCTGCAAAATAACGGCCTCCCTTTTTATCCCGGTATTAAATTTTTTATAAAAGAAAAAGTTTCTATTGAAGAGTATGCTAAAAGATTTAGCATTTACAAAAAAGGCGAGGAGAAAAACGAATATCAAGATCTATTTGATTTAGATAATGACGATTCTATTTGCTTGGGCACATTGTATGATGCAATAGAAAGGGCTTCTGAATTCAATGAGGAGCTGTTTAAATACATAAAAGCCTACATGCCAACACTTGTCGGCACTAGATGGACAAAGGAGTCCTTAAGCGAGCATCTTGCTGCTAAATTTGGATTACCGGTCGATCTTCAAGAAGTTGATGAAGAAGGGCTTGTTGGTGACTATGCCTTTTTGTGGGGCTTGTTTGAAGAGTGGGGATATGTAGATATTTATTATCTAAAAATACCTATCGGAGAACAATCCATTTACATTACAGAAATTAATGTATCAAAGGAGTAGTTATGGCAAACATGTGTCCGTATTATACGAGTATATATAAAGAAATTTACAAAATTTCAAGAATTGACGAAAACAAATGGTCTCCGATATTACTAGAGTGTGTTGCTACTAATTATGAAGGTGGAATTGGAAGACAAGTTTGGATAGACAATAATGATGCTGAATATAAACAACTTAAAAGAAAACCAACTATTGCAATGTCTAAACTGATGTATGCAAAAAAAGGAGCTTGAATGTGTTTATATTGTGACAGCAAAGAAAACGAGCACTTCATTTGTGAATGTTGCGGAGCCGGAATGTGCGATGATTGTTTTGACATGTTGGTTGAACATGATGCACATTATCAGGATATTTTAGAAAATTGTGATAGTGATGAAGAAATTCGCATAATTACAGAAGCCTGCAAAGGAGAGCCGGCGTATATTTGTGAATCTTGCGTTCAACGATTACTAGGAGGACAAAAAGATGACAATAAGCCGGATTAGAGACAAGACCGATATTTTAGATCAAGAGACTCTTGAGGGAATACAGTTAAGATTCTATAGCTTTTGCGAGGCAAATAAAATAGATAAAACCGAGGAATCATGGAATCAGTTTTGGTTCCCGGTAGGCTACCATGACTTTTTAAAGTTAAGTGGTGCCAAGATCACATATGAAGGTGAAGAGGTTACTTTTATCAGGCCTAGTTATTCCGAATATGATCAAGACAAAAAAAAGTTTGGGATATTTGGTCCAGATGAGTGTTATGTTAATGATGTTCCAAGGTTTGAATCTGGCTGGAGTCGTGACAGCGATGTCAAGTATCCGATCGATACAGATCTTAGAATAAGAATCTCACTAAAAGGGAAAAGCCAGTACGAATACGCATACGCTAGTTTTAATGAACTAAAAGGGTATGTAAACAGTGGCAGAAATGGACACTGGAGCGAGCACTTTACTTATAAAAATGAGACTCCTCGTAACACTTATTGGGCCGATGTGCATATGATGAATAATTGGATATCAGATCCTCTTTATCGTAAAACCCCAAATGGTCAAAGTACCGTTGAGGATTTAATTAAACCAGGCACTATAGTTAAATCAAATTATAGTGACATGGAATACATAGTAAAAGCGTAATTAAGAATGTGTATGAGCCAATCGAAAGACCGGCTGATCATATTTTTGAGCATTACAGTTTGTCGCTTATATATAGGGAAACCAATAGAGGAGGAGCTTTTTTTAGTGAGCTTGTAGCTGTTGATGGAAGAATATTAAAGCTTTTTATGACAAACGAAAATGAGATATTAATACTCGGTAATGCAGATGAGGTGCCAATTGAGATCAAAGACGAATATGATGACGAAGATTATGATGAATGTTGTGATTCAAGTTGTTTTATAGACGATGAGCCCAATATAGAATGTGATTCTAATGATACCGATGGTGCCATACCGGCTATACCAAATCAAGTTGAAACTGTTACGCAGTTAACTTTTGATTTTTAAATAATCTACTACAGCCTAAGGGAAACAAAAACCTCCCTTAGGGGTGTTTTGTCTCCCGTACGGCTAACAAATGAAAAGTCTTAAGGAGACAAAAACATGGCAAATGAAAACAAAAGAGAATTAAAATTCTCCGTAATTGAAGAGGTTAAAAATCAATACACAATCAACATTAACGAAGATTGTAAAATGAGCGATGAAGAAATCATGGAAAAGATTTATGAAGTGGGAAACCCATGGCATGTCGAAGGCCATGATGTTATCGTGGACATAGATTTTGATAGAACATTGAATTTTCTCAATACTACTATTGAGTCTTTTGTTTTTGAAGAAAATGAAACTAGCGAGAATATTGTTAGCGAAATGTCAAATGAGCCTACTGCATGGTCTGGATATTTAAAAATGAGTAATGATGCAATTTTAAAGAAACTGTACATAATTCAGGATTATTTATTTAAAGAGCTAGACGGGGATCATGATATTTTTGAAATTGTTGATAGTCTTATCAATAATTTTCATCAGATATCCCCTCTACTTAAAGAAAATCAAAAAGACGAAACAGCCCAGACATGGGAAGGACATCTTAAAATGTCAAATGACGATATTTCAAATGAACTATATAATGCACAAGCTTTTGTGCTAAAAATAGTAAATGGTGATACATCTGATATTGGAGAAGATGAAGAGGCTTTAAAAAGCCTGGATAAAGTTATAGATAATTTTAATCCAGATGGCCCACCGTTGCTTGAAGATGAGGATAGTGAATATGATTTTGACATCGGAGACGAAGTTGAAATTAATGATGTCATAGAATTAACAAATGCGGAAGAGTTTTTAGAAAGCTTGAGAGGGCAGAAATTTACAGTAGCCACAAAAAGTTTTAATGAAGGCTTAAACATCTATTGTCTTATAGACGAAAACTTTAATCCAGTTCTTAGTCCAGATAACTCCAGAGTTTTTTTCCCATTTGTTGATGCAGACTTACAAAAAATTGAGCATAAATGTATTTTGTGTGGTGGCAAATTGTTACCAGAAACAGAAAGCGATTGTGCACCATTTTATTGTAAAGATTGTGATTGTTTGCAAGATCTAAAAGGAAACATAAATAGTGATATTAGTTTCTATCTTGTAGATTATGATAATGACGAAAATATTGAAATATTTATTGAGCTTAAAGATGCTAAAAAGTATGCTAATGGTAAAAATATATATCAAGCAATATTAAATCATGAGCGAGTATATCTTGATGGCGGACAATGGATTTATGATGATAAGAGCGATCTTTTTATAAATACTCCAGTGAAGGTGGAGGTGTAATATGAGTATTATACCTTTGATCAAAGAACTTCAACAAAATGATGAAGATTTTGAATTCTATCCTACCACAAAAGAGATCATTGAAGCTATGTACTGGGACCTAAAATCTCATAGACCAAATCCTTTTTTTGGTTCAGAGTTAACATTAGACAGATGCGGCTCGAAACATAAATATGAATATATCTCATTATCAATGCTTGATATAGGTGCCGGGAATGGAAAAGTCTATTCTACGCTAAAAAATATCAGCGAATCAAAATCTTACATGATTGATGATAGAGAGCAAACATTCGATATGATGGACGTAGAATATTATGCAATTGAAAAGTCGCAAATACTACTCAATGTATTGCCCCAAAATGCAATTGTAGTTGGTACGGATTTTGATGAGTGTACATTGATTGATAAAAAAGTTGATGTGGTATTTTCAAATCCACCTTACAAACAATATGCACAGTGGGCGCAAAAGATAATAATGGAGGCAAATGCAGCTTTCATTTATCTGGTAATTCCACAAAGATGGGGAAGCCATCAAGGAATTGCAAATGCGCTAAAAAGAAGAAAGGCCAAAGTGAAAATCATCGGGAACTTTGATTTTTTAAATGCAGAAGACAGAAAAGCCAGAGCTAAAGTTTCTTTAGTGAAGGTTTATCTATGTTCACATGATTCTAAAAATAACAAACTAAGAAGAGATGATATGTCAGAGCTTAAAGCAAAAACAGATCCATTCTCAATTTGGTTTGATGATACTTTTAAAATCAGTGCAGATAGGGTTTCTCCGAATGAATCCTCTTATTATAAAGAACATAAAGAAAAAGAGGCTCTCAAGAAAGAGCTTAATACTGCTTTGGTTGCTGGTACTGATCTTGTGTCGGTATTGGTAAACTTGTACAATAATGATCTGAGTCGTTTGATAAGCAATTATCAAAAGCTTGGTGAATTAGACCACGAAATCTTCGAAGAGCTAAATGTGGATATCAAATCACTTTTGGCAGCATTCAAGCAAAAGATTGAGGGACTTAAAAACAAATATTGGAAAGAGATTTTTTCCAATTTAACCGCAATTACAAGTAGATTAACAAGTGGTACAAGAGAGTCTCTTTTATCAAAACTTATATCCAATTCTAGTATGGATTTCACAGAAAGTAATATCCGAGCCATAGTAATATGGGTGATCAACAATGCAAGCAGCTACTTTGAAGGACAAATGATTAGCCTATATGATAAGTTTACTACCGAAGAAGGTATGAAGCTATATAAGTCAAATCAAAACTTTCAAAAAGATACTTGGAGATATGCTAGAAGAGAAAATAAGCTTGAAAAATACGCCCTAGATTATCGTGTAGTTTTACATAATTACAGGGATTGGTTAGAGGAAAGAAACGATACTCTTGTCAAAGAGCAAATCCAAAATATTAAAGACATAATAATTGTCGCTAAAAATTTAGGATTTGAGGTTGAAAAAGATTGGCGGCTGGATTACGGGGATTTGCATATTGGTGAAAAATACAATATTTATCTCAACGCACCCAATGAGCGAAAGCTTAAAAAAGGCACTAAAACCCATAGCGGCAAGATCGAAGATGTTCAAGAACTTGATCCAAATGATGGGCAAGGCAATATCCAATATTTTATTGATGGATATTGGCACCACCAAAATAGAGTAAAAACTGATGATGATATCTTTACTACGGTAAAAGGTTTTAAAAACGGCAACACTCACTATCAGTTCAACCAAAAGTTTATTAAAAAATTAAACTTGGAAGTTGGGCGATCAAGAGGTTGGATCAAGTCTCCACAAGAAGCAACAGAAGAGATGGATATTACAATTGAAGAAGCTACTCAATATTGGGATAGCAACTTCAAAATATTACCTACTCATTTTAGCAACTTACTTCCTTCATTTGAAGCAAAAGCAGAAAATGAGCCTGAAATCGAAAAGGTTGAGGAGGATGATTCTGTACAAAATATTCTCATTGATATTGATGTAGAAAATACATCATTAGAGATGCCAACGGCTGCACCGCAGTCATTATTTGATTTTGAAGGTGTCGCATGAATAATATAGATAATGAAGGCTTTCTTGTTGGTGAAATAGCTAACGATTTTAGAGATATGCTTACTAGACATTTGTCTAGTTTGTATAGCACTAATGGCTGGTCATCAAAATTTAAAGTTTACACAAATGCCGATCAAGACGCATTTAGATTCAAGCAATCGCTAGAGAATTATAGCTCCGGTATTGCAATAGCAATTAAAAATGATATTGATTGTTGGCTTGCAGAAATCAAACTCTACGGATGGAGTTTTGATGCAAAATGGGTAAGTATAGGAGAGGAATTAGAAATAACAAACTTATCTTACAAATAACAATATTTTTGCACCCAAGAGAATTAAAATTCTCCATAATTGCATAAGTAAAAAGTATAAATACATACCAAAAAACCGCCTCGCGGTTTTCTGCATCCCCGATGCAGTTTTTCCTGTATTCATTTTTTCATTAAATATACGTATTCCATGAAAAAGTAAATCCAAATCTACCGATCTTATGCTATAATAATCTATATTTATTTTATCACTTAAAGAACCAAGCAACGCTTCTCTTTTCTGTGATCATACAGACCAAAGGCAATCAATAAAACGATAGCGTCTAAAAAGCCTTGAGGTAAACTTCATTCTTGAAGCACAAAGCCCTCTTAAAAGACCGATGACGGTCTTTCCTTGCCTAAGGAACAATCTCTTGTTCCTTTAGGACACAAGGATATTCTATTGTCTATTTCAGACAAACAATCATAGTTACATATCACATACTACCTCATCAAATCAAAATAGACTTGTCTATTTTCCTCTTAATGACTATTATGCATTGTAACTTCATTGTGGCATATGCTGCTGGGAAACCGGTACACACCACAACCTCTCTCGCCTAAGGGTAAAAACATTTTACCCTTAGGGGTATTCTCGTTTTTTCCTATGGCCAACATCCCTGGAAACATATGTATGCTCGAAAGAGTT
>Ga0265293_10009703_pt1 | contig 13745 bp, 14 predicted proteins | sample Munlanlewell138R_FD_192505 | JGI IMG/M metagenome (GOLD analysis project Ga0265293, IMG submission 192505) | Leachate microbial communities from a municipal landfill in Southern Ontario, Canada - Leachate well 138R | ecosystem: Engineered > Solid waste > Landfill > Unclassified | place: Canada...
ATTGGTAAAAGCTTTCTGGGTATAGTCTCAATCTGCTTTCAATAACTCCCGTTGATAAGGTTTTAAAAGCTGTAATCATTGTTCCAGTTTTTAATAGATAGTGAAAATACCAAGGATTATAATTGACATTTACTTTAAATATACAATAAGCTGGACTTATTATACCATCAAATCTTGATATGCCTAAACTTCCGTTCCAAGCTAACATTATATTCATAACTAGATCAAGAGACTTTACAATTTTATATCCAACCAGTGTTTCAGCATTCGTTAGCAGCCCTTTACCTGCTAGATTTTTATCTTTTCTTCTTGATACACCTGTATATTGAGATAGACTTAATAGTTCTTCTTCTCCATCTTTTGACCTTATATTTCTCTCTGTAAATATATATTTATTCCTCAGTAATTGCCAATGTTTTGGAATTTGTTCTAAATAAAACAACTCAGTCTCTTTATATTCTTCATAAGGTTTTAATCTATTATTCATATCCCTAACCCCATATGATTTCATTTAATAGTCCATCAGTTTCTGCTTCTAATGCTTTAATATCTGCAAATATTTCATCTATATTGCGTAGCTCAACTGGTTTATAGAAGTATTTTGTAAAACTGATTTCATAGCCTATTTGAGTTCTGCTTTCATCTATCCATGCATCTGATGCATAAGGAAGTACTTCATCTTTGAAAAACTGTTCTATACCACCATTATAGTTTAGTGGAATTTGCTCTGTATCTCGTAAATCTGTATCTATCTCATATTCTACTATTTCATTTCTTTCTTTAAATTTACCATTTAAAGTATCTTCTTTTTCTTTTTTTAATACCTTTTTAATTACCTTATCTGCTTCTTCATCTTTAGTTGTGAAAAAATCTCTTATAAGTTTTATTCTCTTAGCTGGCAACTTTTCATTTTCTTTCTTTGCAATTTCCTTTAAATCTTCTTCAAACTCATTATAATTATTGTAGATATCTTTGTTCTTCTTTCTATATAAATCCACCATCAAATTATGAACTACTGTATCCTTTGCAATTGCTCTAAAGCTTTCTATTCTTTCATTGCTCAGTTTTACTTTTAATCTTAATGGTCTTTCTACCGTTATCTTCCAATATCCAAATTCATTATTATCAAAAATCTTGCAATGTTCTTTTTCTTCAAATTTAAGATAAATCTCCATTATCTGTTTTCTAATTTCTTTGGTTAATTCACAGTTTTTATTTCCTAAGTTTTTTCTAAGTGGTGATTTTAACTTTGTCGCATCTATAAGTTGAACTTTACCTTTTCTATTGTCTGCCTTTCTATTTGATAGTACCCATATATAGGTTGCTATACCTGTATTGTAAAACATATTCTCCGGCAAGGCTATAATAGCTTCTAGATAATCTGATTCTATCATATATCTTCTTAGATTACTCTCTCCTTGTCCTGCATCTCCTGTAAATAATGAAGAACCATTATGAACCTCTGCTATTCTACTACCCAGTTCTGTACTATGCTTCATCTTTGCTATATTATTTGCTAAAAATAACATTTGTCCGTCGCTAACCCTCGGTATCATCTTAAACTCTGGGTCATCTTTAAAATTAACTACAAATCTAGGGTCTGTTATATCATCTTTACCACCTAATCTGTCAGCATCTGTCTTCCATGATTTTCCATATGGCGGATTTGATAACATAAAGTCAAATTCTACAGTAGCATTGCCATCATTAGATAATGTCGAGCCATAGTAAATATTATCTGCTTCTTTTCCATCACCTTTTAATAACATGTCTGCTTTGGATATTGCATAGGTTTCAGGGTTGATTTCTTGTCCATAGAGATGTATGGATACTTGCTTGTTACTTCTATTAGCTAATTCTGATAGTCTTTCATCTGCAATTGTAAGCATTCCTCCTGTTCCACAAGCCCCATCATAACAAAGATATGTCCCATCTTTAATTTTGTCTTTTACAGGCATAAAGATTACATCTGCCATAAGTTCCACAACATCTCTCGGTGTGAAATGCTCTCCTGCTTCCTCATTATTTTCTTCATTAAACTTACGTATTAGTTCTTCAAAGATTACACCCATAGTATGATTGTCAAGGCCTGGTAGTCTTACTTGTCCTTGATCATCTAGTACAGGATTTGGACTTAAATTAATAGTAGGGTCTACAAATTTTTCAATTACTGCTCCAAGTATATCTGCTTCTATCATAGTATCTATTTGATTTCTAAATTTAAACTTTTCAAGGATTTCTTGTACATTAGGTGAAAATCCATCTAAATAAACTATGAAATCAACTTTAAGCTGTTGATTCTTGGCTCTTGATTTTAAATCCTTTAGTACGAATGGAGAATTATTATAGAAGGATTGTCCTGATGCATTACATAGTGCATCACTTTGATTCAATATTCCTGCTTCATTTAATGACTTTTTCATTTGAAGGACTTCATCCTTAGTTTCTTCTAATACTGCATCAAGTCTTCTAATAACCGTCATTGGTAAAATAACATCTCTATATTTCCCTCTAACATATACATCCCTTAAACAATCATCTGCAATACCCCATATTAAACTTACTATTTGGTTATATGTTCCATTATTCATGACTACTATTCCTCCATCATCTCTATTGTTTTTTCTATTTTCATTTGCTTGTAAAGTTCTATTTTTAATTCTCTAGCTTGATTTTCTAGTGTTTCCATTTTTTCTTTAATTTCTGTTGCTTCCCTTATATAATTCATCATAATTTCATCTTGTTTTTCTACAGGTAAAGTAACTATTTCTATATCCTTTAAATCTTTGATATTGAGCATAGTAATTGTACTACCTAATTGTTTGCTTTCAATTAAATATATTCCTAACGGACTTTCTAGATATTCCTTTAAATAGCTTGGTGAATATCCATTATTGGGCCTAATCCCAATAAAGTTTTGTGATATTAATAGCGGCACTTCTAATTTTGGAATTATACAAATCTTTATTGCAGCACCTTTGGCTGAAATGATAAGATCTCCCTCTTGCACTTCATAGGCATTTATCTTTGAATTACTTTTTAGATCATATCTGGCTATAGAGTCTATTATTAATTCTCCCTCTTGTACATCTGATAGATTAATAATTCGGCACTCTCCATTTTCTTCATTTAATGTACAGGTTGAAGTGTTAATTCCTCTGTAAAACGAGGCTATATCGCTAAACTTTTTTATGTTTTTTAATTGTTTCATTTCCCTTGGTTTGATTTTTACTAAACCAAACTGGTCAGTAACTACTTCTGATTTAGATACATATTTACTTGGAATTAATAAGTTGTTTTCTAATTCTTTTATATCTACCAACCTACTAATCTCGTCTATTTCCTTCATTTCATTATATATATCTACTATTGTTGTTATGTTTTTATCATTCAAATCCTTTTTTGTTCTTGAAACTGATGTTGCCATTTCTTCAGCATTTATAAACAAAATCTTGTTTTTAATCTTTTTACTCTTATTAATAACCATAATATTGACAGCAATATTAGTATAATTAAACAATCCACTTGGTAGTTCAATAATTGCTTCTATCACATCTTCCTTAATAATATTCTCTCTAATAGTTTCTGTTCCTGTATTAAAAAGAGAACTTGATGTAACCATAGCTAACCCTTTACCTTGTTGGGATAAAGATTTTATAATATGGGATATATATAACCACTCTGCACTTGATTTTGTTGGCTTTCCATATACATACCTAGAATATTTATCATAAATTAATTCATTATCATCATATTTCCAAGATTGACCAAATGGGAAATCCATCATAATTGTATCAAATACTTTGAGTCTATTTTCCTCTTTGAACCCTGGGTCCAACAGAGTATCCCCTACATATACATTAATATTGTCAATGCCATTAATAAAAGCTCTTATGATGCCTATATTAACTAATTTAGGGTTTAATTCTTGTACATATATATCTAATTTTTCTCCTTTTAGTATTGAGTACTTACTAGCATAAATAGCGGTTCCATTAGTCCCTGCTACTCCGTCATAAAAACTCCCACCTACAGGATTCAGAATCTCCATGCCTAATTTATTTAGAGTTTCTGGTGTTTGCTCTATGTCTATATGTCTAAAAACCTCTGAGACCTTGCGTACCAAATCTTCCACTGCATCTTTCCAATCGTGTTTGCTAAATGGTACATCTATAATTATTTTTACAAGCTTTTGGAAAATTTCCTGATTCAATTTTCCCAATAATCTTTCCCTTTTTAGCTCTTCTAATGGAACTTCTAATATTGGGTATTTAATTGTTATATCTTCAAAAATATCAAGCAACTTTATTTCTAGTTCCTTAAAATCAGTTATTTTATTGAACTCATCCACATTTACTATTTGTCCTAGCTGCCTAACATAACCAACCAAATATAGACTAAGTAACACTTCCAATCTCACATAATCAAGTGCTTCTCCTCTAAGCATATCAAGTATCATATGGTTAAAATTAACTACTTTATTATTCACAATACCATCTCCTAAATCTCAATTTAAATAGCTTAAAACAAGAATAACACTTAATAAAGTAATTGTCAATATATTTTTAGTAATTATATTACTAATTAATTTGCTTAAAAATAAAGAGATAAAATATCTTGTTAGGATACTATATCTCTTCATTCTTTTACATATATTTTATATCAGTTTATTACTAAAGAACTAGTGAAATAATAACCTTAACTCCCTTTTTTATCTCTTTTTTTCTCCTACCCTTTCCAATCGTATTAAAAATCACGTGTTTTTCATCATGAATAAATTTCATAATAACATGTATTTTCCCTTGATGTTCTGCCCCTTGTATGTCTTTTCCTATCTCTCTATTTTCTGTATTCCTACCACGCACTCTATGTGCCTTGAGAGCATAATAATAATGTCGTAGAAAGATAGTATTCCCTTGGTGGAAGTTGCACTTTTGGATAAGAGTTATATTATCCTACTTCTGTATTAGATACTATTTATTGTTTATTAATAAGATTTTCAATTTTATCAGCTGCCAATCTATAGCTTCCGCACCTATGAAAACCGTTTGATATTTCTTCTGCAGATTGCTTATAGGAATGGTTTTTCAACACTTCCTGTATTGCTTCTTTAATTTTTTCTAGCGAATCCTCTTGCAAATAGACACCTGCACCTAATTCATTTACTCGATATACAACACCACCCTGTTACGGTGTTTGAGGATACAAAACCAATGGCACTTTATAATAAAGTGCTTCACTGACACTGTTCATTCCACAATGAGTTAAAAATGCATATTTCAGTCCATTTATTTTTATATAAAAAAAAATATGAAAGTTTTTACTCTCACATCCTCAGTTTTATCTCATTTATATTGATTTTTTTACAATTTGGTTGTTTTTCTTTTGTAACAGAATTATACTCTCCGTCCTAGGAAGATATTCCCCCTTGGTGGATGCCTTTATTTTGTCAGAGGATGGCAGCATTAACTTTCCTTCCTCCGGCAATGTATTATATTTTCATTTTCTAGCCTTATGATTTATTATAAACCTTCTACAAATTCGATTGATTGTCTTATAAGTTTTTTCAGTACGCCTATACTAATATCATTTAATTTATTTACATATATACATGCTTTACTGGATGTGTGTTTCCCAAAATCCTTTAACAACTCATCTCTTGCTGGATCATCCCAAGTAAGATATAAGCTTATCTTAGCCTTTCTTGGAGAGAATGCTGCATAGGGAGCATCGCCTTCACGTCCTGTCTTGTACTTATAATGATATGAACCAAATCCAATAATACTTTCCCCCCACATCTTAGCTTTGTAACCAGACACTTCTTCAAATATTTCTAACAATTTATAAGCATCTTCTTTTTTTCTTGGATGCTCTATCTTTTCTATAAATTCTATGACACTACTGTTATTTTCCTTCATCTTTGGTTCAGACATATAAATTCACATCCTCTATTTTATTACTATACTATGATAATATATTCATATCCATAATATATTCTACCAAACATAAACAACACCCTATACACCAACATCTTTCATACTACTCGTCTTTTCCCCACCAGCTTTTTCATATAGTGCACATCCAGCAATATTATGTTTTTGTGCAAATAAAAAGAACCTACAAATACATGCAAGCCTAAATAAATACTTTAAGCCTATAAGCATTTGAGGACCCATAACTTGTCTTTTATATTGTGGAAGCACTAATAATCCCTGTTGGTTCTACATTTGAAATTGCTTTTAATTGTTTAATAACCTCCGGTGTTAAAAGTTCTGTCACTTTTGCAATCTCTGGATTGACACCTTCAAAAATAACTGGAGCTCTCTTCTTAAATCATACTAATTTAAATGCCTCTTTTTCAACAATACGATAGTTCATATTGCATCCTCCTTGTATTGATAGTTGAAAGGTCATTCGAGAATAAGCTTTTAATTGTGCATTTTCACTCCTTGCTTCAGAAGGGAGAATGCCATGCATAGAATGAAAAGCACGGGAAGAGGATAGAAAAACAAGGTTCCCATCCATCAGTTATTCTTACCGAAAGTCTGGAAACCTTTGATTTCAAACCCCTTGAGGCTTACTTGTTTATCTTTATGTGACATCAGACATACTGTCTCCACGTGCCTTGGGAGGTCAATAAAGATGTCCTAGCGTGATATTTCCCCCTTGGTAGATCCTTCTACTTTATTATTAATCTAATAAGGATAGCCAAAGTCTTTCAGACTCGACGACGAGGTCTGATACTAGTTTTATGAAAGGTTTATAATTCATTGTTGTATGTGCAATATCCAATACTTCATAGTATTTTGCTCTATCTTCGTTTTTAATAATTATTGGGCTATATCCATTCCTCATTAGCTCAAAGTTTAATAGAAGTCTTGCAGTTCTACCATTGCCATCAATGAAGGGGTGGATTTTCACAAATTCACCATGTAGTAATATTGCCCTAACTACTGGGTGATAACCTTCCCAATTATTGTAGTATTCTTCAATAAGCTCCTGCATTAAATCATTTATTTCATAATTCTTGGGTGGAATATATTTTGCGCCACTAATTACTACATTTTCTGTTCTGTATCTTCCAGCATTTTTATTGTTTATTTCCTTTAATATTAGAGAATGAATATTTCTTATATTGCATTCTGAAATTGGCTCTTTGTTGGAAACTAAATCCTCTATAAATAAAATAGCATCACGGTGATTGATAGTCTCTAAATGTTCAACCATAGTTTTGCCACCAACAGTAATCCCTTCAAGTACAACTTTGGTTTCAGACATTGTCAAGGTATTACCTTCAATGGCATTACTATTATATGTCCATTCTACAACTAATTTTTCATGAAGTGAATCTGCAAGTTGTTTTGAAAATGGTCTATACTTATCAATTCTTTCTTTTAGGGAATCAATGATATTAAAATCATATTCTAAACCAAGATATTCTTTGTTAATAACCCCTCTTCCGTCAATTGGTTTTACTGCGTCAAAAGGGATTGCCCAATTTCTTCCTATCTTAATAGCTCCTTGTATTCTGCCTTCACGACATAGTAGTCGTATTCTACTATCGCTTATTCCCCATTTTTCACTTGCTTCTTTTATACTAATATAGTCCATAAATATCACCTCACGGCAATTTTATACCTATATCGGAATGATGTCAAGATGATTAAATGTTTATTGATGACCATATCACATCACCACTGTTCACACTACTAATCCTTAATCCAGAACCTCTTCTATGCGAATCAATACATCCATATGATGAGAACCAAAAATAGCTTCAAATAAAGTTCCTTGGATTATAATACGCTTATTAATATACTTTTTCAAGTTCTTAGTTTCTTCTTCATTATTAGGCACCACTTGTATTTCAGTAACTTGCAGTCTATCTGAATTGTGGATATCGCCTTCTAGGCTAATCACATCAATTGGTTCATCTAGTTGTAATATAAATGGATATTGTTTAGCATCAGTTTCAGGGTCCTCTCCATAATTTGGTGGTCCATAGTACATTCTCGTAATTAAAGTCCCTTCAATTATTGATACATCTGGCTCAAAATAATATTCTTTTACAACTTCTGAGTCTATCGTTGCTTGAGATTCATAATGTTGTCCTTGAAGTATATCCTCTTCAACATCTTCTGCCATTATATTAAAATCCATTTTTTCAAGATTTGTAATTAGATCATTATATGCAGTGTCTGAGATTTGTTTAGAACAGCCAAATAGGAATATTGCAGTAACAATCAATAAAGGAATTAAAACTATTTTTTTCATTTTAATAATTTCCTTTCATTTAATAGTATTAATAAACTTGTCTATTGCAATATTTATTTTTTTCAGTGGTTCATTATCTTTATTTTCAACCGCTTCTACAATACAGTAATTTATATGGTCTTCCAAGATTAACTTCCCAACATTATTTAAAGCAGATCTAACTGCTGAAATTTGAATAAGTATTTCATCACATTCTTTTCCCTCTTCTATCATTCTTTTTACTGCTTGTGCATGGCCAATAATTCTTGACATCCTATTGATAATTTGCTTGCTGTGAGGATGGTTATGTTCATTCATGTTAATATCACTCCTTTATAAAAATTGCATCATTCTACTTTTATATCTTTCCACTTACCCTCCGTAAATCGAATCATTAAAATAATTCCTCTGACAATTATATCTAAAGAAATTGCCAACCATACACCAGTTAATCCCAAATTCAGCTTTATTCCTAATATATATACTCCTAATACCCGTACTCCCCATATTCCAATAAGAGTTGAGTACATTGGAAATTTTGTATCCCCTGCCCCCTGAAGTGCTGAAGTAATTACAAGGGTTATACATAGGAACGGTTGAACTAAAGCTATAATCCTTAATACCTTAACAACTAAGTCAATTACTTCTAAATCCTCACTAAATAAACCTGCTAGAAACGGGGCAAATATGTAGAAAACCACACCTACTGCTACCATAAATCCTGTTGAAAGAAAGTAAGATGTCAATCCATACTTTTTAGCTTCATCAGGCTTTTTTGCACCAAGGCTTTGTCCAACAAGAGTGGCTCCTGCTACGCCAAAACCCATTCCTGGTAAATATGAAAAAGCTTCTATAGAGCCTGCTATATTGTGTGCTGCATATGCCTCAGTACCCAATTTTATAATTAATCCACCATATACAAGCTGTCCAAGCCTCATGATTAATTTTTCAAATCCAGCTGGCAATCCTGTTTTAACAATAGATCGCAAAATATCTTTGTCAATACGCCACTTATCAAACAAGTTAACATGTACTATTGTTTTATTATCGTAAACCTTTATTAATAAAAGAATAACACCAACTATTCTAGAAATTGTAGTAGCTATACCCGCTCCTAATATTCCAAGTCCTTTAAAGTTGAATATACCAAATATCAATATATAATCAAGAACTATATTAATAATATTTGATACAATGGCTACTTTCATTGGTGTTTTGGTATCACCTCCACCTCTTAAACTACTAGATAAAACCATCATAATGCATAAGAAAACTGCTGGAACTGCTACGGAATAAAAATATGGTAGTCCATGCTCAATTACTCTATCTTCTGCCCCTAAAAAAAGTAATATCTCCTTTGAGAAAACAATGTTAATAATTCCAAAGATTGTACCTATACCTAAGGACATTATAATAGATTGTTTTACTGCATTATTTGCATTTTCAACATTATTAGCACCTATATTTCTTGATACGATTGCAGTAGTACCTACTCCCAATGCTAGAAAAAATGAAATATAAACATTCATAATTTGATTTGTCATCCCAACACTAGCTATAGCTTCTGTACCAATCTTTCCAATAAAATATATATCTACTGTTCCAATAAGAACCTGCAAGATATTTTCAATCATTGCCGGAATAGCTAAAATCATTATAATAATTATACTTTCCTTATCAAATCCTTTGAAATTTCGTAACCTGCCTTTCATGAAACACCTTCTCCCCTAATGTCTATATCCCCCATATGGGGATATAGACATTGTAGCCTTTTCTTTTAATACATACAAGATAATTAACAATATAAATATGGCATATAAAACCAGTATTACTAGATCAAATATGATGAATGTATAGAATTCATAATAATGTTTTCTATGTTTGTACATAAAAATCCCTCAATATGTTCACATGAACGTATATCGAGGGTTAAATCCAAGTGGATATTGAATGCTATTTTTTCAATGCACGCATTGAATTCAGCACAGCAAGTAATGTTACACCTACATCACCAAACACAGCTTCCCACATAGTACCAATACCCATTGCTATAAGTACTAGTAAAATAGCTTTGATACCCAATGCAAAAACTATATTTTGCATTACTATTGTTCTCGTCTTTCTAGCTATTTTAATAGCTGCAGCAATCTTTGAAGGTTCATCGGTCATAATAACTACATCAGCAGCTTCTATAGCTGCATCAGAACCAACTCCTCCCATTGCTATACCTATATCAGCTCTAGCTAATACAGGCGCATCATTTATACCGTCACCCACAAACACCAACTTACCTTTAGATGATTTCTGTGCTTCTAAAAGTTCTAATCTTTCAACCTTCTGATCAGGCAAAAGTTCTGCATGAACTTCATCAAGTCCCAGCTCCTTAGAAATCTTGCTAGCTACTGTTCTATTGTCGCCAGTTAGCATAACAGTCTTTTTAATACCCATTGCCTTTAAAGCCTTAATTGCATTAGCTGAGTCTTCTTTAACTTCATCAGATATTACTATATATCCTGCGTATTTTTTATCTACAGCAATATAAATTACGGTACCTATAGATTCAAACTCTTCATATGGTATATTTTCTTTAATCATTAATTTACTGTTTCCAGCTAAAACTTCTTTGCCTTCAACTGTTACTTTAACGCCATGACCTAAAATTTCCTCATAATCATTTATTAGTTCTTTATTTATTTCCTTCCCATAGGCACTTACAATAGATGTAGCTATTGGGTGATTAGAGTAACTTTCAGCATGTGCTACCAACTTTATTAGTTCTTCTTTAGACATATCCTTATTTGGCTTTACTTCAGTTACTTTAAATACACCCTTTGTAAGTGTTCCTGTTTTATCAAAAACAATAACCTCAACATTATTTAATGCTTCAAGATAATTTCCCCCTTTTACAAGAATTCCGTTTCTCGAAGCTCCACCTATACCTCCAAAGAAACCAAGGGGAATAGATACAACTAAAGCACACGGGCATGATACCACTAAGAAAGCTAATGCTCTATATACCCACTCCGAGAATGTTGCACCTTCTATAATAATTGGTGGTATTATAGCTAAACCAATTGCTGCGAAAACAACAACCGGTGTATAGTATCTAGCAAACTTTGTAATAAAGTCTTCTGTAGATGCTTTCTTGCTGCTTGCATTTTGTACTAAATCAAGTATCTTTGCAACAGTTGAATCCCCAAATTTCTTTTCCACTTCAATTGTTAACAGACCATTCTGATTAATAACTCCACCTAGAATACTATCGCCTACAATGACTTCTCTAGGAACTGATTCTCCCGTTAAAGCAGAAGTGTCTACCATAGAGTACCCTTCAATAACTTTTCCATCAAGGGGAACCTTTTCTCCTGGCTTTACTACTATTATTTCACCAATGCCAACATCTTCAGGGTCAACTTTTCTAAGCTCGTCTCCTACCCTGAGATTAGCAAAATCTGGTCGAATATCCATAAGAGCTGAGATAGATTTTCTCGAGCGATTGACAGCTATACTTTGAAATATCTCGCCAACTTGATAGAATAGCATAACTGCAACACCCTCAGTATTTTCACCAATAAGAAATGCACCAATAGTTGCTATACCCATAAGGAAATTTTCATCAAATACTTGACCCCTACGAATATTATTAAATGCTCTTAATAGTACCTTCCCTCCCACAATCACATAACTTATTAAATATAGTATTAGCTCAAGTGTATTTGGAAGTTTCATAGCAGTTGCTACCCCAAAGATTGCGGCTCCGACAACAAACTTAATTATCTCTTTCTTAACAGGATTGTTAGCCTCATGTTCATGGTTATCCTCTTTAGATACTTTATTCTTGGCTTCAAGAACAATCACATTAACATCTGGTTCATATTTATTAACTATTTCTTTAATTTTATCAATAATATCACTTTGTTTAGATGGATTATCTATCTCTATGATAAGCTTTGTTGATACAAAATCTACTACTGCAGACTTCACACCATTTATATTATTTGATTCTCTTTCTATCTTTGCAGCACAGTTTCCACAATCTAGACCTTCAAGAATAAACCCTTTTTTTATAAGTACTTTCTCCATATTCATAAACCCCCTATCATTAATTATTCTCATTAATATGAATTAAACCTTGATCAAATATACTCTTGACATGGTCATCCTCTAAAGAATAATAAACAACTTTACCGTCTCTTCTATTTTTTACAAGTCTTGCTTGTTTTAGAACCCTTAGTTGGTGTGAAATAGCAGATTGGCTCATATTTAAAAGTGCAGCAATATCACACACACACATTTCAGCTTGGAATAATGCAGATAGTATTCTAACCCTTGTACTATCACCAAGAACTTTAAATAAATCAGCTAAATTATAAAGATTTTCCTCTTCAGGCATATCTACTCTTACTCTATCGACAACATCTTCATGTATAATAGTACAATTGCAGCTGTCAGTATTTATTATTTTCTCCATTGACTCACCTTCTGTCTATTTAATATGTACACATTTGAATAAGTGCTCATATGTTCATGGGTTCATTGTACTCTTTTTATTTATCACTGTCAATATAATTTTTAATGGACATGTTCACGTTAACAGAAAAGGCACCGAACGTCATCTGTACATTCAATGCCTTAAAATCACCTAAATCCTTGGTAGCAGGATAATATTTATGATTTTACTTTGCTACTTATTTCTTTATATATCTTGTGTTTTTTCCTTTTCCAACCTTTTAAATCAAATTATTCTCAATCATTTCTTTAATGGTATTTAATGCATGGGTAGTTCCAATTCCCATAGCATCTTCTACCTCCTTGCGAGTTAATTCTTTTTGTTGCCTAAATAATTTAAGTATTGGTAAATATTTTTCGTCTTCTATGCTTAAGTTGTCTATATCAATAACATTTGTATCTGAATTAGCATTAGGTAATATCACCCTAAAAGCTCCCTATACATTTTCAAATATAGGCTCTACACCTGTTTTTTTATAACTGCTAATTATCTTACTAATACCTGTTCCATACGCTTCTATTAGTTTCAATCTATAAAATAAAGCTGCTAACCTTTCATTTCTAGACTGAGGTGTGACGTTTTTTTCAAAACCGACTGCGCCACTGGCTGCGAACAATAAGGTATATCCATTGCGCCATCCCTCCTTCATCATATAGTTTAGGGAAATATGCCTGAAGAAACATCATTCTAAGGGATGATTTTACGAAAAAAGCCTCTCATCCATCCGTTTGGTTTTTCAGCAGGGTGCTGATGAGCTCCGCACGGCTTGAAACATCGTATTTTGAAAAAATACTTCTTGCGTGTGTTTTAACTGTATTCTCACTGATGAACAAAGCCCCAGCAATCTCACGGTTGGATTTGCCAGAAAGAATAAGCTGCAATACCTCCTGTTCCCGGACAGTCAGCGGATCAAGGGTTTTGACCTGCCGTACAATATCCGTTTGCTGTGACTGGCTCATATTGTCATAAGCGGCAAGGTAAG
>Ga0265293_10009706_pt1 | contig 13739 bp, 14 predicted proteins | sample Munlanlewell138R_FD_192505 | JGI IMG/M metagenome (GOLD analysis project Ga0265293, IMG submission 192505) | Leachate microbial communities from a municipal landfill in Southern Ontario, Canada - Leachate well 138R | ecosystem: Engineered > Solid waste > Landfill > Unclassified | place: Canada...
TGAGGCTTCCTCTAAAACCCTAACCTTTTCTTCGTTTGTAAATTTTCTTTGTTTCATGTCTGACAAAATTATTATATTTATTTAACTATAATCCTGTCCCACTTTTTAGGGGGCTAAAACAACGTCACCTTATTTTTTCAATCTTTTCAAGAATGTGAAGGTAATAAGTCTGCCAAAAAATATAATTGTAATTGAACCAACAGTATTGATTAAAGTAGGATTATCAGTTGTGGTCGATTTCGTTATTACTAACTATATAGCTTATATCACAAATAGAATACTAATCCCGAAGTCAAAAAGTAATATTTGTTGCATTGTTTAACTATTTTATTGTTAATGAATTGAGTTATAACTTAAATAACAATTAGTTATTGCTATAAAAAAATTGGAAAGAGTTTATTATTATCAATAAAACACAAAGTTGAATTTTAATTTAGTCATTTATAGACTAAAAAAATTAAATTTTGTAGTAAAACTTTTTATTTACGATGGTTTATTCATTAAATAAGAAATTCATTTTAATGTGATTAAGAACAAAAATGTAAAAATAGAACTTCTTATTATTTGTAACGTCCTGAAAAAATGATACAGGATTAAACAAATAAAACTTTTTATTAAACAGTACAGATATTCGTATTTGTACTGTTTTTCTTTTTGTAAGATTTTGGTGTTAATTCGTGTTGTTGGTGCATTTGCGTAGGTGTTAAATAATGGTTTGACAAATGCGGTCTTAACTCATTATAACCCTTGTTTTTTGTTGTATCAAAATTTCTTGAACACATTTCTTTAAAATTTCATCGTCTTGGTCTGTTACAGAATTATTTCTAAAATTATTGAGTAAGTGAACAAAACGTGCGTCATCCTGTCTGTAAATCTTTTTTAATTCGATGTACAAAGGTTCTGCTTGACGCATCGCCCATGCATTGAAAAAATAAATACCATTGTAATACTTTTTTAAAACATTCCATTCATTAGATTTCACTACAGGCGGTAACTGCCATAAATCTCCAATAAATAAAATTTGGACACCACCAAATGGGCTTTGAGACCTACGCACATGTTGCAACATTTCATTCATAGCATCCAACAAATCAGCTCTCAACATTGAAACTTCATCAATAATGAGTAATTCAAGGTTTTTAAGTAAAATTTGTTTGGTTTTATTCATTTTAAAATGCCTTTTAATACTTGATTTGGTTTCAAAATAAAGATGCTCTACTTCATTTTTAAAATCATCAGCTGGTATAAAACTAGAAAAAGGCAATTGGAAAAAAGAGTGAATTGTCACACCACCTGCGTTCAATGCAGCAATTCCAGTAGGTGCCACAACCACTGTATTTTTATAAGTTGTTTGTAATATTTTTTTTTACAAAGTTGTCTTACCTGTTCCGGCTTTACCGGTTAAAAAAATATTGCGATTCGTATGCTGAATATACTGTAAAACAAGTTGTGCTTCTGCTGTCATGTGGTAAATATATCAAAGAAATTTTTGAACTGCAAATTAGACAAATGAAAATATAAAATTAAAACTAACTTTTTTAAAAAAATAAAATTTCATAATCTATTTAAGTTTTAAATAATCTAAATATTGAAAATTCAAAACATGATTTTTAAAAAACATCTCATTTATTTGCTGAATCTACCAATCTGTGTCTATTAATGATTTTATTTTCTATAAAAAACTCATATCATCAAACAATAATTTCATGAAAAGTAAAAATTTAAATTGCTCAAAAAAACCTGCAAGATTATACCTTGCAGGTTTAAAATCAAAATGAGGATTGTAACCCAACCCCTCTTTTTGTTTAATTAGTTCTACTATTTTGATAATCTTGTTCTAATCTATCAAACATAGCTTTATAACCAACTTCTTCTTTAACTTCCGAAAACATCGGCATCAGCTTCTTTGCAGCTTCTTTTACTTCTGCGTCTTGAACATATATTCTGTCCAAATATTCTTTTGCTTCCTCAAAAGAAATAAAAGAAGTAGATTGCCAATTATCTTCTAACCATTCGGTAAGGTTATTTCCGTTTTGTGTAGCGTTGATAAAATTATCCTGACCTATTTTTTTAAGAAAATCTTTTTCAGCAGGTTGTTCCTGTTGTTTTCTAACAATTTCTGTCAATTCTATATAATGGTCTTTTAATGCCTTATATTTATCACTGTTGAAAACATCAGAATCGGCTTTTTCTTGTGCAAAACAACTGAACCCGGAAAAAATTATCCCGAAAATCAAAAATACATTCTTCATAATTTAGGTTTTTAATCGTAACTATTTATAATACACTTATCATAATTTTCCTGACACGAAACAATTGCCACTTTATATGCAACCCGGGCATCTTCCATAGCTCTTTTTACTGCTTCTCCATCTATTTCTTCTGAAAAATAATCACTAAGAGCACCTTCCATTGAATCTGTATATTTATTTGTAGCATTCGTATTACAAGCTAATAGGTCATCTTTACAAGATGAATCTGAAGTATAGTATTTCAAACTTTCTTCGACCAAGAGTTCTGAGAACCTAATTTTATTGGATATAACTTCCTCATAAAAACCAATATTACTATCAAAATCGCTGGACATTAATATTTCTATTTCATCCCAGATTGTAATAGCTTCATCTACACTTAAAAAACTAGTGAAAGATAAATTATCTGAAATCCAAAAAATGAATTGTTCTTTTGTCTCAAAATCTGTAACCTCTTCCAGAGAATTTATTTTTGAAACAAATAGTTCTACTTTCGCTTCTAAATCTGTATGAGAAGCTGATTCAATATATTCATAAAAAATACTGTCAAATAATTCTTCTTCTCCTGCCGTAGAATTAGTAGTGTTCAAATTTTTTTGTTCTTGTAACGAGTTAATAATTTCTTCATCGTTACAAGAAACCAATCACATCATTAGTACTGCTGTGCCTAGCACACCAAATACTGCTAATTTTAATTTGTTCATTAGAATAATTATTTAAATATGCTGCCAACATAATTAACTTATTTTTAACCACAAAATAAATTTAGAACTTTAACATTTGGAAATTATAAAAAAACTTTCAAATAGACCATTTTTCTTTAAAAGAAAGATCTGCAAGATTTTTTTAGAAATTAAAATTATTTATCCTCTGTTTTTTCTTCTTTCTCAACTTTTTTACCTGTTTTTTCTTCGTATTGTTTGTTAAGTAAATTTAAGATTTCTTCTGTTAAATCATATTCTTCTTTAGCATATAATACAGAAGCAATATCGCCAGTTCCAAAAATATAATCGTAACCGTTGGTTTTAGCATAATCTTTAATGAAATCTTTCATTTGAGTTACCATAGAATCGCGTTCAACAGCACTTTCTTCTTGGAATTTACGCATGAAATTTTGTTCTTTTTCAGCCAAAGTAACTTGTCGACGTTCTAATTCAACCTGACGGTTTTGCGCCCATTCCATTCCTTTTGACTGAGCATTTTGTTGAAGATCTAAAACATCGCGCTGGAATTTTTTTGCATCGCGTTCTAATTCTTCTTGCATGCGATCAGACATCGATTTAAATTTTGATTCAAAATCTTTAAATTGCTGATAATCCTTCACCAGTTTTTCTGTATCGATATAAGCTGTTTTAAAAGTTTCTTTTTCAGAATTATTTTTTTCGTTCTCTGTTGCTGTTACTGCTGTTTCGTTTGTACAAGAAAGTAGACCCAAAGCTACAACAGCCAACATTATCATTTTTTTCATAGAAATAGATATTATTTAATTTAAGTAAAATATGTCACAAAAGTATTCAAAATAATTAAACACCATGACTTATAAAAAATTTATATTGTAAAAATAAAAATCATAAATTATAATTATTAAAACAATAGCTCAAATATTCGATTTAAGCGTGTTTTAAACAAAAGTAATATTTAGTGTTGTTTTAATTTTATTAATTAAAATAAACTTACTTTAAACCCGTTTTTTAAAAATATAGATGTGTGAAGAGTATTCTTTACTTCGTCTTGCTTTAAAATTAGATAAAAAACCAATTTTGATTGCTTTTAAAATATTTTTCTTCCCAGTTTTATATTGCTCAGATAAGAGAGCTACATAATAACTATCAAAATACATAGGTTCTATATGTATCAGTTCAAATTGATAAGGTTTAATTTTATTTGGTATACTTTTTTTACTGAAATGCCAAAGATGTCTAGGTACATCCCACGCAGCCCAAAATTCATTATAGTAAGTTGCATCATAAGATTTATAATTTGGAACTGCAATTACAAGTATACCATCTTCATTGAGCCTTTTGTTGAAGAAAGAAAAATAAGAATCCAAATCTTTCACATGTTCTAAAACATGCCAAAGTGTAATTACATCGAAAGTTTTATTTTCCTCTATTGATTCTATAGAAGTGTAAACTTCTATACTTTTTTGCTGAGCTATATTTCTTGCAGCAGTATTCGGTTCTACTCCTACTCCACTATTTCGTTTTGATTTAATTCCAAACTTCAAAAAATCTCCAGTACCACAACCAACGTCTAAAACATTTAATTTTTCTTTAGAATGAAAATTTCTAATCAACTTCCATTTTTTAGTAATTGTATATTCTTTGACTAATTGATAAATTTTTTCAAACCAATTTCTTTTCCCATCAGTATGAGAAATATAATTTTCGGAAGCATAATAAGAATCTAAATTATCCCAATCTTCAAAAACCGTTTGATACAATTCGTTTTCTGAATCATAAATTATTTCAAATTTTTTTTTGGAGACATTATAATCTTCAATTATTTTTCTCATTATAAAAAATATGTTTCACGTGGAACAATAGGAATTACAAAATATAATCAATTACAAAAAAAAATTAAATTTATCTACCCATATGAATTAATAAAATCGAAATATCAGACGGTGCTACTCCACTGATTCGTGAAGCTTGAGAAATAGTTGTTGGTCTGATTTTTTTTAATTTATCTTTTGCTTCAAATGACATAGATTTAATTTTATCGTAGTCAAAATTTTCCGGAATTCTTACATCTTCTAAGCGATTTAATTTATCGGCATTATTTTTTTCCTTTTCAATATAACCTGAATATTTAACTTGTATAAATGATTGATCGATTATTTCCTGATCCAATTCATTTTCTTTAATATATTCTTGAACTTTATTAAAGCGCAATATATCTTCGAATTCTAATTGCGGTCTCGAAAAAACTTTAAACATTTTATCTGCTTGTTTCATCGGAAAACTACCTTTCTCTTCCAAAATTGGATTTGCTTCAGCTGGTTGAACAGAGGTTTCTTTAAAGTAATGAACAAATTTTTCAGAGGCATCTTTTTTATGTTCCATTCTTCGTAAACGTTCTTCTGATGCTAAACCTAAACTATAAGATTTTGGTGTCAATCTTAAATCAGCATTATCCTGACGTAAAAGTGTTCGGTATTCAGCTCTAGAAGTAAACATTCTATAAGGTTCTTCCGTTCCTTTTGTAATTAAATCATCGATCAAAACACCAATATAAGCTTCGTTTCGTTTCAATACAAACGGTTCTTCATTCTTGATTTTTAAAGCAGCATTAATTCCTGCCATCAAACCTTGAGCAGCGGCTTCTTCATAACCTGTAGTACCATTAATTTGTCCAGCAAAAAACAAGCCATCTATGATCTTAGTTTCTAAAGTATGTTTTAATTGTGTTGGTGGAAAATAATCGTACTCGATTGCATAACCAGGTCTAAAAAACTTAACATTTTCAAATCCTACAACTGAACGTAAAGCTTTAAATTGAATTTCTTCTGGAAGTGAAGTTGAAAAACCGTTTACATAAACTTCAACAGTATTCCATCCTTCTGGTTCAACAAAAATTTGGTGACGATCTTTATCTGCAAATCGATTAATTTTATCTTCAATTGATGGACAATATCTAGGCCCGATACTTTTAATTCGACCTGCAAACATTGGCGATCTATCGAAACCTTCACGTAATAAATCATGAACAACATTTGAAGTGTACGTCATAAAACAAGAACGCTGTTTTGGTAAAGGTTTCGTACGATCTAAATACGAAAATTTCTGAGGGTTAATATCCCCAGCTTGTTCTTCCATCTTAGAATAATCCAATGAACGACCATCTACTCTGGGCGGTGTACCTGTTTTCATTCTTCCAGATTCGAAACCTAAACGATCTAAGTCTTCTGTAATTCCAAAAGCTGCACCTTCTCCTGCCCTACCTCCACCAAATTGTTTTTCTCCAATATGAATCAATCCATTTAAAAAAGTTCCATTGGTTAATATAACTGTCTTGGATTTAATTTCAATTCCAAGGTTAGTTTTCACTCCGATAATTTTATTCCCTTCAGTTAATAATCCTGAAACCATTTCTTGGTAAAAATCTAAATTTAGAGTTTGCTCTAACATAATTCTCCAACTTTCTGCAAAGCGCATACGATCACTTTGACATCTTGGTGACCACATAGCTGGTCCTTTTGATAAATTCAGCATACGAAATTGAATAGCGGATTCATCAGAAACAATTCCAGAATAACCACCCAATGCATCAATTTCACGAACGATTTGTCCTTTTGCAATTCCACCCATAGCAGGATTACAACTCATCTGAGCAATATTTTGAAGACTCATTGTAATCAATAAAGTTTTCATCCCCATATTTGCTGCTGCAGCTGCTGCTTCAGATCCAGCATGACCACCTCCAACAACAATCACATCATAAGTACCAAACATTGTAATTTATATTAATTGTTCCACGTGGAACGTTATTAAATAACTTCTTAAAATTATTGTTCCACGTGGAACATATTTATTTTTTCTTGTTCTTTAAGGCGCATTAATTTCGAATCTTCTTCTGTCTTATCTAAGTAACCACAATAGTGTAAAATTCCATGAGACATCACACGTAAAAGTTCGTCTTGAAAGGATACCTCGTATTCTTTGGTATTATCTAAAACACGTGTAATAGAAATAAAAATATCTCCAGAAATCATCTCCCCTTCACTATAATCAAAACTAATAATATCGGTTAAAGTATCGTGGTTTAAATATTGAACATTTAATTCATGAAGATAATCGTCATCACAAAAGATATAGTTTAATTCTCCTAATTGTTTTGATTCCGATTCGATAATAGAACGAATCCAAACTTCGTAATGCGCTTCGTTTTCTAATTTAAAATCGGTTTCATAATTGAATAATATCATAAATATATTTTATAAAAAAATGCTTACAAAGATACAACTAAACTGAAAGACAATAATTTAAAATAATGGTAATTTTTTAAATTTCTGAATACTAAAAAAATAACTGAAAGGATATTGTAGAATTGCAACCGATGTATAGATTCTAGAAACAATTATTAAAGCTGTTAGTATAGAATCTATAATTTTAAATTTCAGCCTATTAAAAATTTGTCACAAGTAAATGGAACATGTGCTGAAATTCGAAAAAACGATATTTATAGTTCTTTTTTGTATTTAATAGTTTGATTATTAAGATATTATATGAATAAAAAATAATAAACTATTTATAAGGTAGATTTTTGGAATAGTTTTCAACAGTATATTAATATAAATAAAAAAAATAATTTAATTTTTAAAAATTTATTTCTTCTATTATGCTTGTTAATATAGGTAATAACTTTTTGAGTTTTTACTTTGATTAGTGAGTTATCAAAACTTTTCCACAATATTAAGTAAACTTAAAGGTGTTAAAAATCATTTGTTTAGTTAAGAATTGTTGAGAATTATTTCTTGAAGTAAACACTCTTTTACTAATAACTATTTTTATGTTTTGATGTTGAAAACTGAAAAGTTGTTGTGGATTAGTTCAGCGTATTTTCTAACAATTTTTCACATAACCAATCGATTTATTTTTACTTAATCTTTTTGGTCAATTAAAAAAATTTATCTTTTCAGACTTATACACATTTTTTAACAATGTTATCAAAACGTTATCAACCTCTGTTATAACTTTTATTTCTTAGACTATTACTTTCTGATTTACTTTTATTTAAACTTACCTCCTACACTATCAGTTATTTTTTTAGGTTGAAACTTTAAGTTCAAAAGTTGGTATAAAAAAAATCCAACTAAGTTTTAGTTGGATTTACTTTTACTAAGTCGATTGAAAATAAATTTTATTATGAAAGTAATAACAGCTGACTTAAGACCCGATGAAGATTGAAAGGTTGAAGCTATGCCCGATATACCCTTTTTTGCGAGGTTTCCAGGACTTAATTGATTGGTAATACGTTCTACACTCAAACCCATCTTTCTAATTCTAATTTCGCGTTCTAATTTCAATATTTCCAAATCTTCGTCTATTTCTTCGAAAGTTGTATATTCTTTTTTCATCACTTAATTATTAAAAAATATATCTGAAAACTTTTTCAAGATTGGAATATCAATTAAAGATTTTCTAAACTTATAAAGCAATGCAACTAAAATGATATAAAGAGCACCGACTATTAAAAACCCTAAGGTAATACTCTCTAATTCTGTACCAATTGCATATGCTGCAGCAAATGATAGAAAAATAAGTGCAAGCGTTAGTAATAGAGTTATCCCAAAGATTCTAAACATCAAAGCCAAAGCTTTAGTAGATATTTTAAAACCAAGTAACTGATAATAATCTAAATTGGTTTCAATAAACTGCTTTGCTTCGGATTTGATGTCATTGATATGTTCTTTTATATCTTTATTATCAGACATAAAAAATTATTTTTGTTCAGATTTAGCTTGCTCAACTTTACTTCTAGTTTGATCTGCAGCGATCTTAGCATCAGCTTTTAATTGAGCCAATTTTTTTTCTAAAGTAGAAATTACTTCTTCTGATTTATTTTCCGCATTATCAATCAATGAATCGATGGAACTACTCAAGTTTGAAGATTTAGCTGAAACAAGACTTTTTACTTGATTTTTTAAATCCTCTAATTTATGTGAAACATCATCTCTCCCTTCTCTAAAACCTTTAGAGATTCTTCTACGAGTTTTGTCTCCTTGATCTGGAGCTAATAAAATTCCTGCAATTGCTCCTACTGCTGCACCGGCTAAAATTGCTACTAAGGTGTTTCCTGTTTTTTCCATAACTAATTTAATTTTAAAGATTATTAATGAAATAAAATTACAAATAAATAATGAAATAAACAATTAAAAAAATCTTAAATTTTGTAATAATTTTTTTAAAACAATTCATTTGCAAGGAAAAATGGCATTATTATCAAAAATTAATCAGAGTCTAAGTCAAAGGTTTCCGAAGGGTTTTCTGTATCGACATTATTAATCATATCATCTCCGGCAACTAATGTACAAACCAATGTATCTCCGGTGATATTAACCACTGTTCGAACCATATCTAGAATGCGATCAACAGGGAAAATAATAGCAATCCACGCTGGATTTAACCCTACAGATTCCATAATTATAATCAACATCACCAAACCAGCACTTGGAACCGGAGCTGCACCGATAGATGCTAAAGTTGCTGTTATTACGATGATTAACTGTTGCGACATCGTTAGGTCAATCATATGCATTTGTGCTAAAAAAACAACTGCAATTGCTTGATAAAGACTTGTTCCATCCATATTGATGGTCGCTCCTATTGGCAATACGAAGCTTGAAATTTTCTTATCAACTCCTAAGTTTTTTTCTATACATTCCATGGTTACAGGAAGTGTGGCCGCACTGCTTGAAGTTGAAAATGCTAATGCTTGTGCCGGACTGATTCCTTTTAGAAAGCTTTTATAAGTAATTTTTTTTGAAAATAGACTAGCTGCTAAAGGATAAAATACAAATATAAAAAGTAAAAGTCCTAATAAAACGGTAAGTGTATACCAAGATAATCCTTTAAAAATTTCGATTACCTTGCTTACATCATCGCCTGCCATTTTGCTTACGACTCCTGCAAGCAAAGCAAATACGAAAAACGGAGCTGCCTGCATGACAAAATCGACCATTTTGAGAAATACAGCTAAAAATCCATTGATAAATTGAATAACAGGTCCCGATTGTTCTTTGGGTATAAAAAGTAAAGCAACACTAAAAAAGATCCCAAAAAAGATAATTTGAAGCATCAACGTATTGTTTGACAATGAAAAGAAAAAGTTTTCTGGAACTATATCTACCAACATTTGTAACGGACCAGCTTCTTTCATTTGCTCGGCGGCTTCCATTCGCTTTTGCAAGTCTTGGTTAGATGTTGATTCATCTATATTTCCTTTTATTTGCTGTACTCTTTCTTTATGTTCGGGCATTTGATGATAATAAACACCATCTTTTATTTCATGACCTTGTGAAGTTGCCCAAAGTTCATAATTCAAACGATTTTCTATTAGACTGGCTTGATCAATACGTCCACCGGGATTGATGGTATTTACTAAAATTAATCCAACGCTTATGGCAAAAAAACTAGTCATTACAAAAATAAGTAGGGTTTTTCCGCCAAGTTTTCCTAGACTGACTGTATCGCCCAAATTTGAAATTCCACTGATAATGGATAATAAAACCAAAGGAACTGCAATGAGTTTTAATAAATTTATAAAAATTGCTCCAAATGGGTCAATCCAATCGATGGTAAACTGACTCCAACCCATAGAGCTGGAAATCAAAGCCCAAATGATACCTAAAACCATTCCAATAATGATCTTCCAATGCAATGCTAATTTCTTTTTTTCAGTATTTTTTTTGCTCATAATTCTAATTTGACCAGGCTAAGTTAAAGATTTTTTATAAAGCACTATTTTTTTTATCGTTATTTGCGTATTAAATACAAAGGTAGTATTCGCATTTAATAAAAATTATTATTTTGATATTCAATTATTTATATAGATATTTTTAGCGTCTAACAAAATAATTATAGCAAGCAGATTCTGCGGGAGTTATTAATAAAAAAATAAAAATACCTCTCAATTTGAGAGGTATTTTATAATGTTATTTACTTTCAATTTTAGCCCATGTGTCTCTAAGTCCTACGGTCTTATTGAAAACCAATTTTTCTTCTGTAGAATCTTTATCTACACAGAAATATCCCAATCTTTGAAATTGAAACTTATTTCCTTCTTGGGCTGTTTTTAAACTTGGTTCCAGATAACCAGTAATAACTTTTAAAGAATCTGGATTAATAAACTGTTTAAAATCTACGTCTTTATTTCCATCGGGATTTTCGTGAGTAAACAAACGATCGTAAATGCGGATTTCTGCTTCTAAAGCATGTGGAATTGAAACCCAATGGATCGTTCCTTTTACCTTTCTCTTTGAAGCTTCTGTACCACTACCCGATTTAGATTCAGGGTCGTAGGTTACATGAATTTCTTTGATGATCCCATTTTCATCTTTTACTACTTTTTCACCCTTAATGATGTAAGCATTTTTTAAACGTACTTCTTTTCCAAGGGTTAATCGGAAAAATTTTCTGTTTGCTTCTTCCAAAAAGTCTTCTCTTTCAATCAATAGCTCTCTCGAAAAAGGTACTTTTCTATAAGTAAGTTCTTCTGTTTCTGGATTATTTTCTGCATCTAACCACTCTTCTTGTCCTTCCGGATAGTTAGTGATGATTAGTTTTACAGGATCCAAAACAGCCATAACTCTGTCGGTAATTTTATTCAAATCTTCTCGAACACAAAACTCTAATAATGATACATCTATTAAATTGGTTCTTTTGGCAATACCAATTGTATCAGCAAAATTTCGGATTGCTGTTGGTGTATAACCTCTTCGACGCATACCAGAAATAGTACTCATACGTGGGTCGTCCCATCCTGAAACATGCTTTTCATTTACCAATTGCAATAGTTTTCTCTTAGAAACAACAGTGTGCGATAAATTTCTACGAGCAAATTCGCGCTGTTTAGGTCTTATTTTGTTTTCATCATAGATTTGATCCAAAAACCAATCGTATAATTCGCGGTGAGGCAAAAATTCTAAAGTACACAAAGAATGTGTAATTTGTTCGATATAATCGCTTTCACCGTGTGCCCAATCATACATTGGATAAATGTGCCAATCTGTACCTGTTCTGTGGTGAGATGTATTAATTATACGATACATGATCGGATCGCGCATTAGCATATTTGGCGAAGCCATATCAATTTTTGCACGTAGTATATAGGCTCCTTCTTCAAATTCGCCATTTTTCATTCGTTCAAATAAATCTAAATTTTCTTCAATCGAACGATTTCTATTTGGCGATTCAATTCCGGGTTCTGTTGGTGTACCTTTTTGTTGGGCAATTTCTTCAGGAGATAAATTGTCAACATAAGCTTTTCCTTTTTTAATCAGCTCCACTGCCCAATCGTATAATTGTTGAAAATAATCTGAAGCATATACTTCTTGATCCCATTCAAAACCTAGCCATTGTACGTCTGCTTTAATTGCATCTACAAATTCTTGTTCCTCTTTGGTTGGATTAGTATCGTCAAAACGCAAGTTAACTGGCGCATTGTATTTCAGGCCTAAACCAAAATTCAAACAAATGGAAGAAGCGTGTCCAATGTGCAAATAACCATTAGGCTCGGGCGGAAAACGGAAACGTAATTTTTCCGAAGGTAATCCGATTCCCAAATCTTCTTCGATGATTTGCTCTATGAAATTTAATGATTTTTCTTTTGTTGACATATTTCTGAATTAAAAACACAAATTTATCAAAAAATCCTGACATTTACAGTATGTTAATTGCTTTAAAATTTTGTAAATTTACCGATTGAATTTTTATGTTATGGGAATTATTCGACTCAAAAATATTCGGGTGTTTACCAACCATGGTTGTTTGGTTGAAGAAGCCAAAATTGGCTCGGATTACCGAGTAGATTTAGAGATTAGTGCCGATTTAGGAACTTCTGCAAAAACCGATGAATTAACAGATACGGTAGATTATGTACATCTGAATCAGATTGTGGTTAGAGAAATGGGAATTCGTTCCAGATTGTTAGAACATGTAGCCCAACGTACTATCGACAGTATTTTTGAAGAATTACCTATGGTTCACAGGGTTTTATTGGAAGTTGCAAAAATAAATCCACCCATCGGAGGCGATGTTGAACAAGTGAGCATTGTGATGGAAAAACATCGTTAGATGAAATTGAAATTTGTGAACAGATAAAATTTGAGTTCTAAACTTTTTTTATGGATCAATTATACACTAAGGCAGAAAAATTAAAGAAAAAAAAATACATAGATTTATTGTTTTCTGAAGGACATTCTGTTTCAAAATATCCGTTAAGATTGGTGTATGTTCCTGTTAAAGATTTGGAAGTTCCTTTACAAATGGGCGTATCTGTTTCAAAAAGATATTTTAAAAATGCGGTAGATCGCAATTATTTTAAAAGGGTTTTACGTGAATGTTATCGCTTAAATAAACATATTATTCTAAAAGATCTAGAGCAACCTTATGTGATGATGTTTTTTTATCAAACTAAACAGCGTTTATCCTACGGAGAAATTGAAGAAAAAACAAAAGAACTTTTTAGTAAATTATCAAAAAGGTTAGGTGATAAATAAATATGCTATTTTTAACTAAAAAATATGTAATTAAATTGCTTTTTATATAAATTAATGTGCTTTGTTTAATACATAAGTGTTTGTTCATGAAACTATAAAACGGTTTGTTTTTTCCTCGATTCTAAAAAAAATATAAATCAACCCGTAGTGCATTATTAAACGAGATTAATTTTTAGGTTGTTAATATTTCTGTCGAATACAAATTTATTGAGATATTGAATGGTTGTAAGTGTTGTAATTTTAGCTAAAATTCGGGTTTTAAATCC
>Ga0265293_10009709_pt1 | contig 13736 bp, 10 predicted proteins | sample Munlanlewell138R_FD_192505 | JGI IMG/M metagenome (GOLD analysis project Ga0265293, IMG submission 192505) | Leachate microbial communities from a municipal landfill in Southern Ontario, Canada - Leachate well 138R | ecosystem: Engineered > Solid waste > Landfill > Unclassified | place: Canada...
AACAGCTTCCTATCAAGGTTGGCACGCTTATAAACCTCCACATCAGTTTTGTCCTTGGCATCAATTAAGCGTAGGAGAGTTGTCGAAAAGGGCTCATCGAGATTATCTATTAAGTCATCAATGCCTGCTGGGGCCTTAAGTACCTCCTCTGAAATTTGCGGCATTGGTGAGTCATATTCTATATGGTCAACATCAGATAAGGCTCTTCGCTCAATATCAAGCAGCTCTCGCCGTGATAGTTTATGCTCTTCAATATAGTTGTCATCAATATAGCTTGCAACTTCTCCCAGTAGCTTCTCGCTAACCATAAATGAGTCTTTATCGAATACGGCCAGATAGATATCCATGTCATGATTGCCAAGAAAATCCTTGATTGCAATAGTCGCTACCTTGAGCGCTTCACTCTTCGGATATCCATAAATGCCGCTTGAAATAAGGGGAAAAGCGATGCTTTTGCACTTATAGTCTTTGGCAAGATTAAGAGAGTTTAGATAAGCTGAGCGAAGAAGTTTCTCGCTTACCTTGGGGCTTGAAGGATCATAGACCGGTCCTGCAACATGAATAATGTAGCTTGCCGGTAAGGCAAAGCCCGGTGTAATTACAGCTTCACCTGTTTTTATAGGTGAAAGCTCATTGCATGCTTCTTGTAGTTCGTTTTTCCCAGCCGCTTTAAATATAGCTCCGCAAACACCGCCGCCCATTTTAAGTTCCGTATTTGCGGCATTAACGATTGCATCGGTTTTTATCTTTGTGATGTCCTGTCGGACGATTGTAAAAGGCATTGGTGCAGTACCTCCTTATTTTTGTTAATTATTATATCGTCTTTCTTTCTTATACTCGATTGATTATACGAGGATTTCGCTGCTGTAGATAAGCCACACTATTGGTAAAATAGTCATCACCGTTAATTGATGTGACAAATTCGTTAATTAATTGATTACCAAAAGAAAAATCTGATACCATTGCACATATTTTAATCAACTCTGCAGCGCAGATAGGGTTTCTATTAGACAGATGGTATGCCTTTTTCATTTCTTCATAGGCCAATGTAATAAGACCGCTATATCTTAAGGCATCGGCTTTATTGAAATGGGTATCGTAGTTTAATTCCATTTTACATAAGGCATTGGCTGCCCATATTCCCCTAAATCCAACTTCATTTATGGCTATATCGTAAAGCTCTTTATATGAAAGCTTCTGATATGGTGCGGCCATTTCTATTGCAAAGGGAGCTATACCCAATTCATAGAAGCCTTCGCAGTATGAGTTTATGTATTCTAAATCTTCTTGTATCGTATTTTCCTCAACATTATAAACGGAGAACTTGTCAGTCTTAAAAGAACCAGCAAAGGCATCTTTTTCAATGGCATAAGTACATGTTGTATCAAATAGGATTTTTACATTATCTCGCAATGCAGAAATCCTATAAGAAAAATCAAGCCCTCCGAAACTATTGTGAAGTACCTGTTGTTGATCTTTGAAGAAGTCAGCATTTTCTGCCCAAGCAACTATATGGTATTTTTCTTTATTATCTACCAAAAAGATTGTCAGATTATTTTTTGGGATATTAGCTACTTGGGCATCTGTATCTATATAAATATTCCCATCATAAAAAGTAAAGGCATTTTGAAAATCTTCCAGATATGGAATGATGACATAAACTACCTTACTTTTACCTTTTAAGTAATCGGCTCTTATTTCATCATATTTTAAGCTAAAGGAATAACCGCCAAGATATTCGTCTAATTCTTTTGTATAAGTTTTGTAGTTGGGGAATTTATTTGCCTTTAGCATGAACTTTCGATCATGATCTGCAAAATCCTGATGTAGACTTTCATGATAAACAACAGAAGCCAAAGCTTCATAAGAAACTTCATTACTATTTAATGCCCGACTAATAATAATTTCGTTATTATATAAAGCATATTTTCCGTTGAAAGCTGTCCAATATTCATCAGACCATGAAATATTAGGTCGAGGCAAAGTTTTTGAATCATAATATTTTGTGCGAACTTCATCAAGTATTTTATCCAAGTTATACATCGGTTTGCTCATATTAATTATTGTTTTCTATAACCCAAAACTTCCTTTCAGTCCCAAATGTGCCTTTATCTCTTGGGGCAAATCCCAATGCTTCGCAATACTTTGCATATTCCTGATTTAAGGCTGGATCACTTAAAGGCTTCCCACCCAAAATCTTTGATATTGCAGGATTGGTTTCTTTCCCATCTTTCGTATCATTGTTCAAATGTGCATCCATTGAATTATCTGTATAACCAATGAACCTGCTGGGGTAAAATCTATAGGTATCTGAATCCTTAGCCGCAACAAAACAAGTTCCTCTTTTAATTAAATTCAGTGCAAAATCGTATTCTGGATCAACTTGAGAATAGAGATATCTATCTAAGGTTTGGATATTTGTCATTATCTCATTAAAATTAGATATGGTTTTCATGATTAACACTCCTTTTTCTTACATGTATTTTTTACTGCTGCCTATCCCATCCTTTAACTATCCTTGCAATTCCTTTTTTAATTTCTCAATAATAAGATTCTCACGAGCTTCAAAAAATTCCGGGAAGTTTGTAAATGAAAAATCAATGTCAGAAGGAATTAAATGCCTTTTACAGTACTCTCGTTTGGCTTCTGCTGTGGGTAAATTTGTTTCAAACCACTCTTTATAATCCTTATCCTTTTTTGAAGTGTTATCAAGTCCTTCGAGAAGTTGAAGATTACCAATATAGTTAAAATTGCTAATAAAATCGGTTATATCAACAATTCCTCTTCGGCGTAATTTCCTTTCCGTAAATTCTGCTTTGGGGAATATATGATCAACATGGAACAAATTGTTCATGTCTGCCCAAGGGTAGAGAATGGACATTACAACCAAAGTATCCCCTTGTCCAAATTTTTGGAACAGCAGGTTTTCAATATCTGCATCCGTAAACTCATGGGTTCTGTTTGTACCCTTAAATCTGTCAACAATTTTCTCAAAAGGAAAGTCAGCTTTGTCATTTTTTTGAATAATTTCCCGAATAGGGCGAAGGACACCATCAGGCTGGGAGCTAAAGACACGCTTCAACATGGCACTGACAAACCATTTCTTAATTTTCCGTACATTCTCCGCATTTTTAGGGGATGCAGCAAAATTTGTGGGTAATCCCATATGTTTTATGTAATAGGCTATAGGGATAAATAAATTATTGGATGTTATATTATCTCTATTGAAGCCCAAGCGGGCAACTAAAGTGACTGCCTCCCTGAGGGCTGTTATGATGTTTTCCCACTCATGCTGAATTTTCATCATATTGGTATGATTAAAATTATCAATCTTAAAAGCGATATCCGGAAAATCGCAGAGTACTAAGCAGGCTTTAAGGATAAAATCTTTGTTGACATTAAATCCTCGTCCGATGCGATTCAAGTCATCAACCGCCTGATGGATTTCATCCCGGGCATCCAGCTGGTCCCATTGTGCTGACGCAATAGACAGCAGTAAATCAGAATAACTAAGCTGTGTTCCTCCGCTATTTACCCGTATGAAAATATTGAGTACCTTATCAAGCTCGTTGCTTTTTTCAAGATAATAGCTAATCGTACCGTCACTATGAACGGCTTTCCATAATTTACTCAATGTATCCGTTGCAAAGGTACCCTTTTCTGTGTCATATTCTTTACCTGAATCCTGTGCTGATTTCAGCAAATATGGAACAACCTTTTGCTGCAAGTAAATAACCACATCGGTTAATTCGTTGAATTTAAGTATATCACCCACAGCAAACCAATAGTGATCTTCATCATTGGAGCATTCATCATTAGTTAAAAATGAAAAATCATAAAACCAGTCATCATCTTCAGACTTGCTAAGTAAATTCAAATACAGCTTTCTAACTGGGTAGGCCTTGGGATTATCATAACGGAAATATGGTTTCTTATAAGCGTATGTTCCCATCAGCCCAACATAGAGAGATGTTAGCCGCTGTTGCCCATCTAAAATAGCTGTGATAGATTCACTACCGGTAATACTTGCTTTGGTGTTGTGACGGCAATCCCTTTCATGATAATTCCTGAGAAATTCATAAAAAACAAATTCATTGCCATTTTGTTTGCCGACTTCCCAAAACAGGAATGAGCCTATGGGATAGCCAAGCATAAGGCTATCAAATAATTGGGTAATCTGGTCTACATCCCATACAAATTCTCTTTGGATAGAAGGTAGCAAATACTTTTTACTATGAATGCTGGCAATAGCTTCTTTTATTGTAAGTGCAGTTTGAAATGCCATTATTTCTCCTCCTGTTAATAATATCTGAAATATTATTCTTCCGTTATTGCTTCCTCATCAAAAATCCGATCAAGTTCAGCATTGGATGTTACACTACGAACTCTATTTCGAATGCTAAGCTTACTCATGTCTAAACGGTAGAAATGATCTCGTTTGTCCGCACCTTTTGCTTTGCGAATAAGTTGTATCCGGCCAAAATATTCACCATGCTTTTCGGCAAATTTTGCAAGACCAACGGCCTTTGGATAGTTATCCTTACGGCTGGGATCATGGGGCTCCAGAATATCGAAAACATACCCATTTGCATTAGTACGAACAACAATAAGGTCTGGGAACATGGGGGTTGTTACACCACCTACTTCGTATGGAATTTCAAGGGACCATTTTTTACGATCAAGATTGCGAAGCCACGCTACTGCACCTTTGGCTTCCTGCATCTCTTCCTCAATAACACCCTTTTCCCAATCTCCTAAGCTAACTTTGAAGTCTCCGCCCTCGGAAGGGATAAAAAGATGATTTTCTAAGGCAATAGCATCTTCTCCTATAGAAAAATCTATAGACTGGGGCAGCTGCCAATCAAGTGCGATTGGAATAGTGGAGGACTGTGCAAGTTTTCTATATGTATCCTTGCGATCTTCCTTTAAGTGGCGGAAGGCTGATTGATGGGTATCATATAACTCATTGAATAACCTACCGGCAAATGCTTCAAGCCTATCCATTGCTTCACTGTCACTGGCCAGAACAATCATTTCAGTTTTTACATCTTTGGCTTCACGAGTAGCATGACGAATCCAATACTCTTTGTGTAAGCCTTCGCCGAAGATTTTTCCCGCCCGCTCAAATAGATTATTCATATCAAAATCCGAAAGCGAGATAACTTCATTTGATTCCATAATTTTGTTTGCAACATCACTGCCATAATCGATGGTAAGGGAATAGAGGCCAAAGCCTGTAGTTGCTTTGGATATGGTCTCAAATTTGCCCGATTCTCTTAAAGCAGTGATTTCTTTTTCAAATTCATCAAGCAATTTTTTTAACATAGTCTTGCGAGCCCCTGGTGCAATCATATCTTGGGTAAGGGCACGAGCAAGGGCAATCAGCCTGCGTAGAGCTGGTTGCTTTCTTGCCGAATCTATGCGATATGTTATTAAATTCATATCGCTAAACACATCTGCAAAAGCAGGATTTCTTTTTAATGTGATTAATTCCCTGTGTGAGCCTGTTTCAGCAGGGATATATGCTTCACCATCACGCAGGGCTTGCTCCACCATCTTGACAGTTTCCTCATCGAAGAATGGCAGGTAAAGGCTGACATTATTTAATTCAGCATCGGATTCAACACGGCGGGCAAGAGGGGTACGGATCATCCGCCCCAGCAGCTGAGCAATGTGAGTATAATCACTGGCGTTCCTAAATGACATCATTGTCTCGGCACGAGGGCAGTCCCATCCGGTGGAAAGGTTCATCTTAAAGAACACAACCATCGCCTTTTCATCATGTTCAATTCGGGATGCATCCACTTTGTATATATCTACATCACCTACTTTGATGGTTTCATATTTATCAAATGTATGAATTGCCTCACCGGCACGGAGCTTGCGTCCAAGAGTATCTTCAATTACAGTGATACAATTTTCCAAATCTGTGTGGGTGATCAACCGTTCATTGCCATCTTCAACCTGAACTACAAGAATAGGGCGAACAGGATTTTTAATTTCCTCATGGTCAGAGTAAGCCGCCCAGCGTTCGCATTTATCTTTCCAGTTAGCAACAGCTTCTTTAAACATTGTCATATCAGCATTTATTGCAATTTCAGGGAAATGTATTATAATTCTATCTTTCAATAAGCCGGATTCCCGGACATCCTCCGGGGGAACAGCAACTTTTTGGATAGTAGAAGTAGTATCGGCTACAAGTCGTTGAAAACGCTGTGGTGTTGCAGTTACACCTATAACAAGTGGCATGATAGGCATTCCATCTTCTTTGCTGCCTTTAATAAATTTTTGCATAATGGATTGCGCTCTGTTTTCCGCTTGCGGTGTAGCTGTACCTCGGTGTGCCTCGTCTATAACAATATAAAATGATTTTGGTTGGCGCTTTGCCGTATTGGCAAGTGTCTCCCAAATTGTATATTGGCGCAGGTCCGACTTCTGGGTGAGAAGCTTGTCTGTACCAAGTTTTTGTGTATTTAAAAAATAGATTCCACCCGGTGCAAAATATTCGGAGTCATAGTTGGAATCAATTATGTGGATGTCTCTTGCGCGGAATTTATCTGATTTGCTTTCGATTTTTAAGCGTGTTTGTTCATTCAGCTCAGGCATATCTGAAAGCCAGACAAAAATAGAATCAGGCTCAGCTATACCATAGGCATGACCGAAAATAATGTCCTCAAACAGAGCGGTCATAATAATTGTCTTTCCTGCACCCGTGGGAGCGGTAAAGGAAATAACCTGCGGGTCTTTTTCGCTCCAAAGGGTATGTGCTTTTTGTATCTTTTCATGTAAGTCAGCAAGTGCTACTTCTTGAAAAGGAAATAAGGTTGCTCTCATAGACTATTCCTCCTGCTCCCAATTACGAAATTATCAATATAGTCACGATATAACTGGTAGGTATAAGTGGCCTCGATACCATCAGACATCTCCCTAAATGCCTCCTCAGAATTCGTGACAAAATACACTGTTTCAATTATACCGACATCAAACAAGGCTTCAGAGAACTTGCCATAACAATCTTCATCAAGCAGAATTGCAAAAGAATTCTGCGGAAGAATCAGCATATCCGGTAATTCTATGCCATCTAATTCTGGTCGCTCGCCGACAGCACCTGCTTTTAGCCACAGAAGGGGCAGTATTTCATGAAATTGCTGGCCAAGGGAAACACTGTTCTTATCCAAAAATCCAAGCTTAAAGTATTCTACATTGGCGGCAAAGCCTTCACTCATTTGCCGCTTGAATGGTTCAGCTATTGTGATTGTACCGAGTAACTCAACCACTTTTGTTTTTATTTCATTAAAAATACGGTTCTCTTTTGCAACAATATAGAAATCAGTAATATGCTCTTGGTCTTCAAGGGCTTCGAGCCATTCGTCAGCTGCTTCTGGATCAAAAAGAATTGAAGCGGTGTATTTCTCCGATACTACAAAACGGCTGTCGGCTTTAACGAGGGATTGTGGCAGCTTATTCTTGCCCATAAGAGCAACAATTTGTTTTTTTGCAGCAAGCACAAGTCCCGTAGGGTTTTCTACGAATCCCAGTTGATAAAAGGAGCGGTTGGTCTCTTTATCGGTTGTCAGATTAGTAAAGTATTCCCCTGTTAAAATTGTGCCATCAGCTCGTTTGCCAAGGATGCTATATTCCGTACGAGGCCAAGTTACCGAGCGGCATATGCCACGGCTTTCCCACTCAGGGTCACCCGGCTGATGACCAGCAGCTTTCAATTCCCGTACTTCAGCCTCTGATACCTCATTGTTGGTGACAAGGATACAGCGGCGCTTGCCGTCATCCTCCGCATTAAGCAAATTAACCGCATGAAGTGTGGTGCCACTGCCTGCGAAGAAGTCAACGATAAGAGCGTTGGGGTTATCCTTAATAATTATGCCCACTGCATCGTGCACTGCATATAGAGATTTAGGAAAGGAAAAGGTATTTGGTTTATTAAGTATATTCGTAATCATGTCAGTTCCATATGTTCCAGCGTTATGGGAATTTCGATACCAAACAGTCCTAACTAGTTGATTTATTTCCCCAGAATATTCAACATTAACAGCTCCCGTAACATTATCACGTCCAGTTATAATTATCTCTCCGCGTTCTATCTGTTCTCGCTGCTTCTTAAACAAATATTTAATAGGCCAGGTTTTTCTTTTAGCATCAAATTTCCCAACGGAAACATAGCCAATTTCTATCATCTGATTCAAGGTATCATTACTCATTGACCACCTACCTTCAGATAAATCAGTACGGACAGGCCATGCTGCCCTATAGCCATCTATGGTAGCATCATAGTCGGGGTGACTTCCTAAAGGTAAAACATCTCCTGCCTTGACAACACGATTATTTTTTTCATCTATTAATATTGGGTAATATAAATTAGGAGAGTCTTGCCTATATGAGTCACTACCCCTTCTAAGTAAAGATGCCCATGTAACTTTTTTTGAAAAAGTTTCACTTTCGCCAAGCATTCTATCATACCAACTTGATAGATTTGCCTGTGGCATAAAAACATAAATAATATACTCCTCAACTCTTGCAAAATAATCCTGTGACACACCCTTATAATTGATTACATCCGTTACCATCTGAATATATGCCTCTGGGAAAACTTCCTCTAGCAATGTTCTCAGATGATGAACTTCGTGCTCATCAATTGTGACAATAAGTACACCTGTTTCAGGATTAAGTATCCTATGGGCAAGTTTTAGTCGTTTCTTCATCATAGAAAGCCACTTACTGTGTCTATAAGCATCGTTTGAATCTACATAATCATTATTATATTTCCAATCTCTTGCCCCTGTGTTATAGGGCGGGTCAATATATATGCAATCCACTTTTCCTTCATAAAGATATTCCAAAAGTTGAAGGGCGTGGTAGTTGTCAGCTTCAATAATCGTATGCCAAAGGTTGTCATCTGCCGCATTAAGTACTTTATCGATAGGCTCAAGGGAGGGGAAAATAGGTTCCCCAAACTGTGCCACAGATACGATTTCGCTAAGTGGGATGGCTTCAATCTCAAGGTTGATTTTATCCATGCAGGTAGCAGTTTCGCTATCTATTTCCTTTACTATGTATATATTATTCATTTTGCCTGTTTTCCGGGCAACAAATGAACCTTGCCTAATGGGTACGCTATAGAGTGGGGTACATTCAGGAACATGCTCCTCGAAAACTAAGCCGAATTTTTTATTCTTACTTAACCGATTTACTTCCTCCGTAAGTCGCTCACGGAGCACCGGATCGGTGATTTGCTGTAGTAAGTTTTTAATAACCGCCATGTAATTTCATCTCCTTAATTGCTGTCAGTTTACTATTCTGTTTCTTTCTCATCATTTGATCCAAAAGTGGATATAGGTTTATGTTTAGTTTCTGCAGTTTTGCGGCTCCAAGATTTGCCGAACAATTCATTTCCTACAGAAAGGCGGAGGACAGTTGCCTCATCAAGCATCCTGTAGGTATCATCTGTATATGTATCTGCCTTATCGAATGCAATAAATACCTGTTTGCCCATATCCCCGCATTCTTGATAAAGGCTTAGTATTTGTTCAAAGTCGGCATCTTCTATGCGCTTAACAATGCTTGAATCATGAATTAATGCAGGAAGGGGGGTCAAAGAAAGCATGCTTAAATCATAGACAACAAGCCCTTTATATGCCGTTCCTTCGCTCTTGTCGTTAGGAGTTTCAAACTCAAAGGATTTATCTGGTTTTAATGTCAATACAGGAGTAGCCCTATCACCGCCGGTAATGATATCATTAATTCTTTTCATTTCAGTGTTTACCTCAGATTCTGCACTTTCAAGCGCTTCCTCCTGTTTTCTACGTAGGTTGGCAAGTATATCCTCAATTTCCTTGCGTTTCTTCGATTGTTCCATTTCATTTTGCATAGCTTCATTTTCATCTTCGAGCCTCTCAATCTCACGGGATACACGTGCATATTGTGTGAGAATAGACTGGGAAAGTGTTTTTGCTACTCCAGTGTCCTCAATCTGTTTTTCATAAGAGGTGATGTCGGCATCTATGTATTCAATTTGCGGTACCAGCTGCGATACCTCTTCCTCAATATCTGCACGGAGGAAGCTATTAATTTTAGCGTGGAAGGTCTCCACATCGTTAAAGGCATCAATATTGGCTTCCGGGAAAAAGCGCAAAAGGGCCGAAAAGTCTTTCCTCAGAACACCATCATTTTCAGGCATATTATTTTGTACAGCGTTAAGCTGCGATGTAAGGAGACTTTTTCTTCTGATAAGCCTGCCCAGCTCTTTTTTTATATTAGCGAGCTTTTCAGCTTGCTTGGAATCAATCCCAAGAGCCTGTAAATTAGCTTCTTCATTTTGTTGGCATAGTTTATCTCTGCGCTTTTCTAAGGCTGTAATTTTTTCCTTATTCTCGCCAATTTTAGCTGTGATGTCTGAAACTGACCGCTCAATTTGTTTGCTTGGTTTAATACCATAGCTTTCTTCGGCAGTTTTAAGCTTCTGTATATCCTGAAATTTGTCCAATAATTTCAGTAGATACTCTACAGCCGTAGCCATAGTTTCACGTTCACCTTGTAAAGGCTTATGTTCATTGTGGTTGCCGTGTCCGTAAATGCGGAAAAAGCGATCGACAATCTCGCTAAAGCTAATACCTTGAAGATGTATCTTATATTCATCAAAAAGAAAGCCCCGATATTTTTGCAAAGGCATTTCTTCAATAACCCGGAACTTACTATCACACCGATTCACAACAGAAGGACGGCTTGTACTTCTGGAAAAGAAGTAGGATATACCGTCAAATTCAAAGATAAAGTCAATTGTGTGATGGTCAATATGATTTATAACATCCTTAGCAGCCTTGGTATAACCATCCCCACCAAAAACAAAGTCTAGTATAAGTAGGAAGGTAGTTTTTCCGATAGCATTACTGCCATCAGAGCTGCCAAGGACAACATTAAGCCCAGTGCGGAACGCTTCCGGCTGAGTTTTAAATTTATCGCATATTATTTGTTTTAACATAGCGCAGAACCTCCATACCTTCAGGAATTTCAATCTGTCCAAGTTTATATAAACAATCAAGAGCATCAAGAAAAACACTTATTTCCGACACTTTTGTCCGTGTTGCTTCAAGTAACTCATGGGGAGTCATATCCCGTTCCTCCAGTTTCTCAAGGATAGGTGCGAACAAGGATATTACGCTATCTGAGTAAGAATTAACTTTGCTTGGCATTCTCATTGAATAAATCACACCTCTTTACTAAGTATCCTATTATTATCTCACAAGCATCTTTATGCTTTTGTCCAACCTGCAAAAACAGATTGTCTATTAATAAATTCATTATGTATTCCTGGGGATCTGCAATATCCCCATTACTTTTAACCCCGCCATCAAGCATCAATGAGGCAGATTTCATTAATCCACCAAACATATTAGTATCAAATCCAATTTCCTGCTCAAGACGGCCGCATATTCCATTTACTGTTTTATAAAGACGAGCCATACTTGCGTTAATCTTATCTTTAAGGAATGGCTCATGGATTTTGCGTTCAATTTCTACTAAGTCTTTCATATCAGTGCCTTCTAAACCTTTGGTGTTTTTTATTTTATGTACTTCTCGTAAAACAGACTCAATTTGATTTTGAAATTTAATCCCCGATATCTTATCAAGAAAGGCCTGAGTTGCAGCACATCTTTTTTTACTCTCCAATAAATCTGTTATTTCATCCGCTGACATTTCTGAGACGATAGGGGCACAATCATCCGAACATAATGCAACAGCATTCTCATATTGGTCTCTTTCATTAGAAGGCTGTTTTAAATATACAATTTCATAATTTCCAACAGGTATTTTCCCACGTTTTGGAATGCCAAGTTTTTTGCCACATTTTAAGCAGTTACCGTTTGCTTCTGATAGCAAAGTAACCAGTAGGGAATCCTCCTGTACAGTTGCAGGTTTTAGCAACTTAATTTTATCTACAACATATCCTGCTACATCCTCAGCAAATTCTGTATCGGCCTTACCATTTTTAATATTAGGTAGGGAAAAGCTCGCTGCTTTATCAGCAATTAAATTAATCCCATCAATGCGGGAATTAAATGAAACAATATAGTCGTAATCAATTGACTCTATTGTTTTCTTGCCATATCTGTTTGTTGTTTTTGTAGCGGTATATAGAAAAATACCTGCTAAGAACGAATGAAATAAGAATTCAGTTTGGACTGCCAATTCCCTTTTGATAATCCCATTGACTAATTCAATTTTTGTATCATCCTCAATGCCATGCATTTTATTTTTAATCATTTCAGGCTTATCATTGGCGATAATATCTTTGAAAGCGAGAATTATTTGCTTTGATAAATTTTCATTTAAAAGTCCGAGGACATGGTCTTTAAAATATAAAGCTACTTCTTGAGGATCAGCGGTACGAGCTGGATCAGTAACATCTTTAGGCAGGTTTTGCTCGCAACGCAATAGTTTGGAGGTAACATCCTCCCGAACCCTGTCGGGGTTTTCCTGTCCGGCAAAGGTGAATTCATAATTTGGGGCAACAGAATGAAGCAGTGCCTCACACAGCTGCTTATTATCAACATTAACTGCCTTGCACGAAACAAGCACAGCCAGGTATGAACCAAAACATAACCTCATGCCGACCCCTCCCTTTCAAGTGAAACGTTGTCTATTTATTGTCCTCGTCGACATAGTCGACAATATCTCCAATATTGCATTTGAGTGCCTTACATATACGCGCCAAAATATCCATGCTGACCGGAAGATCCTTGCCTAACTTCGCCATTGTAGTGCTGGTTATGCCGGTTTCAGCCATCAAATCTTTTTTTATCATCTTTCTATCTATTAATAACTTCCATAGCTTATTGTAGCTAAACGCCATAGTATCGCCTCCAAATGAATGTTGCTCCAAAACAATCTGTCTGGAATATTTTATCATATGGCATTGCTAATATCAAGGTAAACTTTATTAACGCTGATATTGGCTTTACAAATTACAATATTTAAATTGAAAGCTGAATATTCATTAAAAATTAGCTACTCTCACTCTATGATATAGCTATTCCCGCTCCTCCAAGCTCGTCCTATTAATTAGTAAGCTGTTATTGTGCAAGGCAATAGCAGCTTTTTTATATGCCAAGGTAGCACGAATTTAATCGAAGGGAGGGATATTTGTATGAATGAGATTAGGAACCTTAGCAAAAAGCGTGTTGGAGATGTAAGCGAAGATGAGCGAATGTTCGTGATACAAATTAAAGATTGCATTACTCGAATTAGGGCAAATGCTGACGGAACATTAGAAATTACTCATGAACATGTAAAACCAGCAGTGTAAGTACAATCTCAACATAATGAAATCCGCCAGAACGCAAGACGGCAGTGCGGAATCCTCTGACAAAGGGGGTTCTCCTGCCGTCTTGTTTCATTTTGCGGATTCGGCGGCTCTGGCGGATTTCAAAAATTTGAAATCCAAAGGAGTCGATTTAAATGAAGGAACATAGAAAACTTTCAAAACAACACATAGTAAAAAAGAAGTACCAGATAAGAGTACAAGATGAGCTAGTGCCTGTAACAGAGGAAGTCTATTTGACTTATTACCGTATGAGACGCCGTGAACTTCATCTACAAGAAAAGGATGCAAAACATGGTGTGTTCTTTTATAGTGCCCTGGATACAAGTGAAACTAATGGAGAGGATGCAATCCCTGATTTAATCTCGCCCCGTGTGGAGGATATTGTGGTGGACAAGCTTAT
>Ga0265293_10009711_pt1 | contig 13729 bp, 12 predicted proteins | sample Munlanlewell138R_FD_192505 | JGI IMG/M metagenome (GOLD analysis project Ga0265293, IMG submission 192505) | Leachate microbial communities from a municipal landfill in Southern Ontario, Canada - Leachate well 138R | ecosystem: Engineered > Solid waste > Landfill > Unclassified | place: Canada...
TCAGTTAATCAAAGAGGGCTTTATGAGTAAAACGAAAATAAGGCACAGTATAGATTTAAAAAATATGTTAAAAACTGATAGACTCAAGTTGAAGCCTACCAGTTATCTTTTGTTTTACTCCCACTCGATATGTCCATTGATATCGTTTTGTATAAACGGCATAAAATCAGGGATTTTATTGTCAAATTTAGCCTAATTATCCGTTTTATTTCTGTTTCTCTGATTTTTTGCAAGCATATTGCAAGCATGAAGATCTATTATAAATTGTCTATATACTGTTTTATTTCCTTAAAAAGTTTAGTATTTTTAGTCAATGCAGAAATATTTCTAACACCATCTGGATAAGTCTCAATTATATTTTTGTGTATTAAAAGTATTGCATCCTTAATTAACTTTTCATCATTAAATTCTATTTTTTGATTTTTATATTTATCCTTTAATAATTTTGCTGTATTTAATATAACTATATCACCTGTATTCATAAACAAATACTCATCAATCTTATTCAAAAAATCAGAATGAGGTATGCCTAAAAAGTCAGATATTTCCGTCTTATTTTCGTTTCTTCTAGTCCTTCTATAACTGGTTATTATTTTGCTAATTTCCCTGTACATATTATTAGCTTCTATAACCCTATCTGCATTTATGTCCATCAATATTTCATCAATTTTGTTTTTATCAAACAATAGACCTTTTCCTCTTTTAGCTGTAGAAGCATACTCATCAAGCCAATATCCTACATAATGTTGTATAACGCTTTCTAATTTTATTGGAACAAGATTATTAAGACCCTTTCCTCCATAATGTTTTTTATATTCAAACTCATTGATTTGCCTTTCTAGATAATATCCTTTATTTTCTAATGATTTTTGCAAGTCTCTAATTATTGTGTGGTTTGCTATAAAATAACTATCTTTTATTGGATTTTGAGAATTCAAATACTCCGTAATCTTCATTCTTTCATTATAGTCTGATATTTCGATAATTCTTGTCAAAATATCCACTCCATTTTCAAGTTTGTTTTGAGTGTATAAATCATATAAAGATGTTACTGTTTGACACCCATTTACTATAGACACCCCTTTTAAAGAAACACTCAATTTATTTGGACTATTATTAACTTTATCGCATATAATAGTAACTCCATTATTATAGAAATAGAACATTTCACTTTCTTTAGGATTAGATGCTGTAGCCTTAATCGAATTGTTAACACTAGTTTTCCCCTCGTACAATCTTATATTTTCATCAAAAATAGTTTCAATACTATTTTCAATAGAAGATATAAGAGACTTACCATTAACCAATCCAACATATGATTTTATATTCATTAAATCTATATCATATGCAGAAGCCAACTGTTTATATGAAAGTGTAATCTCTAAATCATTTTTCCTATTCATTTTTTCATATATATTAGAAATTATTGATTTATCATGAATTTTTATTTGTAATTCACTGCCATAATCTTTTTTAAAGTTTCTAGCAAAGTTTTCCACTAATTCTTTATTAGCAATTGCATCTATGCCTTTGTTAAAGCTAACAAAATAAATCTTAAAACTAAAAATATCCATATCATTTATTCGTTCTTTGAATTGATTAAACTGAATATTTGATTCTTGATTCGTTGTTTTATCAATTAACAAATTAAAACCATTAAAAGTTTTTAGTATATCACCTTGGCTTATTTCAGAATTAATACCATTTATATCTTTTGGAAACTTGAATTGCATTACAGTTAGTTCTTTTTCTTCTTCATTTAGTAAGATTGCATCTATACCATTATCGCCAAAACCATCAATTATTGCTTCACCGATCTCTTGTTCTTCTAAAAATAAATGATTTTTTAGATACCAATGTATGAATGCATTTGATGAATTTTTGTAATCATAATTTTCTTTTATCTCATCAACTGACTCTTTAATTTGTTTATAATATGATTCATATTTCGTAACTGCCATTTTTCCCTCCTAATTAATAATTAACTTCTATACTCTCCAGTAGCCTCTTTTATCATCCCATCATGCCAATCTACAGTCTCTAATGGCATTTCATGGTATTTATCAAATACTTCATACAAATACTTATACTTGACCTTATTTTCAATTATTTTCTTAAGAGAATCTGTATCCATTGAAATAATCTTCATCCCCGTAATTGTTTCATTATCTCTTTTATAAGGAATGATTTTTCTATACCTAAAGTCATTAACTACATTATCATCCAGATAAGTGCTAACAAACAAACTATAATCAAACGGATTATTAAATCTAATCCTATAATCGCCTAAATGTCTTGAAACAGGCTCCATTTCCATTCTTCTTTGATTATTTCCATCCGCAAGGGTTGCTTCAAGCAATAATGAATGTCTCGGATAAGAAGTGCATGCTTCATATTCATATATAATGTCTGCATAACCTCCGGCTGCATGTGTCTTAGGCAATAAATTAGCTTCTAACGATAACTTCATGAAGTCCAAAATATTACCCTGTCTTTCACTCACTTTGTACCATATAATTCCCAAAATATATTCAAAGATAGTTGGTATTGCAGCCTCATCTGTAACAAGTTCTTCAATCCTTTTATCATCTCGTGTTTCAAAACAATTTAGTAACTCTATAAGTACAGAATCGTTGAATTTCTTATCAATCAAAGTGTTAAATCTTCTGTATCGTTCATCATTTACATAAGTTGCAGCTTGTTCCGGACTCTTAATTGTAATTCCTAAATCTTTACTTAAAGCTGCATATACTTTGCTAATATCTAACTTGAATGCTTCTGATATAGTTTCAAGTGGGACATCAGCTCTGAGATTATTATCTCTACTAAAAGTTTCTGTATACAGAACATCAATAATTGCTTTAAAATAATACTTTGGAATCATATCCAACTTAATCATACGATCTTCAAAAATTAAAGTATCCGTAATATTAAAATATCTTCTGTTTAAATCAAAATAATCAGATAAAGTCGCCATTGCTTTAAAAACATGTAAATATTTGAAAAACACTTCTTTTAGTTCTGTTTCATTTTTACAGTTTATAAATGGGCATTGTTTGTGAATTGAAGACTTCCCATTTTTTCTTACAACACCAATATTGGTTGTTTTAAATAGTAAACTTCTCCACAATGTTCCAGGTTTTTGATTTATATTCTTTGCAGAATTTAATAGTAATTCATAAATGTTTTCACCATCAAGAAATACCTTCTTTAAATTCTCATACAATTTATAGTACGGCTTGTCATAGCTTCTGCTTTTACGATTCATTCCCACTAAACATATTAGATTTTCATCAACATCAGAGGCTATAAATTCTTCTTGTGCAAGTTTGTAGTTTTCCATTTGCATAAGCCTCTTATAAATTATTTCTTCCGTCAAAATTTTACCTTCTCGATATAATTTAATATCTGATATGATTTGTTTTGCACTTTCGTCATCTCTAATTAGCGGAACAAAATAAGTAAACTCGTCATAACTTAAAAACTCAAGTTCCGTCAGGCACTTTACAACCGCAATAAACGGTCTAACGATACTACCACTTACATCTATACTCGTTTTAAGAAGCTGTTTTAGATAGATAAAGCTATCTCTATTAATATTAAACACATTATTGGTTTCAAAATCCCCACTACTTGTTATTTTAAGGAGTTCTCTTCCTGCATCCGTAATCAATCTATCTTCTGTAATTAAACCAATATCAACCAATCCTGATGTTTTTTCTCTGGCATCTTTGTCTTTTCTTTTTGCTTCTCCTGTTAGGAAAGCTCTATCTTTCATAAAATCATAATATTTTTCTTGCAATTCATTGTTCCAGTTCCAACTTGATTCCTTTATGACCTCATTAAAAAACTCATCAAGAAGCAACAACTGTGCCTCGATTTTTAAATTTAGTTTTGCAGTTCTAAAACTTGTAGTTCCTATAACCCAACAAAAACTTTGATATGGAATACTTTTATTAGACATTTACTTATTCCTCCAATTCACAGGATAGTTAGTAATTAAAACTTCTTCAGACATACTGACTTTATCTTTTTTATGATAGTTACTATTTGAATAACTTTTATTTAAGTAATTGCAATAATATCCTTTGCTTTCAATCCAATTATATAAAATATCGTTTCTTTTATTTTTACTTTCCAAAACATTAGACAAAGCAAAACTAAAACCTTTTTCATTGGCTTCATCCAAAAATTCAAGTAAAGCTTTTTCTTCTATTTCAGTCCACATTCCATTTTCATTATATGTTGCATTTGTAATCAAATAAGGTGGATCACAATAAATAAAAGTCTCCTGAGAAAAATCATCTAACGAAATTTCTCTAAAGTCCTTTTTCATAAACTGGACATCTTTACTTTTTAATTCTTCAGAAAATAATACAAGTTTACTTCTCATTTTGGAATTAAAATCTCTCTTACCTACCGGAAGATTAAAAAGTCCCTTTCGATTAAACCTGATCTGATTATTAAAAGAGAACACCATAAGTACATACAACATTGGATAATCTATTTCTCCAGCAAGAACTTTAGCATTAAAATCATCTCTTAACTTGAGAAATCTTCCTTTATTGTATTCGGCTAAGCCTCTACTACTATCACAATCATAATAAGAATACCCATATAATGATGTATTGGATAGATTATATGCCTCAATAATATTGTCTATTTGTTTTAATAAAGCATCAGTATCAGTGTCTTTTATAAATTCAATTAAATCTATCAAATTTTCATTCGTGTCATTAAAAATAACTTTTGAAGAAGATGAATTTATTCCAACATTTCCTCCTCCGGCAAACATATCTAAAAATACTTCCTTTTCATCAAATAAAGGTTGTAACTGTTCTAGCAACTTAAATTTTCCACCTGTATAATTAAACGGGCAAGGTATATTCATTTTCTTTTTTTCTTCGCTAAATACTTCGCATAAAAACAGTCTTTCTTTATTATCTTTTATATCTGATTTTCCAGTCGAAAAACTCTTATAGTCCGATTCAAATATAGTAACTTTACCTTTTTTACTGAGAATTCTCATGATATCTTCATCCGATATTTTCGCATTCGACCTATCATTTCCTTTATTGGACATATTGTTATACGAGAGTAAGATATACTTTGCATCCGCTTTTTCAATTAAATCTTGAAATGCTTTTGTAGCTGTAATCATGCAATAATCACTTTTTAATGCCGTTCTATCCATCTTTCTTGCAACCCCATAAACTTCAGGCTTTTCCCATCGTGCCACATTTTCAAGTAAATGATATGCATCACAATACTGCCTTGAATTATATGGGGGATCCAGGTACAACAAATCACCCTTAATACTTTTTATCAACTCATTTGAATCAAGGTTATAACAAACATTATTAGAATTTATTGTTTCTTCAGGTAATAAAACATTCAATGCTAATTTTTTTTCAAAATCAACATTTTTTCTATATGCATCGTAATGTCCAACCGTATTTGCAATCTTATCCATTGCATATAGAAGCGATGTAATCAATATTGAATATTCCTTAAAATTTATTTCTTTATTTTTATACTTTACTTCTATATCTTCTCTTATATATCCTATCTTGCTACAATCATCAGCAGAAAAAAAAGTATCTGCGAAATTTTCTCGCATATAATTATTTTCTTTTGTTTTAACTTGATTATAGTCGTATATAAGCTCAATTATCTTTTTGCTTGAATATTTTTCATATCCAAACCATGCATAATTAGAAATATAATTACTATACAGCAAATCATTTGTGATAAGCATTTTATCCTTAAAAGTATTCGCAACTGCACCGGTCCCACTAAATATGTCAATGATAATATTTACACCCTTGCAATTTTCGTCAACTGTCTTTCTTATAAAATCAGAAAGGGAATATTTATTTCCTAAATATCTTCTGTTATTTATAAAAGATTGTTTTAATCCTAATTTAGAGATTAAATAATCTGTATCATCCTTATCTTGTGAACCATCTATATGCAAAAATCTTTTTATAGTTTTAACTGTATTTTCATCCCAAAAGTATCTTCCTGTATCACTTCTCGGAACTAAAATATTTTCTTTATCTATTAATTTATATAAATATGACCTAGAAATGTCTAATTCTTTTATTACATCAGTAACATTAAGACTTGCCATCTTTATTCCTCCTTGCCACATTTTAATCTATTTAGTAGACATTATAGCATATTTCACCCATTTTTTCTATATTTTTATTGAAAAATCAGATGCTAATTGCATCAAAAAAAATGGAGAGTATCAAATTTATAATACTCTCCATGTATTGCTATAGCTCCATATCGTTACTCATACTATGACTCTGCTCAATTGTTTTATCTATTTTCCTTTTATGCTTCTTAATTACTCCAATAACTGATTCCTTTTTCTCTGTTTTATCCCTACCAAGATACTCATTCATATTAACTTTCAGATGCTGCAATTCATCATACTGTTTTAATAATGAATTATGTTTCTTGATTATCTCCTCTTGTTTAGCTTGCAATTCTTTAGAATGCTCGTTTAATTTCCTAAAAAGATTTTTACCTGATTTTTTCTTCAATCCTTCTAATACAGTATCTTTCAAATGCGGAAATTGCTTAAGAAAAATATCTATTTCCTCATAGGATTTCTGATAGGCTTCTATATCTTTTCGGTTCATCATCATATAAATTTTATCATTCGGATTTTTGCGATACCCCTCATAATGTTCTCTTTTGCTGATACAGATTTGAATATGCTTTACTACTTCTTTTATCCTCTTTTGTTCCCATGATAGTTTATCAAATTCTCGCTTTAATTCATTTTTTTGAAATGATATTTTTTGGATTCCTTTTTCCAATGCTTCCATAGAGTTAAAGCCTTTATCTCTTATTTTTAATAGAATTTTAGATGCTACTTGCATATTGGTATGAACTACCCAATCCTGATTTCCATATTTGGTTTTGTCTACAAGCTCTCCTATTTCTTTGTCTTTATTTCGAATTCTTTCTTTGATTTTTTCTTCTGTGTAATTAGTCCCTATGGTTTTCGCTCTGGTAAATCTCTGCTGATTTTTCTGTTTGAAAGCAATATGCTTTCCAAACTTAATTTCATATCCATATTGTTCCATTATTTTAATAAAATGTTCCCAGTTTATTGCTTTTTGGATTACTCTATCCATATCAAGCTGAAGCCTTGACTTATAGCTATTTCCTTTTTTGTCCTCATTCCAGTCATACCAATTCACAAATTTTCTTCGCTTAATCTCGTTGATTTCTTTTTGTGTTTCTTGGTCAATGACAGATAAATTATGCTCCTTGCAAAGTCTGTCGCTTTGATTTCTGATGTTCATATAGGAGCCGTAATAGGAGTAGTACACCTTCCCCTCATCCACATCTATGGAATTAAAGATGATGTGATTATGAATATGATCTTTGTCGATATGCGTCGCTAAAACATACTCATATTTCCCGCCTAAAATCTTTTCACAGAGTTCAATTCCAACTTGATGTGATTCTTCAAAGCTTACTTCTTCCGGAACAAAAGATTGAATCAAATGATGTGCTAATATCTTTGTTCTTGAATTAAATTGTTTTTTAGTAAGTTCAAATTCTTTATAAGCATTTTCTCTACTACACAGGTGCGTTGTAACATAGATTTCATCATCGGTTTTATCGCCGTTACAGATATAGTCTATTGCCTTTTTTAGTGTTGTTTTAATCGGATGTATTTTTGTAACTGCCATTATCCGATTACCTCATTGATGATATAGTCGGAAACTTTTTCTCTAAATTCCGCAAGAAATGACAACTCCAGTTCTAATCCGGAATGGATTAATTCAATATCTTTTTTGTATATAATCCCTGTACTATTTACCGCTTTTGCTATCTGATTTAGGTTAGCTGAATTTCTACTTACAATAGAAGTTAATTCTCTTATTTCTTTTCTAAATTCTCCGGATATATCAATGCTGATAATCCTGTTCTTGAAAATACTATCTCGATAAAATTCTCTCTTATTCTTAAAATTGGTCAACGCAAATCTTCGATTTAACTCATTCATATCTTCTTCGTTCACCATAAAATGAACGGTACAATTGTTTTTACGCTTAATGGTTTTTGACATTTTTCATCACTCCTTTCTTTTCTGGGGTCTTAGGGTCTCCCTAAAATTGGTTAAGCTGAATTTGCAGCTTACAAGCCTACTTTTTCGACTGTGGTCAAAAAGTATATGCTTGCTATCTACCTATAATTCATGATTTTTATAAATCCATCTTTAACTTGCACAGAAAAAAATGGATGTAACTTTTTAGTTTTACCGTTTGCACCGTTCATACCGCACGGTATTTCCCTATTTAGAAAACATCAAACGGTACGAACGCTCTGAACGGCATTTTAGTAAATCACATCCTCTGAATTATATTTAACTTGATAGTTATTGTTGTTTTTCCCTCGTCTCATCTTAATACTGATTCCATTCTTCCTGAGAATATCTTTATTACGATTTAATGTCTTTCCAAACTGCTGAGGGCTTTCAATTTCTAAATTGATTTTGGAACAAATATCTACGATTGTTCCCTCTATTTCTTTTAATCTCGGCATTACTTGTACAAGTCTTTGAATTGACGGTTCAAGCATTTCAATCGGATCAACTTTATCAAGTTCCAATATCTTTTTTAATGGATGAATTTTTACCTGATACACCTTTGATTCAAAAAGCCTACTGGTTACATCTAAGCTAAATTCTGTATCAAATTCCGATGATTTATTTATAGCTATTATAGTGTCTACTGAACCGGATAGTGCTTGAGAACCTATCACTTTTTCACTCACACTTTTGATAGATGAATCCTTTTTTGTATGATACATCATGATAAAAGTGCAACCATATTTTTCTATAAGATCATAATACTTTGCCATAACCTCATAGGTATCATTGTAATCATTGGCATTATATTTTCTATCATATTTTATCTTAGAAAAGGTATCCACTACGAACACCTCATAACCCAATTCAACATCAGATTTTATAATTCTTTCAAGCTCATCAAAGTCTACATAACTTGTGCCTTCATAAAATTTCATAGTGTTTGAACAAGGTATATCTAATCTCTTAATTCTTTCTTGAATAAGTTTTCCGGACAGTTCATTACAATAGTAAACAACATTTGTTTTACGCACCTTATTTTCAATAAAATCAATTCCTTCGTTGATACATATACCAAGATTTAGTCCTAATGCAGTCTTCCCTTTTTTAGGAGAAGCTACTATCAAAGTAATGCTTTTTCTTGCAATGATGTTGTCAACAATATACTTATCAGAGGCATCAAACTCAGTATCTCTCGTATATGCTTTCAACGAATCGCCTCCTTGTTTTTCCTGTGGTAGTTGTAATCCCAATAATTCGTTCCACCAACTTCCTGTGCCTTTTTAATGCTCTGATTTAGATATTTAATATATGCAGCTTCCGTTTTTCTTTTGCTCATATCTCCCATACGATTCAATGCGGATTTTAAAAAGATTTCCAACATCAAGTCGGCATTTCCATGTGTAAAGCTGTTCAACACAAGAAGAAGCTGAAAATCATCTTTACTTGGATCTCCCGTAGAATATTCTCCTGTGAAAAGTCCGCTTCCCTTTCTGTTAGTCCAATAGATTGCTTTCATAATATCTTCAATATCGGGAACATCGCTGTCCACATTTCGGTAATATGAAATCTGTTCTCCGATACTTTTTCTGATTGCATATCTTTCATAATGGATGCTCAGCTTATATTGTTCTTCCTTTATTTCTGTGCAAGTTCCTATCACATTACCTGTCATAGCAATGCACTTATTTGATTTATACATTTCGAATAGATCATCCTGATTATTGAGATTTTTCGGAATATTCCCCTTAGCAAAAATATGCATTCCGTTTCCGGATACGGATATTTCTTTATAAGTCTCTGCAAAATCACTTATAATTGCTCTCGTTTTATCAAAATTCTTTTCTTTCACCTTGTCCAAATCTATACAAATAAAGGAATCTTCCTCCGTCAAAACAAATGACAATCCATCGCATCCGCTTCTCTCCAAACCTGCAAATGCGGTTTCAAAATCCGACCAATTGTCTTTTTTATTCCACTCATTTGAATCACAAGTAATCGGACTGATAGGTATCTTAACCATTTTTATATTTCCATTTTTGTCTTTGTTGTGGTAAATCTTAAACCATAGCCATTGCTTGTGTTCTTTTAATTCCTGCGGAATATTGTTGATATATTTTTCCTTGTTTATCATTGCTACCTCCATATTTTTGTTGATGATAGAAGTACAACCTGATAAAACATTTCTAAGAGTTGCAATCTTATCAGGTTGCTTCTTGGCTCTATCTATTGCCGTAGGTAGAGTCATTTTTATTTCTACTCACCGTTTCAAACATTTCCAGAATATATACCAGAAGTTCAAGTTTATTTTCCTCAATATCGCAGTCCAAATTAACATTTTTAAAATATTCTTCAAGCATATTTAGTTTTATTTTCAGTTCATCAAACACTCTTATATTTCCAAATACCTCAACTCTATGATTTATACTCATTTGAATCATATAATCCTGTTTGTTTAATCCTGATAATGCTATTTTCTCTTCCAATAAACTTTTTTCTTCCGGAGACATTCTGAAATTCACTATAATATTTCTTTTTCTGTTGTTATCGACTTTCAGTTTTCTACCTTTTATCTGTAGACTTTCTCTTTTAAATATCTTACTCATCTTGGCTAAACTTAATTCCTTTCTTTCTCTATAATCTGAACGATTTCTAACTGTTTGGATGGATACAAATGTGCGTAATTTAAGGTTATTGAGATACTTTCATGACCTAATCTTTCTGCGATTACCACAGGAGAAAAACCTTGCTCTATCAGATATGCAACATGAGAATGTCTTAAATCATGAACTCTAATTCTTTTCACTCCTGATAATTTACAGCCTCTATCCATTTCATGATGCAAATATGATTTTGTAAAGGTAAATAGCCTTTCTTTTGAATCCAGATGATAATACATTCCGAAGAAATCCGACATTTCATCACATAGAAATTGTGGTAATTGAATTGTTCTATTACTTTTTTCTGTCTTTGGAGATGTAATATAATCTTTTCCCTTTAACCTTTGAAATGATTTGCTAATAGTTAGAGTTTTCTTTTCAAGGTCGAAATCATCTTTTGACAGTGCAAGCAATTCACCTTCTCTAATGCCACACCAATAAAGAATCTCAAAGGCATAATATGAAGCTGGCTTACTTTTAATACTTTCAGCAAATTTTTCATACTCCTCTTTCGTCCAAAACAACATTTCCTGTGCCTTTGATTTTCCCATCTTAGTTGTTTTATGAGCAGGATTGCTTGTTAATCCATAATATTTATTAGCGTGGTTAAGAATTGCATTTAATTGATTCTGAATTGTTCTCAAATATGTTTGAGAATATGACTTTCCTTCACCATCAGATTTTTTGAGCAACTCATTTTGCCACTGCAAAATGTCCGGAGCTGTTATTTCAGCTATAGATTTCTTGGCAAAGTATGGTATTATTTTTGTTTCTATAATATGAACCTTGGTCAAGTATGTGTTATATTTAATTCTCGGCTTTAAATCACTCAAATATATTTCAACAAAGGATTCAAATAACATATTCAAATCTCTTGACTTACTTGCCAAAAACTCCCTTTCATATTCCAAAGCCTCTCTTTTTGTAGCGAATCCACGTTTTGTATGGATTTGTTTTACTCCTTGCCAATCAACATACCTCAAATAAATTTTCCAGGTACCTCTTTCTTTATCCTTGCTTGCTGACACAGCACCACCTCCTACACTTCTTTCGATTGTCCATAACAGTTTTCTTCATAAAATTTTCGATTAACCTTGCCTGCAATCACTATCAGATTTGGATTGCCTTTTAACATTCTCTCATTTAATTCTTTTATCATTTTGTATGCCTTAGGTTTTGAAACTCCCCAATCTTTGCTGACTTCTTCAGCATCAACATACATTTTTCTCATATTTTTCCTCCTTTCCCGTTTATTTGAACTTGCGATATATATTAGTATACTGATTTATATAATATAAGTCAATAGTCATTTCTAATTTTTATCAGAATTTCTCTTTATTTTTAGTATACGATTTGATATAATAATATATAATAAATATAGGAGATTATAATATGAATAATAAAACTGTATCGGAACGATTGAAATATCTTCGTTCTATAAATAAAAAAACACAAAAGGAGTTTGCAGAATTTTTAGGAATACCTCAACCGTCAATGTCTGCTTACGAAAATGGTAAAAATAATCCTACAATAGATGTGCTGATAGATATTGCCGATAAATGCAAAGTATCTTTAGATTGGCTTGCCGGAAGAAGTGACTATACTTTAGGTCTTTCAAGCATGAGAGATTTTGTATTATTTATGTATGAACTGGCAATGAAAAAAGAAATCGGATTTGAAATAATTGTGGAAGATAAATTCCCCAATAATGACATTGAAACCGATGAAAATAAATGGAATGTTAAGCTTGTGTTCTATGGTAATGATAAAGAACACGCTTTTAATGCTGACGTATGTAATATTCTAAAAGAATTGTCTGATAATCTGTTTGACTTGGAGTCTTACTCTATTACAAAAGAACAATTTGATTCTATGAAAAATAAGTCTGTAGAATATTATTCTCTCCCATTAACACAGAAAGAGTTTGAGGAACTTTCAAGAGATGAAATTCTAAAAAAGAGAATTGAGTATTTGAAAGAAAATAATTTGCTATAAAAACGGAATCGTTAAAACGACAAAATTTTATAAGTCATGCAGGAGGTATTAAGTTTGAAAAGAGATATGGACTTATGCAGAAAAATTTTATTTAAAATCGAAGAACAATATATTGATACGGCATTGTCAAATCTTGAACTAGAAAATTATGATAATTTACAAATTGCTTATCATTGTAAAATTTTAAATGAAGCTGGATTGATCGATTACTATAATGCTCAGTATGCTGATAACTCATTATACTTTTTTTCAGTTGGTTCATTAACTTGGGAAGGACATGATTTTTTAGATAAAATTAGAGAAGATACTACATGGAATAATGTCAAGAAGATAATTAAAGATAAAGCTCTGCCGTTTACATTAGAAGTTGCTAAAACAATCGCCACAGATTTGTTGGCAGTTTCGATGAAAGCAGCATTAAACTTATAAATGATAAAAAACAAAAAAGCAACTAGGATTTTTCTCTTAGTTGCTTTTTGTATTCCTTGAAAATTATTCTTCAGGTGACCAATTTCTAAAATTTGCAAGCATTTCGCAAGCACACCAATCACAAAATGGCTATTTATAAGGCTTTAGAGCCTGTTTTTAACTACTCCCACTCAATCGTAGCTGGGGGCTTGCTAGATATATCATAAACTACTCTATTTATCCCTTTAACTTCATGGATTATTCTTCTACTAATATTTTCTAAAATCTCATAAGGAATTTGTGCAAAACTAGCTGTCATTCCATCTACCGCATTTACAATCCTAACGCAGATTGCATTATCATAAGTTCTATCATTATCCATTATGCCAACACTTTTTACATTGAGTAAAACAGTAAAAGCTTGCCAAGTTTTCTCATAATAACCAGTTGCTTTTAACTCTTCAAGCATGATTACATCTGCTTTTCTAAGTAGCTCCAAATCATCCTCTTTCACCTCTCCCATTATTCTAATGGCAAGACCTGGGCC
>Ga0265293_10009712_pt1 | contig 13728 bp, 10 predicted proteins | sample Munlanlewell138R_FD_192505 | JGI IMG/M metagenome (GOLD analysis project Ga0265293, IMG submission 192505) | Leachate microbial communities from a municipal landfill in Southern Ontario, Canada - Leachate well 138R | ecosystem: Engineered > Solid waste > Landfill > Unclassified | place: Canada...
AGATTTATAAGCTATACGTAAAACTTTAGATTTAAATTCAGGATCTGTTTTAAATTCTTGCAAAGTTTTAATATTTGTGTTTATAAAATTTATTATTTGCTGATAAGAATGACTAAGCTCTGATAATACCTGAGCAGATTGATTTAATATCATCAGATAATTAGTAGAAAACTCATCCTGTTCCTCTAATTTATCTTTTGATTTCTCTTTAAATTGCTCAATCTCAGTTTTTAGATTTTCGATTTCTGGTTTTCTTAAATTAAAAAAATCATATTGATCAGATCTTATCTTCTTAAGGCTCTCTATTTCTTTATCTATCTGAGTAGCAAAGGTTTTATTGGAAGTTAATTTATCTAAATTTATTTGATCTAAATGCAATAATTTTCCCAATTGATCTAAAGAAGAATTTAAATTTAAAGGAATCAAAACCAATACTAAAGCAAATAAAAGTTTAATTTTTATTACATATTTATTCATATATATCTAGTTCTTTCAAAAAAGTAATAGTTTTCAATCGATTATAATATGGTTGACAGCTAATACACAACGTAAGCCATATTTTCAAACTATTATTTAATTTTAGATTATTTTTCCAGTCAAAATTATTTGTAAAATCTCTTAAAGAATCTTTATATTTATATTCGGGGTAAATATTCAATGCTTTAAAAAATTTATATAGAAAAAGTTTTGTAAATAATTTATCCTGAACATTACTATCATATAACACTAAAATTAATTTAAAAATATAATCAATATTTTCATTGTGATCTAACGGTAAAAAATAATAACTAATTTCCAACACATGATGAAAAAATATTAAATTATTATAAGAATAATTAGAAATACTATTAAAAGTATTTAAAATCTTTATATCAGATATCTTATAAGAATTACTAATATCAATAGTATCTTCTAACATATAGCTAATATAAGCACCATTAATTAATTTAGAATTATATCTTGATAATTTTATAGAACATCTGATCTTTCCTAGTTTTCTATCTAGTACAAATATCTTATTTAAATAATTTTTAAGTATAATACCATAATTGGCAAATCGATTATTTTTTTCCATATATTAATAAATATATCATAAAAAAAAAGTATATATAACATTTCTATATATAAATTTTACAATAAAGTAATAATTTTTTAGCAAAAAATATTAAGACTAAAAACTTTCTGTTTTATAATCCCAAAAATTAATTGTATAAAAATATTGCAATTTGAATCTTAGATTTATTATAATATAAAATAATAATTCAAGCTGTAAGTCTAGGCTAATAATTAAATTATTAATTTTAACCTAAGCATAATTTCAAAATATAATTTGTTTAAATAGAATTTACAAGGAGAACTCCTAATGAAATTTATTAATAAAATATTACTGTTTTTGCCCCTTGCTTTAATGACTGCTATTGACATTAACGCTATACGTGGGGCAAGAACAACTACCGCACTAAGATCAAGAGCAAATAAGCTTGGCACTAAAAACTATAGAGCTATTGGAAGAAACTATAGAGCTACTGGAAGAAAAAGATTAACTAAGCACACAGGAGCCTCTAAAGGCATAAGACACGGTGGAATAATATCTGGAGGAACTAAGAATAAGTCAGCAGCAGGTAGTATTACAAGCCCATCTAGAAAAATAAGTAGTAATTCAAGAATATCTAAAAATGCAAAGCCATCTACAAGAGCTTCTAAACCAGCTCATCATAAAAGATTTAAAAGAGTAAGTAAAAGAAATATAAGACCAACTAGAAATTCAAGAATTTCTAGAAGAACAACTAGAGCATAGAAAATTTATATTTAGAGAAATATCATAATTAAAATAATAAAAGGAGAATATTATGAAGAATTTAAGTAAATTACTAATTTTAGTGACTGTTATAGCAACATCCGCAATTAATGCAAATGTATTTGATACTGCAAAAGGTAATGTATTTGGCAGAGAAGGTTATCAAAGAAATAATAGAAACAGAAATAATACTCAAGAAAGACATAATAAAAATAATAATGACCGTGGGTTATTAGGATCTGATGGCAGATAACAACTAAATTTATTTAATTATAAGTTTATTAAATAATATGCTGCTATATTTGATATAGCAGCATATTATTTGCTATTTTATTTATTAATATTACAAGATTTTAGTAATTCTACTATATTCTTATAATTATCGTTATCAAGTACAAATGCGAAAGGAATCGTATTGTTATTATCTCTATAACATTTTGATTCTGCCACCATTAAAGCAGTATTACCATCATTGTTTCTAACATTAACATCAACACATGAATCTATAAGTAATTTTACTATTTCTATATGGCCATAATATACTGCATGCATTAAAGCAGTATTGCCATTATTGTCTTTAGCATTAATATCAGCACCTGTATTTATAAGTAGTCCTACTATATCTTTACGACCTTTTATCACTGCATATATTAAAGCAGTTTTTCCATTATGATCTTTTTGATCAACATTAGCACCAGACAATATAAGTAGCTGTGCTATATCTGTGCAATCATAAGATGCTGCTGCCATTATTAAAGCGGTTTCTCCATTATGATCTACAGAATTAACATCAGCACCTAATTTTATAAGATGCTCAATTACAGCTTTATTGCCTTTTTCAACTACTTGCATTAAAGCAGTGTGATTCCAACTATCTTTAACGTTAATATCTGCTCCATTGTATATTAAATCAATAATTTTATCTTGCTTAGCATTCACGTCAGAGTAAAATTTAGAAAACGTTTCAATAAGTTCGAGAGATTTTGCTTCTTTAACTTTTAAAAAATTAGCTCTTTTAAACCTTGTAGACTCTTGCATTGTATTAATAATATAGTCTATACTTTCTTGATTATTAAATTGCCCAAGATATCTGCAAGTTGAAAATAGATTCTTTAAATTTTCTTTAGCTGCTTTTTCAGTCATTCGCCAACAAGTAATATCATGACAACCATTTATATAACATTCTACTATGTGTTGAATGATTTTTAATAACATTTCGTTGGGCAGTTGCTTTAATATATCTAATTCTTTATTACTGTCTTCTTCTTTCATTTTTATAGATTCAATATTAGAACGACTACCTATATTCTCTTCCATAGAAGTTATATTATTTTGTAAAATAAAAGTAGATAACAGAATGGTAATTATATATTTCTTCATATCTTTCCTATGTTTGTAAATATTTTTATATATTATAATATAATTATATATAATATAAATATTATTACAAATGCTTGTGATACTTTAACTAAAGTTTTACAATTTAATTAAATCTTGCTTTTTATGATCAAAACAATCATCTTAAAAACTCAAACTCTAATCTAATTAAATTAATAAAAAATCCCTTGAAACTTATTTTTAAAGTATTAACGATAGTATTTTTTAAAAATAAAAATTATAATATCATATATTATTTAATATATTTTTAGGATATTCTATGAGTTATGATTTCAAATCTATAGAAACAAAATGGCAATCTATTTGGAATAGCAGCCAAAATGATAAAGATAAAAATAAGTTAGAAGGCAAGAAATTTTACTGTCTTGATATGTTCCCATATCCTTCTGCTTCAGGTCTACATGTAGGGCATTGGAGAGGATATGTCTTATCGGATGTTTATACAAGGATAAAAACTCTTCAAGGGTATCATTTATTACATCCTATGGGTTGGGATGCTTTTGGTCTTCCTGCTGAAAACGATGCTATTAAAAAGGGAATACACCCTGCCATAAATACTGCAAGTAATATTGCAAATTTTAAAAAGCAAATCATAGAAATTGGTTCTATTTATAATTGGTCCAAAGAAATTAATACTACTGATCCTGATTATTATAAATGGACTCAATGGATTTTTGTAAAAATGTTTAAAGCTGGACTTGCTTATGAAGAAGATATGCCAATTAATTGGTGCCCATCTTGTTTAACTGGTCTTGCCAATGAAGAAGTAGTTAACAATAAATGCGATAGATGTTCATCGCAAGTTGAACAAAAAAGAATTAGGCAATGGGTTTTAAAAATAACAGAATATGCAGAAAAATTATTATCGGGACTCGATAAACTTGAATGGCCTGATAAAGTTAAAACAATGCAAAAAAATTGGATCGGTAAAAGCGAAGGAATAGAGGTTCAATTTGAAGTTATTGCTCCAGATGGTACTCTAATTGATACCTATGTTTATACAACCAGAATTGAAACTATATATGGAGTTACTTTCTTAGCTATTGCTCCTGATCATGAGTTATTAAATCTTGCTGTTCCTTCTGATTATAAATCTGATGTAGAAAAATATAAAGCTGAGTATTTGGCTAACAAAAGTTTAGAAAATACAAATCTCAAATCAGGGATTTTTTCAGGTACATATGCTTTACATCCAATAACCTCAGATAAAATACCACTTTATATCGCTGATTATGTCTTAAAAGATTATGCAACTGGCATAGTAATGGGGGTCCCAGGTCATGATGAAAGAGATTATGAGTTTGCCAAAAAACACAACATAGAAATTAAATATGTTATAGAAAGCTCTAATAAAAATTCTGATGAGCAGAATAATAAAAATAATCAAATTAAGAATATGCAAGCAGAAGGCATTTTAATTAATAGCGATGTATTTAACGGTCTTGAATCTTCAATTATTGCAAAAGAAAATATAGCTGAATTTTTAATAAAAATCTCAAAAGGCAAGCGTAAAGTAAATTACAAATTAAGAGATTGGATTTTCTCAAGGCAAAGATATTGGGGCGAGCCTATACCTATAATTCATTGCCCAAAATGCGGCATAATTCCAGTACCTGAAGAACAGCTACCCGTTACATTACCAGAAATTGAAAAATACCAGCCAACAGGGACAGGAGAGTCACCGTTAGCTGCAATAGAAAGCTGGGTAAATACAATATGCCCTAATTGTTCATCCGATGCAAAAAGAGAAACTAATACTATGCCTCAATGGGCTGGATCTTCTTGGTATTTCTTAAGATATCCACATCTAAAAAATAAACCTTTTGATAAAGAAGAGTTAAAATATTGGATGCCTGTTGATCTTTATGTAGGTGGAATAGAGCATGCTATACTTCACTTACTGTATGCAAGGTTTTATACAAAATTTTTATATGATAGTGGCTATATAACTTTTGACGAACCATTTTTGCATTTATTTAATCAAGGTATGGTTACAAAATATAGTGAAAAAACAGGCAGAGCTGAAAAGATGTCAAAATCTAAAGGCAATGTTGTCAACCCAGATGAAATAGTAGAACATTATGGTTCTGATGCTTTAAGATTATATATATTATTTATAGGACCACCAGAACTTGACAGCCAATGGCAAGATACTGGTCTTGAAGGTATAAAAAGATTTCTAAATAGATTCTGGATTTTCATGACCACAAAAGATCTAATCTCAAAAGATATTTATTATAAAGAAGATATAGAGCTAATCAAGCGAATTAACTTTTTTATTAAAGACTTTACTCAAAGAATAGATGCTTTTAAACCTAACACTGCAATATCATCTTTTATGGAGTTACTTAATGATTTGACTAATAACAGCAAGTTTAAAGAAGTAATTCTTAATAGAAATAGCGCAGAAACTATTTTGGTATTACTATCTATTTTAGCACCTCATATGGCTTGCCAATTGCTTGAAGTATTATTAAATAAAAACTTACAAGATTGTCAGTGGCCAACCTATGATAGTTATTTACTAATTAAAGAACATGTAACTATTGCCATACAAGTTAATGGTAAATTGCGAGGAACTATAGAAGTTGAATCTAATGCTCGCGAAGAACAAATTAAAGAAATTGCTTACCAGAATATAACAAAATGGCTTAAGGATAAAGTTTTAATAAAACATATATATGTGCCTAATAAGCTTATTAATTTTATAATAAAATAAATTTTTATTTTATTAAATTTATATTTTTTAATAGTGTATAAAATTTCGTATTTATACACTATTATTTTTATGTCATATTTTCAATAAGTGTAAAAAATATTATAAATAGCTCTTGACATATTGTGATCTACTTTATATTATTAATTAATAGCAATTTAAATAAGCTAATTAAAATAAATTAAAATAAATTAAAATAAATTAAAATAAATTAAAATATTATAATGTTAAATTCTATAAATAAATATATAAAAATCAGCAAGCTGCTGAATATATTATTATTGATATATATGAATACTGCTTATTCCATGGAAATCAATGATGGTAATATTAAAAATCAAAAGCTCATGCAAGAAACATATGGATTATTAAATTTAGGCAAATCTAATAATAGTAAACAAGATAAATTATTCAAAAAAATAGATATCGCTGTAAACACATCAATGCCGACCTCTTGCACACACTGTGATTTTAGCACAACAGAGCCTTCAATTTTAAATGGTCATAGATATATGAAACATTTTATTATACCTACTTATGCTTGCAACTCTCAGTGTTGTAATGGCGTTTCTAATAATAGCAGATACTATATTATTAAACATTTTAAAACTTACCACAAAGAAATAAAATTAGATGAAAAACAATTGCTTTATAAATGTTATATACCCAATTGTAAATTCACTACAAGTCATGGACAGTCACTCGCTAGCCATATAAAAAAAATTCATACGAAAAACATATATAACTGTGATTTATGCTTAATGAGTTACAATAGTATAAAAAAGCTTAATTATCATATGAAACATCAGCATCCAGAATCTCAATAATAATAAATATTATAATAAAGATAAAAGTAAAATAAATTTGATATTATATTTTTTAATTTTATAAATAATTTTCTAATAAATTTCTAATTTTACTTAAGTTTTTTCTAATTAAAATCTTTATATTATATATAGATAATTTGTTGTAAGAATTAATTATTTCGCTTGCTTGTAATCTATCTCTTTTATAAAGCTCATAATTTTCAGACTTTATCCAATTTTTTTTTATAAAATCATAAAAATTATTTTTTATTTTAAAAGGCCAAGCAGCGAATTGGTTTTTATCAGTTATTTTTATATCTATTTTATTATTTAGATTTTGCCTGAAATAATTAACTTGATAAAAGAATTTGATATCACTTTTTTTATAATTTAATAATAAACCATTTAAATATGGATTATCAAATTCTTCATGCGAACCTGGTTTTTCAAATTCTTGAAGATTTAATTCTGTGTCTCTTAATTGCATAAATAAACTATTTTTAAAACCAGATTTAGTATATAAAATAACTTTCTTTTCTTTAATAAATATATTGTTATCTGATAAATAATATATAAAATAAGATTTTTTTTTTATTTTCTTTGTTATTTTTTTAGATTTGATTATGCTTATAAGACAAGGATCAATTTTATTTAATATTCGCTCGTTCAATGTCATATAAATTTTTTTATACCCGGTTAATAAACATGCTATTTCTAAACTATTGGTGCTATATACATCGCTATTAGCTATATATTTATTCGTATTAGGGACACAGTTAAATTTGTCAGGATTATATTTTGATATAATCTTTTTAATCATTTTTTCTGTACTCATACATATCCATGTATTTTATAGTATTTTATAAATTTAAATAGATTTTAGATATTATAAAACAAGTATAAAATAATTATAATATAATTAAAATATATTTATAATATTTTAATATTTTTCTAGCTAAAACTAATATATTATGATAAAATGTAAATATAAATAATTATTTGAATTATATAAGCTTAATATTATTATTAATTAACATGATTTAATTTGAAAATTATTTAAAATAAAAAATATAAAAATAATAAACAATTTAGGAAAAAGATTAATGCCTACATTTAAAGAAATGAACTTAAGCCCTGAAATCCAGCAAGCTCTTGATTCACTTGGATTTATTTATCCGACTGAGATTCAAAAGAAAGCTATCCCCCTTTTATTGGGTGATAAAAAAATAGACTTTCATGGCCAAGCTCAAACTGGAACAGGAAAAACTTTAGCCTTTGCAATTCCATTATTAGCAAAAATAGACTATTCCTTAAAAAAACCTCAGGCTCTTATTATATGCCCAACTCGTGAACTTGCTATACAGATTTATGAAAGTATAAGACAGATCTCAAAAAATGTTAAAGCTAGCACTGCTTTAATTTATGGCGGAGTATCTATGGATGAGCAAATCAGAACATTAAAATCTGGAGCTCATATTATAGTTGGAACCCCCGGACGCCTTAAAGATCATATATTAAGAAAAACCTTAAATTTATCAAAAATTAATACTTTAGTTCTTGATGAAGCTGATATAATGCTTGATATGGGTTTTAAAGAAGATATAGATGATATATTAAAACATTGTCCAGAAAATAGAGAAATTTGGTTATTCTCTGCGACTGTAAAATCTGGTATTGAGGATATCAAAAGATCTCACATGAAAGATCCTGTAATAGTACAGGTAAGTAAAAAACAGGTAACAACAGAAAGAACAGAACAGTTTTACGTTATAGTTCCATATAAAGCTAGACTACACGCTATTACAAGACTAATACAAGTATCTAGAGATTTTTATGGAATAATATTCTGTCAAACTAAAATATTAGCATCTGAAGTTGCAGATGATTTGACAAAGCGTGGTTATAGCGTTGGAGCATTACATGGTGACATGAGTCAAGCACAACGCAATCTAGTGATTAGAAAATTTAAACAAAAAGAGTTTACTATTTTAGTAGCAACAGACGTTGCAGCTAGAGGTATAGATGTTGCTAACTTAAATTACGTTATAAATTACTCATTACCTGAAGATCTTGAAAGCTATGTTCATAGAATTGGTCGTACTGGAAGAGCGGGTAAAAAAGGAACTGCAGTAACTTTTATAAATAAAAGTGACATAAGAGTAATCAATCAAATAGAGCGCAAATTTAGTGTTAAATTATCACCAATGGATGTACCATCAGCACTTATGCTTATTAATACTGCTTTAAAAGATGTGTCTGAATATATATCTGATAAATTGAGTTGCGAAGAACAATCAGAGAAAATGAAGACTGTAAATAAAGTTACTGAAAATATTGAAGCTGATACACTATATAAATTAACAGATGGACTCACCAAAGAACAATTAACTAAAATCACTGTAGATTTACTTTTTGAAAAATTCTTATCTAATCTAGACCTAGAAGATGTTCCTTATGTTCATGTAGATAAAAATATAGATGAGCTTCAAGAACTTTGTATTAATCTAGGCACCGATGATGGTTTAGATACAAATGACATCAAAAAATATTTACTTGATAGTAATATAATTAAAGAAGATCAAATTAAAAAAGTACGTGTACTTAATAGAAGATCTTACGTTAAGCTTTCAGCAGATTGTTCCCCTGAATTATTAAAAGCACTGCAAGGTCAGACTCTTAATGGGCATAAAGCTAGAGTTAATTTAACATGCTATGTAAATGATCAAGGATCTGAAAGAAGCAGAAGTAGAAATAGAAGATCTTCACGATCAGGAGATTCTAGAGGTAGATCTTATAGATCTTCTGGCAGGTCTAGTTCAGGAACAGGAAGAAGAAAGAGATATTAGTAATATAAATAAAATTAAGTAATAGATAAATGAAAGAACCTGTATTTAAATTAAAATTACCATTTAAACCTGACGGTGATCAAATTAAAGCTATAAAAGAGCTATCAGCATCTAGGGTAAATAACAAATTAAATAAGATAAGCAACAGTGATGAAAAAAATATTTCAACTTTGCTTGGGGTTACAGGTTCTGGAAAAACCTTTACAATAGCAAATGTTATTGCAAACCAAAGTAAAAAAGTATTAGTACTTGCTCCAAATAAGACTTTAGCTGCTCAACTTTACGAAGAATTCTCGTTATTTTTTCCTGAAAATAAAGTATGTTATTTTGTTAGTTATTATGATTATTATCAGCCAGAGTCTTATTTGCCTGCTCAAGATATTTATATTGCAAAAGAAACAAAAATAAATGCTGAACTAGAAAGATTAAGAATAGAATCTGCAGCATCTATTATAAATAGAGATGACACAATAGTTATAGCGTCGGTTTCGTGTATATATTCTTTAGGTAATCCTCAAGATTATCAGGAATTAGCTTTACCTTTGCAAGTTGGACAAAAAATCAAACGTAATGATCTATTGCATAAATTAAATTTCATTCAATATCAACGCAATGAAGTTGAAAAGAAATCAGGAACTTATCAAGTTTTTGGAAATACTATAGAAATTCAGTTACCATATCAAAAAGAAAAATTAAAAATAGATATATTTGACGATGCTATAGAGTCTCTTGAATGGATTGATAAGCAAAATAATTCAGTTTTTATGGAGCTAGATAACGCTTTAATCTTTCCAGCAAAATATTTTGTTATTACACAGGATCAAAAAGAGAAAGCTCTTAATAGCATAGAAAAAGAACTTAACTCTTTCTTGCCTAAAATTAAAAACGATATTTATAACCATAGATTAAAAACTAGAATTAACCATGACCTTGAAATGATTCGAGAAACAGGGTATTGTTCTGGAATAGAAAATTATTCTATACATTTTGATGGAAGATCTACAGGTCAAAAACCATATTGCCTACTTGATTTTTTTAAAGATGATTTCTTATTAATAATTGATGAATCACATATTGCTATTCCTCAATTACATGGCATGTATAAAGGAGATAGACATAGGAAACAAAATCTTATAGATTTTGGCTTTAGATTACCATCAGCTTTAGATAATAGGCCTTTAAAATTCGAAGAAATAGAAAAATATTTTAAAGATGTAATTTTTGTATCAGCAACTCCATCACAATATGAATATGATAATAGCAACCTGATAGTTGAACAGATTATAAGACCTACTGGACTCGTAGATCCTGAAATTATAATTCATCCAAGGCAAGGACAGATAGATCATCTTATAAAAAAAATAAAAGAAAACAAAGATAAAGATTTTAGATCTTTAGTAACTGTACTTACAAAAAAATTAGCAGAAGAATTGTCTTATTATCTAGAGAAAGAAAAGATTAAAGTATGTTATCTACATAGCGATATCAAAACCCCAGAAAGAACAGCCATTTTAAATAAATTAAGGCTAGGTGTCTTTGATTGCATAGTCGGTGTCAATCTTTTAAGAGAAGGTTTAGACCTTCCTGAGGTTGCTTTAGTAGCTATTTTGGATGCAGACGTAGAAAGCTTTTTAAGAGATAAAAGGTCAATTATTCAGATAGTAGGACGAGCTGCTAGAAACACTCAAGCAAAGGTTATTCTTTATGCTGATAAGATAACCAAATCTATGAAAGAAGCTATATCAGAAACAGAAAGACGCAGAGCTCTGCAAATTGCTTATAATAAAGAACATAATATTACACCTACTACTGTCACAAGAGATGTATCAAAAAGCATATCCAAGATACAAGAAGCTATAGCACTAGCATCAAAATCTAAGACTTCAACAAAATCAAAATCAAAAATTAATAAAGAATTTAACCCAACTGAAATTTTAGATAATATAGCTAAAATAGAGATACTTATGCAACAAGCTGCAGAAAATTTTGATTTTGAAAAAGCTATCAAATTAAGAGAACAATGGTTCGAGCTTAAGAAATTAATAGATACATCTAATAAGAAATAAATAATAAAAAATAAAAAATAATATTCCAGGGCATTTTATAAATACCCTGGAATATTGAGTTAATTATGTTCAAATATTATTAAATCCTAAAAGTTAAAACTTTTTATAATGATTAGTATTGGTTGGAACATCATGGATTATAGGATCTAATTTTCCAAAATTAGCTTTTCTTATATTATAATTAGAATTTGTGCCATCTACTATATATCTTGAACTTACTTGGCTAATTTCTTTACCTAAATAATCTACAGCAGATTTACATTCATCTACTTTACTATTGTGTTGATTAACTAAACTTCTAATTCTTTCTTGTCTAGATTGAAAATCTGAAGCATATTCTGGATTACCTTGGATTTGAGATAAAGAACTAATTTCTCTTTTTATTTCAGCATTTAATCTAGCTTGTTCTTGCTGTTGTTGCTGCAATCTTTGTGAAGCTCCATATACTTTACTTCTTGCTGTATCAAAATTAGTATCAGCGTTTATTACAAAACTATTTATCATTAACATTGACAGTGTTAAAACTATAACCTTTTTCATGTAAAAAACTCCCTATATTTATAACATTTATAATATTCATTAATTCTAAAATTCTAACAATAATATATATTTGATATATATTTCTGTTATTCAAATACAAATTATAGTATTATTCTATAAAATCCTATTTAGCATTAGCAATACTTTTTTCATTTTTATTAAAATTGAAACTTTTACTTGAGGTTATATACTATATAAAAACTATTAACATATTAAAATAAGGGCCTTCTTAATGAAGCATATATATTTAGCCACAATACTTGTGTTATTTTTCTTAGGTATTTTTATCACTTTATTTAATCAAAGCACAACTATTAATCTGCCAGTTATTAAAGACAAAAAAGATATATTAGATTTATTCGCCAAGAGTGACGCAGAAATTAACAATCTAGTACAGCTTGCCATAACCGAAGCTAATCATAATATTAATTTAATATACAATATCAAAGATCAAGACAGAAATTTTAAAAATACTATACTTGCTTTTGATAGAATGCAAGCTAATTTCGATATTAAACAAAATGTAATTTATATTCTTACTATGGTTAGCCCTGATGCTCAATTGCGAGAATCAGCTCAAAAAGCAACCACTATATTATCAGAATTTGCTTTAAACAATTTCTTTCAGAATAAAAAATTATATGCTGCATTAAAATCTTATGCCGAAAATCATAGTAATAAAGAAGATCTTTCACAATCAGATTTGTATTTTATTAAAGAAACTCTAAAGGCTTATAAAAAAGCTGGTTTAGAAAAAGAGGATAGTGTTTCAGAAGCAATTAAAAAGCTCAGCCAAGAATTAACCCTACTATCATTAGAGTTTCAAAAGAATATAAACATATCCAATAGATCAATTAAAGTTACCAGAGAAGGTCTAGCCGGGTTAGATCAAGATTTTATAAATTCTTTAAAGCAAGAAAAACCCAATGACAAAAATTTAAAAGGCTCTAATGAAAATTTATACATATTAGGAGTAGATTATCCAACTTATTTTAGAATACTTGAAGATTGTTCTTGTGAAAATACTAGAAAAGCTCTTTGGCATGAATTCAATTTACGTGGTTATCCCGCAAATAAACAGGTTTTAACACAAATAGCAAATCTTAGAAATCAACTTGCGAAATTGCTTGATTTCGATAACTATGCACATATGGATATTTCTGACCAAATGGCTGGCCATCCAGACAAAGTTTTTAGTTTTTTAAAAGAAATATCAGATAAATGCCAGGGGAAAGCACAACAAGAAATAGATATCTTAAAAAAAGATTTACCTGACTCTGTAGTTTTAGAACATAATAAATTCAAACCATGGGATTTGAAATTTGCTTTAAATTATTATAAAAAAAAATATTTAATGTTGGACGAAAATCTTATATCTGAATATTTCCCATATGAATACACTATAGATGCATTATTTGGTATTTATGAGAAATTTTTTGGCCTTAGATTTGAAAAATTTTCTATAGATGGATTATGGCATAAAGACGTGCAAGCTTTAAAAGTATATAAAGATAACAAATTTATAGGTAATCTATTATTAGATTTATGGCCAAGAGAT
>Ga0265293_10009715_pt1 | contig 13726 bp, 18 predicted proteins | sample Munlanlewell138R_FD_192505 | JGI IMG/M metagenome (GOLD analysis project Ga0265293, IMG submission 192505) | Leachate microbial communities from a municipal landfill in Southern Ontario, Canada - Leachate well 138R | ecosystem: Engineered > Solid waste > Landfill > Unclassified | place: Canada...
GAGGAATAGGACTAATGCTTTTTGTAGTTGGACAATAGTATCAATGAAATATTACAATTTTATCCTATTTATCAAAAGTAAATAATTCGCACTACGACTATAGCTTTGCATTAAATTTTTATGCAGGACTATAGTCGTTTTTATTGGTCGAAATCGCAAAAAATATAAGCATTTAGATATTCAATATATTATATAAAATTCAAGAATAACGACGGATGGATGTAAAAGATAATTCAAATATAATAAAGATATAAAAATGATTCGACGATTAGCTAGACATCGCTGAATCTCGATAAAGGCAAAGTTGATGAAAATCAATGACGCAAAACTACAGGGGCTAAAATGCATAACTATGCATAATGCCAGCCAGCTACCGAAAGATTAGGATGTTTTTTTATTTCCTTCTTTCGGAAAAAGGAGTATTTCAATTCATGGAAGGGGAGGGATTGTGGTATTAGTAAATGATTCTAACGGAAATATCATAGCTGATTCATTAGAAGAAGCGAACACTTTCTGGAAACGCTTTAAAGGCTTAATGTTTACGGAGAAGCTAGCTAAAGGGAAGGCATTATTTTTTAAGCCTTGTAAATCTATCCACACATTCTTTATGAAATATCCAATTGACGTAATTTATCTTCGGAAAGATCTGACGATTATTGCAGTCGATGAAGGGATAGCTCCTTTCAAAATTGGAAAGCTCAATTTTGGAGTAGATGCAGTAATTGAAATGCCTGCTGGAACCTTAAAACAAACACAAACGCAAATAGGACATAAACTTACGATAATAAATAATTAGGAGGAATAATAATGTTAAACAAATTCAGAAGCTTAATTACAGAGGAAAAAGGTCAAGGTATGACTGAATATGGACTGGTGTTAGGCTTAATTGCAGTAGCAGTTGTCGGTGCATTAGCACTGTTAAGAGGGCAAATCATTGAAATGTATGATGGAGTTGTAGATATTGTAACTAATCGCGAAAATCCACCTACACCTTAAACAGATGCAATAAGAATAGCTTTAATTGCTAAGAATGGCCTTGCGTAAGTATTGCGTAAGGTCTTTTTTAGAAAAAGATTGAGAGGGATCTATATGGAATTCAATATATTATTAGCATCCATTCTGATCATATGTATTATAACTGATATACAAAATCGGAAAATTTATAATATGGTAGTTTTTCCCGCTTTAATTATTGCTTTAATAATGCATTTAATATTAGGAGGTTGGCAGGCTTTAGGTTATTCGTTATTGGGATTTATGACAGGCTTTTTAATTCTTTTAGTTCCTTATCTTATGGGTGGAATGGGAGCGGGGGACGTAAAGCTACTTGCTTTAATAGGTTGTATTAAAGGGGCGTTTTTTGTCCTGAATACTGCTATATACATGGCAATAATAGGTGCGTTTATTGCGTTAATAATTATTATGTTTAGAAAAGGAATCTTACAAAGATTAAAAGCTATTGGTTACTATATTAGTGGCATGAAACTGGGTATTAGAATTCCTATTTGGATTACACGGAAAGCTCAACAGTCAACTTACCCATATGGAGTTGCAATTGTATTAGGTGCGGTTATGAGCTTAATAGGAAATGGGTGGTTCTAATGATTAGAAATGAAAAGGGGCAATCACTGGTTGAAATGGCACTATTACTTCCAATATTAGTAATCCTTCTTGTCGGAATACTTGATTTTGGTAGGGTGTTATATACAAACCTACATTTGCAATTAGCTGCCCAGGAGATAGTTAGAGTTGCGGGTCTAGGTGCTGATGACCAAGAGATTAGAGATTTTGCAAATGGATTTGTTCAAATAAAAAATACAGAGGATTTAATTCTATCTATTTCACCAGAACAGAGCGAACGAGCTTCTGGAGAATATGTAACTATTAGTATGAATTATCCGATGGAGATTATGACTCCATTTATATCCGAAATACTACCAGCACCAATTAACATCCGAACAGAATCTACGATTCGTATAGAGTAAGGGGGTTCGTATGAAACATTATGGCTACCTTCATTAATGCCATTAAAAATACTATCAAAAATACTATCAATAATCAGCACGGTAGCGCACTTGTGCTTGTATCCTTTGCATTGGTAGGTTTACTTGCAATTACAGGTCTTGTATTAGATGGTGGAACGCTTTACGTTACGAAAAGCCACTTACAAAAAACAGCCAATGCAGCAGTCTTGTCTGGTGCTCAGGAGCTAACAAATTCCGATAATAGCGTTACCGAAGTAGTTAATCAAGTGCTAAATGCACACGATGAAGCTGAAAGCTTAGAAACCATTAATATTGCCATGAATAATCAAGTAAGTGTGCAGCTAAGTAAAGAAGTACAGCAATCATTATCAAAAATATTTGGCAAGGATACTGTGCAGGTAAATGTTGAAGCTACAGCACAGTTAGGATCGATTGGTAAAGCGGTTGGAGTTGCACCATTGGGAATTGATGATTCAATCGAACTGGAATACTATACAACCTATAAGCTGAAGGTGGATCAATCAGAGGTTAGTCATGGTAATTTCGGTATATTAGCACTTGGAGGTCCAGGAGCAAATCGTTATGAAGATAATTTACTATATGGTTATCAAAGTGAAATAAGTGTTGGAGATGTTATCGACACGCAAACAGGTAATATTGCAGGTAAAACAAGAAGCTCAATTAAGGCAAGAATAGATGCATGTCCTTATCAAGAGTACGACGAAGATAATCATCGGGACTGCTCGAGGGTTATTTTGTTACCTGTATATACGCCCCATAATCATAATAAAAATCAATTAAAAGAAGTACGGGTAACAGGGTTTGCGTATTTTTACATTATGGAACCGATGAGTAGCAAGGATACTTCTATTACAGGGATGTTTATTAAGAGAGCAGGAAAAGGAACGATTGAGCCCACTGCTGTCGACAAAGGAGCATATAGCATTAGGTTGATTAAATAGTGTAAAGTGGGTGGATTTATGAGATCAAAAATATTTTTCATATTAGCTATTGTAATGGGGTTAATCACTACTGTTCTTTTCTATAATTATATGAACCAAGTTCAAACGGAGGTAGTTTCGTTTGAAAGTACAAAAGAAGTAGTAGTAGCAAAAACAAAGATTACTAAAAATCAAAGAATTACTTCAGATATGATAGAGTTAAGAACTTTACCTGAAGCAGCAATTCACGGTAGTGCGGTTTATATTGCCGAAGATGTGGCAGGTAATTATGCTACTTCAGATATTGAAATTGGTGAAATGGTATTAAGTCATAGAATAAGCAATGAAAAAGAAGAAGCATTTATCATTTCACGTAAAATCGCAAACGGATATAGAGCAGTATCTGTAGGATTGAATTATGTACAATCAGTGTCTAATTTAATTCTACCGAGCGATTATGTTGATGTTATCGTTAGTGAACAGATAACTATTGGCGAAGAGAAAACTATTAAAACGGAAATGATTCTACAAAAAGCAAAAGTCTTAGCTATCGGAAGTATAATGCTTGAACCTAATGAAGGAGAGCAGTTAGTAGAATATACATCAGTTACTTTAGAGCTGGTGTCTAGTGATGCAGTAATTTTAGTAAATGCATCAGAACGTGGACAGATTCAGTTAATATTACACAGCAGAATAATGCCACCTAAGGAGGCGGCAAAAAATGAACAATCAACCTAATAATAAGAAAATATTCCATGGCAATTTAAAGCGTGGTGAAATGATTGCCGTCAGTAGTGCTAAGGGTGGGGTAGGCAAGACAATGCTTGCTGTTAATCTTTCTGTAGCGCTTGCCAAAAAGAATAAGAAGGTTTGTATTATAGATACGGATTTTCAATTTGGTGATGTTAGTCTTTCAATGGATATCCAAAGCACCTTTAGTATTAAGGATATAGCTGAGGAACTGGATAGAATTGATTCGGAAATATTTCTAAGCTATTTAAATGTTCATGATAGTGGGGTTTATATACTCTCTGCGCCTGAACGTCCAGAATATGCAGACTTAATTACAATTAAAGTTATTGAAGCAGTAATAGCGTTTGCGCTTAATCATTTTGACTATGTCATAATTGATACGGAAGTTGGCTTGACAGAAAAAAGTCTGTATCTACTAGAAAAGACGGACACCATAATGATAGTTACCAATTTAGAAATGACAACATTGAAAAATACTAAATTAATGCTAGAAACCCTAAATATTCTTGAATTAAGGGAAAAGGTTCAAGTAGTAGTAAATCGTGCCGATATGGAGAGCGTTATTCAGGCATCTGATGTAGCTGATATATTAGGGGAATCCTCCTCGATTTATATTCCGAACGATTTTCAAACAACATCACAATCTATTAATATAGGTGTTCCTTTTGTAGCGAATCGCGCTAGGACAGATATATCGAAAGCAATCTATAAAATGGCAGAGCAATTGATTACTAGAAGGGAAATATCTGTGTTTGAACCGCCTAAACCTTCATTGTTTGATCGCTTGTGGAAAAAGTCTAAAAATAAAGGGGGAGCAGAATGAGTTTATTACAACGCATTCAATCTAAGACATCAGAGATGCCCGACGTTATAACTAATAATCAACCAGCTAAAGATGACAAGGTATTTGTTCCTAAGGATTTAATGCAGACTTTTAGAGAAACAAGAACAAGTGGTCAACTGAAGTCCGATAGACAAGATAAGTTACAAGCAAATCAAGCGGAAATCAATAAACATCAGGAAATTAAAAATCTTTTATATAAAAAAATATTCAATGATTTTAAAGGTGATAATGTAGAAGACATTATACCTAAAGTAGATGCATTGGTTATAGAAATTATCAAGGAAGATGAATCATTTCGTGGAAAGGTTGATAGAAAGAAAATCGTTGATGAATTAATCAATGATATTACGGGATTTGGCCCAATTAATCCATTACTATTAGATGATGAAGTTTCAGAAGTAATGGTAAACGGTCCAAACAAAGTTTATGTAGAAAGAAACGGGAAAATTCAGTTGACGAACGTAACGTTTAGAGATGACGAGCATGTTCTAAGCGTTATAGAAAAAATTGTAGCACCAATTGGAAGGAGAATTGACGAAAGCAGTCCGATGGTAGATGCTAGATTACCAGATGGATCGCGTGTAAATGCGATTATCCCACCATTAGCAATAAGTGGTCCTACAATAACTATTAGAAAATTTGCGAAGGATCCGTTTACTATAGATGATTTAATTCAATTCGGTACTGTTTCAGAAGATATGGCTACCTTCTTAGAAGCTTGCGTTAAAGCGAACCTTAATATATTTGTAAGTGGTGGAACTGGCTCTGGGAAGACGACGACATTGAATGTTTTGTCTGCGTTTATTCCCAATAATGAACGGATAATCACGATTGAGGATGCGGCTGAATTACAGTTAGGGCAAGACCATGTTATTTCTTTGGAATCTAGACCGCCAAATTTAGAAGGTAAAGGAGCTATTTCAATACGTGATTTAGTGCGAAATTCATTGCGTATGCGCCCAGATCGAATCGTAATCGGCGAGGTCCGTGGTGGAGAGGCATTGGATATGCTGCAAGCTATGAATACAGGACACGATGGTTCATTAGCTACTGGTCACTCTAATAGCCCTAGGGATTTAATTGCTAGATTAGAAACAATGGTGCTTATGGCAGGAATTGAACTACCGATTAAAGCAATAAGAGAGCAAATCGCTGGAGCAATTGATATTATTATTCAACAATCAAGATTAAAGGATGGTACACGTAAGATTACCAATATCACAGAAGTACAAGGTCTAGAAGGTGATGTAATAGTATTACAGGATATTTTTACTTTCAGACAAGATGGAGTTGATGCTAACGGTAAAATCTTTGGCAAATTATGTCCCGTTGGTATTCGACCGAAATTTTATGACAAGTTGGAAAAATCCGGAATTCACATATCAGCTAGCGTGTTCATTGACAGGGAGGAGTAATGTTGTATGGAATTATCAATTATAATACTATTCTTTGTTACTTCTATACTGTTTTTTTACTCTTTGCTCCAAATGCTTAGTAATTCAGATAAAAGATTAGAAAAAAGGATTAAATATTATCTAGATTTACAAGAGCAGAATAAATTAAATAATCAAGATTTTAACGTGTTATTACAGCTACAAATGATCAAACAAAAAGTATCTCAGTCCCTGTTAAAAAATAATAATCAAAAAGTAAATACACTATTAATAAGATCAGGGGTTGCCCTAAAACCTGAAGAATATATTATTTTTCGTTGGATAATAACATTACTAGTAGGTGGAATTCTGTATCTTATTACGGGTCAGCTAGTGTTTTTGTTGATTGGAGTGGTGTTAGGATATATGCTGCCTAATCTATGGCTAGCACAAAAGCATAAAAAAAGAGTGAGTGCATTTAATGACGGGCTATCAGACATGATTAACACAATTGTTGGTTCGTTACGAGCGGGATTTAGTTTTACACAAGCATTGAAGACCGTTTCGGAAGAAGCGAAATCACCTATTAAAGAAGAAGTAGAGCAGATAATAAAAGAAATGCAATATGGTATAAGTATGGAAAATGCGCTTATAGCTTTAAAAGAAAGGATGCAAAGTGAAGACCTGGAACTGATGATTCACGCAATTCTTATCCAGAAACAAGTTGGAGGCAATTTAGCTACGATACTAGATAAAATTGTTGATACTATTCGAGAGCGTAATCGCATCCAACAACAGGTCATAACCTTGACTGCCCAAGGTAGATTATCTGGAATGGTCATTGGTCTATTGCCGATAATCTTGGGTTTTGTAATTTACCTGATTGAACCAGATTACATAGGTACGCTTTTTTCAAATTCGATTGGCATTACGATGCTAATAATTGGAGTAATAAGTGGCATATTCGGCTTCATTATGATTCGCAAGCTGACAATGATCGAGGTGTGATTACATGATATATATGGGAATGTTTTTAACCATAACAACACTATTCTATGCAGTTTTTTTACTGAGAGAGGAACGTATTGATCGCATCAAAAAGCGGCTAGCTATTATTGATGATGATAATAAAAAAACAGCCGAGAAAACATCAGATAAACAAAAGAATGACAATATCTTTAAAAGAATAGCATATCCAGCGTGGGTTAAGCTTCGTAGAATATATAGAAGTAAAGTATCTTCTGAGCAGGTTGCAAAGCTGGAGCAATTATTACTACAGGCTGGTTCTCCGTTTAGCTTAACAGCTATAGAATTTCGAATGCTACAGATATTAATAATATTAGTTGTACCAGTAATATTTGTAATTTACGGTTTTTTCTTAGAGTCATCATTAGGTAGTATGATTCTATTGGGGTTTATTGGTTTAATTATTGCGTTTTATCTACCATATTTTTATCTTAAGCAAAAGGTAAAAGAACGTAATAAAATAGCCCAAAAGGAATTGCCTGACATTCTTGATTTATTAACGGTTAGCTTAGAGGCAGGACTTGGATTTGATTCTGCATTAACAAAGGTAGTATCTAGAAAGGAAGGAGTTCTATCACAAGAATTTCAAAGATGCTTAGAAGAAATACGCTTAGGTAAATCCAGAAGGGAAGCATTAAACGGGATTAAAGAGCGTTTAACATTGAATGATGTCAACGTCCTGATTAGTAATGTGATTCAAGCAGAAAAATTGGGAATAGGACTTGTTAAAGTATTTCGTGTGCAATCTAATGAGGTACGAGAACGAAGACGCCAGCGAGCTGAAGAAGCAGCTATGAAAGCACCAATTAAGATTTTATTTCCGCTGGTTTTATTCATATTTCCAAGTATTTTTATTGTATTATTAGGACCTGCTATTCTACAGTTTATGGAGGTATTTAACAAATAACTTGCAAATAGTTTATTTGAATATAATCTAGCAACTTTACTCATTAGAATTGAAGTTAACAAATGTAATTGTTATAGTTAAGTTAAGTATTTAGCATTTTACTGTGATAGAAGATAAGAGTAGAAAGAGTAAACGAGAATGATTGATGTGTGAGGTAGATTGTGAGGGTTAAATAAAGATGAGCATGTTCGAAAATGATTCATACTTACGGGGTATTTATTTAAAAAGAGATAAGATAACATCATTTGATTCGTATCCCTTTTGTTTACCAGTAATCAAAAATTTGTCATCTTTGGAGCTTCATCCAAAGGTTACTTTTTTTGTCGGGGAAAATGGGACAGGCAAATCGACATTCTTGGAAGCAATAGCAGTTGCTTATGGTTTCAATCCAGAAGGTGGGAGTAAAAATATCAATTTTTCATCACATGATACTCATTCGCAGCTGCACGATTTTCTGCGCGTAGTAAAAGGTGTGAAAATGGCTAAAGACGGTTTTTTTCTTAGAGCAGAGAGCTTCTATAATTTAGCGACAATTATTGATGTTTTGGATAGTGAGCCAGGCGGAGGTGGTAAGATTATAGACTCGTATGGGAAGGTCTCTTTGCATGAACAGTCACATGGAGAGTCGTTTTTTGCTGTATTTATGAATCGATTACGTGGAAATGGTGTTTATATTTTAGATGAACCAGAAGCTGCGCTTTCACCTTCAAGACAGATGAGTATGCTGAGTAGGATGCATGAACTGGTAAATCAACAATCGCAGTTTATCATAGCAACCCACTCACCAATTATTATGGCATATCCAGATGCTTATATTTATGAGATTACTAATAATGGCACAGTAAATAAAGCAAACTATCAGGAAACGGAGCATTATAGAGTAATGAAGCAGTTCTTGAACAATACTGACAGAATGTTAGATATTTTACTGCAATAATTTTAATAAAAATCCGTAACCTTCGCTTTCCATTTTTTCTTTTGGTATAAAACGCAATGATGCACTGTTAATACAATATCTTAAGCCGCCGGTTTGTTTTGGACCGTCCTCAAAAACATGGCCTAAATGTGCATCGCCTGTTCTACTTCTTACCTCAGTTCGTAACATTGCATGTGATGTATCAGTTTTTTCTTTGATGACATTAGGATCAATAGGTTTAGAAAAGCTAGGCCAACCACAGCTTGATTGGAATTTGTTGGTTGAAGCGAATAACGGCTCACCAGTTGTAATATCAACATATATTCCATCTTGGAAGGTATTCCAATACTCGTTATTAAATGGCGGTTCTGTAGCTGAGTGCTGAGTAACGTCATATTGAAGCCTTGATAGATTTCCGCTAAGTGTATAAGGGTCAGGCTTTGGAAATTCTGATGGATTGATGATTGCACCCGCAGCCTTATCAAATGTTTTGCTTCCTATATGGCAATATCCTCTAGGGTTCTTATCAAGATATTTCTGATGAAACTTCTCAGCAGTGTAATAATTAAGTAGTGGTTTTATTTCGATCATAATAGGTTCTGTATAGCGTGATTGCAGTTGCTTAATGAATTGCTCGATTATTGATAAATCTTGTTCATTGGTGTAGTAGATACCTGTTCGATATTGGACACCAGTATCACCGCCTTGGCGATCAAGAGTAGTTGGATCAATAGCTTCACTATATAATTCTAGTAAAAATGCTAGTGGGATAATGTTTTCGTCATATATAACACGAACTGCTTCGGCATGTCCTGTATTTTTGTAGCATACATCCTCGTAAGTTGGATTAGTAGTATTACCGTTGGCATAACCTACTTCAGTTTCAAGCACGCCATTTATCAAAGACATATATTTTTCCAATCCCCAGAAACATCCACCTGCTAAATATATCTCAGCCATTTTAGTATCTCCTTAATTTCATGATTTTAAGTTTAATCCCTATTATTTTCATCTTAGCAATACGGCATATTTTTTGATAGTAACAATATGCTTTATTGGTTCCATATTTATTAAATTATTTGCATTGTAATAGTTGTATATACAACTTGCTCACATAGCATGTGGATGTTGCATAATTTTTATATAAAAAAGCGAACTACAAAAGTAACAGATGCTTATGTTTTGTGATATTGGAAGGTAGGTGAATAATTTGGAGAGATTAGACATAATTATCAAAGGGATTGTAGCAACTCTGGGTGGAATAGTTTCGTTTATCGTAGGTGGAATAGGCTTTGTTGTGTCGGTATTGATAGTTCTGATGGTGGCGGATTTTATTACTGCAATTATGGCTTGTAAATATAACGGCAAGAAGATTTCATCAGACATTGGAGCTAAAGGCATAATTAAGAAAACGTACGTATTAATTCTGCTGTTCTGTGTATATTTATTTGAAAAGTTAGGCTTGAGCGGTTTTGGTATTGAGATTTCTGGTTTTACAGGTGATGCACTAGCATTTATGTTTTGTGTGATTGAATTAGTGTCAATTATTGAAAATGGCGACGAAATGGGCGCTCGATTGCCAGAACCGATTAGGAAATTTTTCAAAGCAGCGTCTAAATATTTAGATGGCAAGGATGGCGATGGAAAATGAGTGAAATAGTACATTATATGTTATCGCAATATCGTACTACATCCTTATATGGTAAACGTAATGACCCTATTACTGGTGTAACTGCTTATCATTCGGGTGTTGATTTAGTAAATGGGCATAAACTACCTATTCATGCGTTTGTAGCTGGCGAGGTAGTTTACGCAGATATCGGAGCTGTGGGTACAGGCTATGGTGGTTATGGAAATATTGTAGTTGTTAGAGATAAACATAATAATTATCATCTTTATGCTCATTTAGATTCTATATCTATTAAAGTTGGAGAGATTATCCTAACAGGGCAAAAAATAGGTAAACAAGGTGCGACTGGAAGAGTGACGGGGAGCCATTTACATTACGAGGTCCGTAAAGAAGGTGAATTACTATCGCATGTTGATCCATTACAATATCTTATTGACTATTATGAGGAGGAAGCTGCTATGGAGCTTAAGGTTGTGCAGATTGGTAATGTAAATATTAAAATCGGCCATAAACAGTTTGAGGGGATTGTAATTGACGGTATTAGCTATGCGCCAGTAAGGTTATTGGCAGATGCTATCGGTAAACAGGTTGAATGGGATAATAAAACCAAAACTGTTGAAGTAAAATAATATTGATTGAGCTATTTAGTAATTTATTGTATATTAAGAGTATTAACAGGAAAAGTTATCTAAATAGTCATAATAATTATTTGAGGAGGGTTTTGTTTATGCAAAAGTATATTTGTAATGTTTGTGGATATGTGTATGATCCTGAGCAAGGCGACCCTGATAACGGTGTGGCACCTGGAACGGCATTCGAGGATATTTCTGAAGATTGGGTTTGTCCAATTTGCCATGTGCCGAAGTCTGATTTTGAAGAGTATTAGAATTCAAACGATACGAATTATAATTATAATATAATTAATAATGCTAAGAACCCTACTGTAATTATTTATAGTAGGGCTCTTGGTTTTTTTGATGGATTTTGAAGGGTATATTATTTAATTTACGTCTAAATGAATGTTAACACAAGGGAGGGGAGACGATGGGCACGGAAGCACAGCATAATATAGAAGTTATGATTCGTGACACACTTGCAGGCAATCGCGATGCCTTTCGCAATATTGTCTCCACATTCCAAGGAAAAGTATATTCAACTGCTCTAAAGGCTACTGGTGATTATAAAGAAGCGGAGGACTTAACACAGGATATATTTCTACAAGCATATAAAAGCTTAGGTAAATTTCGATTTGAGTCAAGTTTTTCTACATGGCTGTATCGTATTGCAATGCATAAAGCTATTGATTGGAAAAGAAAGAATTTCAAGCAGCCAATATACGAACAATTCGATCAACAGCTTGACATTGCAGAAAATAAATATACTCAAAAATTAACATCAGGAATTGATGATTATCTAGTTAAAAAAGAAGCAATCGAACAAATGAAGCTAATAGTAGATAAATTACCAGACCGCTACCGTGATGTTGTTGAAATGTATCATTACCAGAATAAATCGTATGCAGAAATTGCCAGCGAATTACAGCTACCAGTAAAGACTGTTGAGACACGTTTGTATAGAGCCAAACAAAAGCTGAAAGAACAAGCGGAAAAGGAGGAGTATGCATGAAATGTAATGTGAATGATGAGCGATTATTGCAGTGGTTTCTAGGTGAGCTATCGCTAAATGAGCAAGCAAAGCTAAATGCACATATCAAAGATTGTCAAAGCTGTTTAATGAAAATTGAAGACTGGCAGCAATTGAACAATGCTTGGGAAGAAGCAAGTCAGTTGCCTTCGGAACATTTAGTTGATGATGTGATGCTGGCAATTGATAATGTTAAAGTACACAGCAAATATCGAGTTAATGACAAAGTATTGGAATTCATTAATTATATTACTGCGGCAGCTGCTACCTTTTTGTTTATGTATCTTGGCGGCTTTGATCAGATGTTTGGAATAATGGGCGAAATGTCACAACGGGTAAGCGAGGTTAATGGAAGTATGTATATGGTTACCGATGTTGGTTTTAGCTGGATTGACCGGCTCCAAAGCCTTATGGACATAATATTACAACCATTGAAAATGTAAAACAACAAACAATCTGAAAACATTAAGAAAGAAGGGATAGTATGGATAATACTAATAAATCTAAATTTTTAACATTTATATTTTCGTTTTTACCCGGGCTTGGGCATATGTATATAGGATTACTTAATCGGGGATTACAAATAATGATTTTATTCTTTGGGTCAATGTTTTTAATGGATTTCATTAATTTGAATGCTTTTCCATTTTTTATACCTATTATATGGTTTTTCAATATGTTTGATTCCTTACAGTTTGTTGCAAAGATGCGTAGAGGTGAAGAAGTTCCTGATGAACTGCTGGTGGAATGGAGTTCTATCACCACTAAGTCCAAAGCTTGGGGTTGGGGACTAGTCGTTATAGGTGCATATATTCTTTTGGAACGGGTGATTTTCCAGATACAACCACTTAGAACTGTAATGAGCTACGTATTTGGATATCAAGGTATTGATGTAATTCGAAACATTTTGATTGCAATAATTCTAATTTATATTGGATGGAAGCTATTAAGTGGGAAGTCGATATTGCCTAAATCTAATTCGGATCTAGAAGGTGAACAACAATGAGGCAATGGAAGGTTGGAAGGATAACATTAGGATTATTTTTGATAATTATGGGTGTCGTCTTAGTGTTGAACAGTATTACATCAATACCAATAGATAGAATTTTGTCGTTTGGTTGGCCTGTATTGTTAATAGTATTAGGTATTGAAATTTTAGTTCATCAGTTACTTCGAAAAAATAATGATTGGTCGTTTGATGTATTTAGCATATTCTTAATATTTATTGCTGGCGTAAGCATGCTTGTAATATTTACGGTTCAATCAGTAGGAGTAATACCTATGATTAAAGAGTCATTATTAGCACAACAATATTCAATTGATATTAATGAATCAAAGGTTGTGAATGATACAATTCGAGAAGTAGAAATTGATATAGATAATGCGAGCATTGAATTGTTTGGTACTGCAAATAATCAACTACAGATATCAGGTGAAATACATGCAAGTTATGAGAGTGTTGAATCTGCCGAAAAATATGTTGAGGAAGCTTTTAAAATAAAGGAAGTTGGCAACAAAATAGTGATTACCATGGAAAAATCTAATAATAGACCAGCTTGGATACCAGGAAATGAAGCAACGCTTGCAATTGAAATTCCAAAGCAATTACAAGCTACAATCAATGTTAAGAATGGTAAAGTTATAGCAAAAGATTTAGCACAAAGTGTTAATATTGATGGCAAGAATCTAGCTATAGAATTAGCTGAA
>Ga0265293_10009716_pt1 | contig 13724 bp, 4 predicted proteins | sample Munlanlewell138R_FD_192505 | JGI IMG/M metagenome (GOLD analysis project Ga0265293, IMG submission 192505) | Leachate microbial communities from a municipal landfill in Southern Ontario, Canada - Leachate well 138R | ecosystem: Engineered > Solid waste > Landfill > Unclassified | place: Canada...
AGTATGAGAAATTTGGACTGTCTTAATGAACCGCCGTATACCGAACGGTACGTACGGTGGTGTGAGAGGACGGTAATTAAAATAATTAATTACCTCCTACTCGATTTGCTAACCTTTAAAGCTATTCACCTGTTTTACTTCAATTCCCATGTGAAAGCTTCTAAGGTCCCTTTTTTAGTTGATATTTTGGATAAGTCTTTGTAGGACTGTGGCAAGTTCTGCCCTTGTAGCCCAGGCTCCAGGGTCTAACCTATCTCCCTTTCCTTGGATTAGGCCTAGGTCTAGGCAATAGTCCATTGCCTCCCTAGCCCAATCTGAGATGGAAGCGTAGTCCTGGAAGTCTGCTTGGGCCTTATCTTTCCTTGTCAAGTCTAGGCCTAGGAGGCCGCTATACCTGTATAGGATTGTAGCCAATTCTTCCCTTGTAATGGGCTGTTCTGGAGCGAATTTGCCATCTCCAACCCCCTTGACTAGGCCCTGGCTACTTGCCCAACCTATGGCATTTGCATAGTACTTATCATCTGCAACATCGGTGAACTTGGGTTTAGCTGACATTAACTGGTCTTCCAGCCTGTGGAGGACAGTTACCAGCATAGCCCTGGTCATGCTCTCATCTGGACTAAAGGCATCTTCCCCTGTGCCCTTAAATAGTTCCCTGGAAGCTACAAAGTCAATGCTGTCCTTGCCCCAATGCCCTTCAGAATCAGTGAAGTATTTTCTATTATCTATTATCCTAACTGATCCTGTTCCCCTGATAGGCATCAGGATTGTCTTATCTGTGAAAGCAGTCTTGCCTATTATCTTTAGACTGCCGTCTTCCATGACTAGTGCAGCTACTGTACTTGGGCTGGCATTTTCTCTGGCTAGGGCCAAGAGAACCTGGCCGTCAATATCCTTGACAGTTTTCCCGTCTATTTCAAAGCTGATTGTGGTCAGCCCATCTTCTTTTTCTAGACTTAGGGAAAAGTCCTGCCCCTCTATATTGGCCAAGGAATCCATGGCCTCCCTAGTAAGTTTTACTTCTGCCAAGGGTGACCTATAGACTAGATTAGCCTGAGTTTCACCTAAGATATCTGATAGTAGGGCCTTTTCGTGTTGGAAAACAGCCTTCCTTAGGGTCTGAGAAGCCTCAAGCTCTACCACTAGGAGTGGGCTATTATTGGACTTGGCTATTTGGATTAGCTTATGGCCGCTTTCCTTGTCTATGATTCCAAGGGCTTCTTCTTCAGTTTCAGCTGCTTGGAATACGATTCTTTGCTCCTCTTCATCAATGGTGGGCTTGATAGCCTGACCTTTATCCCTATCTTCTTCCTTAGTTTCTTGTGGAGAACTAGTTGCACTGCCAGTTGAGCCCCCACTACTTGGCGGGACTACTTCCTCCTCAGGCAGGTCCTTGCCTATATTATACCTTAGCTTGACTATATCGCTGTCGTCCATACCTAGCTTAGATGCGAAGAACTTGACGACTGTGGTCTTGTTGATAGCCAAGGGGCCCTTATAGACCCTACTTAAGGCTGTGGGCTCACTGTTGTCAAGGGTGTAATATATCCTTGCTCCTTCTGGACCAGATATAGTAAGCACTTGTTCTTCTTCATAGTTTCCACCTGCTAGGTTAGTAGTTGGACTATCTAATTTTAGCCTCTCTACAAGCTCTAATCCGTCTTTACTGTAGTTTTCAGCCATGTTTACCCCTGCATAGCTGACTAGATTATCTCTAATTTCCAAACTGTATTTTGCTTTTGTTTCCCCATCATCCCCAAATTCTTTAAATCCGCCTGGATAAAGACTTTCATTTACTAATAACCTTATTCTTTTTACAAAGTGACTGGAGGGTATAATATCCTTTTGATAGGTCATATTATCCACATAACCAGTATTATCTGCCCCAATCAGGATTTCGATTTCCCCTATGGGAACCAATTCCTTATATTCATTCATGATTATAAGATTGCCTTCTAGGCTCTCTTCCTGTACAAACATATCAAATTCAATTTCCAGCCCCTTACTATCTAGGGAGACCCCACTTATATCGGGTGCCTGAGTTGACAAGAGGCCTATGTTGACTTGGTCGTGGGCAGGAGGTACCTTCATGGACTTACTTTCACTTATGAGGTAGCCATCTTTTTCAAAGTGGACCATCCATTCTCCATGGGGGACATCCCATCCATATCTCCCATCTTCGTCTGAGTAAAGGGGATTTATCTCATCCCAATCTTCAGCCTCATCCCAGAAGAGGAATTCATCACCTTTCTTGACCAATACCGTAGCTTCGACCCCTTGGATTCTGTCGGAGTCTATGGCTTCAAATACATAGCCTGAAGGATCTATCTTCCACTTGGGCATCTTCTCATCGTCTTCCTTGCCTGGCCAGGGTGGTTTGCCTTTTTTCTTTTTCTTATATTCTTGTAGCTTTACTTCAGCCAAGATTTCCTTCATGATGGAGTCCCACCAAAGGTCGTATTCAGAATCAACCTTCTTGCTAAAGACTCCGCTGCCAGTAGATACAATATAGGACAAGCCCTTACCCACTGGACCAAAGAAGCCTGCACCATAGCTAACTCCGCCAAAGAGGACATTGATAGTGTGTGAGTTTCTTCTGGCCTTGTCATAGGCCCTTATATCGTCGCCAATCCTGGATCTTATCATGGCATCGTCAATCTTTGCAGCAGCCTGGTAAAGGGCATTGTGGTCCTTGGTAGAGGGGCCTGATAATATCTGGCCGGCCAATACAACTCCACCCATGACCTGCATACCAGTACCAACCTTGCCAAAATTAGCTGGATTAGCAGATGTATCATTGGTCAGATCAATTAAATTGTAGACATAGCCAGAATAGTCTGCCTTGCTCAGGACATCTCCTGTATCTAGGGCCAGGTAGGTGGGCAGGCCCGAACCAAGATTTGAGGCTAATTGTCCCATTGGACAGGGACTAATCCTAGACCCAAGGTGATTGTTGTTTAGCATGGCAGTGAGTTCAGGGCTAAAATACATGGACTTATGGTATTCCAAATAGTCCCCGTCATTTTGCAAACTTTCCTTAGCCCAGTAGTAGCCCTGCATAGTATCGAACTTCCTATAGCCCTGGGCCCTAAGGCTTTCCTCGCTTATTCTATGATTTTCGCTATATTGGCCAGTTATCCTAAGGGAACCTCCTCCCTGGATAGGCATGATGTAGTCAAGTTCATTTGCTGTTTGCTTGTTAATCTCCCTGCTTCCTATATTTTCCCCAATATAGTCCGGTAGATAGTCCTGGTCAAGACTTGTTTCTTCAAGGGCCCCTTCAAAGTCAATGGGCCTGCTGCCTGATATAGGTGAAAGACTTGTTTCTTCCTCTAACTTCAGGGAATAGTAGACAGACAAGTCTCCCACGTCCTCTAGGAGGCTATTCATCACCCAGCTTGAGTATCTTTGGCCTGGCGTATCTACATCCTCCATGTGTTCTGCCTCATAGTAGGTCTTGTGGCCATTCTTGTTTAGGACTAGGGCCACATAGGATAGCTGATCCTTTAGGAGGTTGTTTATCCGGAATCTTACTATGGACTTACTCCATGGACTATAGGAGAAGACCACATTTTCATTACTGTATTTTGGCTTTTTATTTACAATATTAGAGTTTCCGCTGTTGTTGTAGACAAAGTCGCTGACATAGGCCATATGGTCGGGGTCGATTATTTCACATACCCTTGGAACTGAAAAATGTTCCTCCCCCTCCTTGGTAATCATCTTGGCATATAGGGTATGTGCCATAGGCGTGTCATAATCTACTAGGGAAATGCTGGTTTCATAGCTTCTGGAAAAGGCATAAAGCGAAAGCTTCCCAACCAAGATTCCATTGTCGTAGATTTCAATATCGCTTCCAGGAAGGCCAATCCCCCTTACCATAACGGACTTTGCATCCTCTCCCATAAAGACCTCAGAGGGTGGGATAATGGAAACCTTAGGCGTATCAATATTATCTAGGCCAATGTTTTCACTATATGGTTTGCCGTCAATGGTGTATTGGAGGGATATGTTTATATTCAACTGGTCCATATCCGGTGGTATAACCTCAAAGTATAGGATTCCTTCAGTGAAGGGCCTTAGGTAGGGTAGGGCAGATGAACGAGTTTTTTGTCCATTAAAGTAGATTTCATCTGACCTTAGTTCTCCTGAACTACGTATATTGAAATAGTCTAACTGGATATCTGCTTCTGGATCAATATTTTCAGGAGTGAACCTTACGGTTGTATAGACTACTCCATTGCCATTATCTGGCACATATTTTGTGCTAATACTGGTCCTAGAAAGACTAAATAGTTCATTGCTAAGGGAGTTAGGAATAGTGATATCCCCCAGATTTACTAGCCTGTTCTTGGACAGGGAGAGGGACTTTTTCACATAGTCTCGGCCCTCTCTCAGGCTTAGGAGATTAAAATCTTCAATATTCCTGAAATTCTTGAGCTTGTCGAGCTTATGTCCCTTGAGCAAGAGTACTGTGTAATTTCCATCCTTTAAGGAAATAGATTCAGTTGACAAAAGGCCGTCATTTGAAACCAGGCCTACCATGGTGCCAGCCCCATCATAGACCATCATATAGGCTGTAGGGGCATCCTCTTCTTCGCTGACCAGCCTTGCCTCAATCTTCCCATTGGATAGGGCAAATACATCTAGGTTCCCATTGCCATATTCATCTAGGTCTATATAGTAATATTCTTCTTCACTTACCATGTTGTAGATACCAAATTTTACCTTAATTCTCTTATTGGCCCCATCCTCCTGTAAAACCAGGCTAGAACGACTAGTATAGAAATAGCCACTTATATAGTTGTCATCCTCATCGTAAATAGTTGTTGTGTGTATCTTGCTGCTGTCCAGGGACAAGGGATTTTCCTTGTCTAGGGCCTGATTTCCCTCGGCATAGGGATAGGTAAAGAGATTAACCGAGATATTATTTTTGGTCCCATAGCTAAGGGTTAGATCCTTTTCTAAGTCATCTGCCACTTCATTTATTCGGCCATACTCGTAGCCATCCTTAAAGAGACTGATGTTGACATTCTCACCCTTGTAGAGGTCAATGGAGAAATTACCCCCACTGTCGGTCTTTGTATTGCCAAATGAATGTATATAGATTTTGTTGGTAAAGGCCTGGCTAAAATTAACTTGGACGTCCTCAAGGGCCTTATGGGTCTTTTTAGCATCTATTACCCTCCCATTGAAGGTGAACTTCTCAAGCTCATCCAGGGATATGCCTATGGTTTCAGACCTAGTGTTGAGGGTCTTTACCCCATCTTCTGGCGCCTTATATAGTTTCATATCGTCACTGGACATGTAGATGGTATATTTTATATCCTCCCCCATTTCAAAGCCTTCCAGGTCTCGGTCAAATCCAGCATAGCCATAACTATCTATGAACAAGCTAGGGTTCTTAAGGTCCTGATTAATAGTGAATTTGACTGTGACTGGGATTGAAGTATTGGACAGGTCAATAGTCTTATCTACTCCAGGGTCCAACGAAAAACTGCCTTCTCCATAGACCTTGTTGAGTCCCCATATGGAGTAAAGGTAACTATCTGAGGCTGGCAGATTTTTCATATCTAGTTCAACTTGATTGTTGACAATCTGTAGCCTCTTGTTGACATAGGGGTCTTGGCTAGTGAGGGAAAGGAATTTCCCATCGTAGACACCATCTTGATTTGCTAGGCCAGTGAAAGTTACATTGCTTCCTATGTCCTTTTCAATTTCATCTACTAGCTGGGCAGTATTTGTAGGATTTTCAGGATCTTCCAAGATATATTCCACATTTACAAGCCTTGCTGTATCCTCCCTCAAGGTGAGGCTAGCCTTATAATAGTAGGGGTCTTCCCACTCCAATTCTTTTTCCAGGGTCTGGTCCTGGCCAGAAGTATCCCTGTAGTTGACTAGGACCTTGGCATTGAAGCCTGGAGTAGCCCAGAGCCTAAATTCCACGGGGCTAGACTTTTCTAGGAGATAGGTCCCGGCTGAGAAGAAGTCCCTGAGCTTGGTCTGGCTATTGTTTATTATGGCATCATCCTGGACATTGACCCTAATAACTTCCTCCTTAGACTTGAAATCGTAGATATCTCTTAAGTAGAATCTAAGGGCCTTGACATCCTTGTATTGGTCGGAAATAGATAGACGCCTAGAATATGTGTGGATACCATCCTTGGAGGCAGTCCTGTTTAAGCTTATGGTATCTAGGCCATCTATACTTTCACCATTCTGGTCTAAGTACTCTACCCTTCCCATTAGGTCCCATTCTGTGGATTGTATAAAGATGGTATAGGAGTTTCCCTTGTTTAGGATTGTCAGATCTCCGTCCTCTCTGGCATTTTGTATGCCAAAGTCCTCCATATCCCCTATGCCAGCCCTCCTATATAGGATAGTTTGGCTGGTAGAATAGTCTGCCCCCTTACTTGACCTAAATTGGAAGTAGAGGGTCTTGGTCCCATAGTCATCAAATCTATATGGGATTTCACTATGGATTTGCCGCCAACTGGCAGCTTCCAGGCCTGCCTCAGATTCTGCAAATCTAACCATGTCATAGCTACCAGGACTTAGGCTTATGGTGACATCAGGGCTTAGGGTATGGGAGTCCCCGTCGTTGATTTTAACAGTGGGGAGTACAACTGCCGAGCCACCAGACCTTGGTGTCTTTAGGGCTGTATCTGCATGGCCCCAAAGGTATTGGCCATTGGCCTTGAGATATACGGTGTACCAACCCCTTGGTAGGGCATCAGTCAAGGATGACCCTATATATAGCTCATTGGGTGACTGGTAGGAGGCATTGAGGGCAAAGGCTTCTGAATTGAGGCTATGGCCCTTTCTCTTGATGAAATATGCCTCATAGGACTTGTCTGGAGAAAACCCACTGCCTATCAGAGTCAGGCTATTATCCCAATTGTCAATAGAAAAGGGAAGATCCAAGCTAGTGACGAAGTTCAAGATAAGGGGATATTCATCTGTAAAGAAGAAATCAGTCTCATGTAGTTCCCGATCATCGTAGTATATCTGCCTTATCTTTTCCCCCTTGTGGGAGAGGTCCAGGTAGTATTTGCCTAGCAGGGAATGGCTGTCCAGGCTAAGGACTATGTGATTATCCCTCCTGGAGGCAGACAGGTCTATGGACTCAGCCCCCTTATTTAGGCTGGCAGACAGCTTGTCAATGTCTATATTTAGGCTGTTTTCCAAGACAAATTCTAGGGGACTGGAACTTAGGACATCCAGTTCACCGCTATTCCAATAATCCAGGATCCTCAGATTGCTGGCAGCTATGATACTGGTCCTGCTGATTCTAGCTGAAGCAATGGTCTCCCCATGGTATAGGATATCCAGATCTGCTTGGCCATTTACAGGAATATGGTCTCCTATATCTAGGCTGGCCCCTAGACGGTATAGGTCCTCGGTCAAGGGTTCAATCCTTATGGACTGGGGACTAAAACTACTGCTACTATCATAGACTGACATGGCTACACTTAGCTTATCCTCGTCGGATAGCCTTGTCCCTATTAGTTCAAAATCAAGCTTTCTAGTATCGGAGCTAATGTAGAAGCGAGGACTTGGATCTCCATCTTCATGGCCAGATTCAGATGTACCACCCTCTCCATGACCCCTGGGATTGTCCCCATAGGCATTTAGAAAGTTCAGCCTGGTGGCCGCAGGCTGGTAGCCATCTATTATCTCCATGAAATCAAAGGAATAGGCTGATTCCCCTCCATAGCTTATCCTCACATAGGCCCTATGTCCTAGGGACAAGGGTCCCTGGATCTGAAAGTCGGCAGATACTGAATAAGTACCGTTGAGGTCTTCGTCGATAATCAGGCTTGACCTATCTACCTGGCCAACAATAGTGACTGGGCCTTCAGGCCTTCCCCACTTTATATTTCCAGTGACTAGGTCAAGGCCTATATCGTCAAAAGAAGGGACATCCTGGTCTATGGACAGGATGAAGTCCAGGGACAATTCAGTCAGGTTAGAAGGCAAGAGGTCCACACTTAGGCCATCGACGTAGCTAGGGTATGAATAGTCATATACGTTGACAAAACTATCAAAATTGCTTGGGATTAGCTGGCCCTCCTGGTCCCTTACGTCAATATAGTATGTTTTACCGCTTTCCAATACCCAGTCCCCGTCCATGGACATCCGGCTGACAAAGTATTCATCCCCATTAGGTGAATAGAACTGAAACTTGCCCTCCACCTGGGATGCAACCTTTACAAATTCTCCTCCTTCCTTAACAGATAACTCTGCTTCTAGGATTGGCTCACCTAAGAGGTTTTTCCCATAGAAGTAGATAAAAAAGTCCTTTTGGCCTGGCTTAGGGCTTGTGCCCTCCCAGGCTTCAAATCCGCACCACTCTATTAGGGGGGGATCCTTTGTCTCTGCCCTGGCAATTGACAGACCCCCTAGGTTAGTCGGGAAGATAAGGCTAAGGACTAAAAGCAATGCTATAATTCTTTTAGACATAGTGACACCTCCTCAAATTTAATTATATCCCCTAAATAGGGTGAACATAAGGCCAGGGCCTGATTTGTCAATGACAAAAGATAGGCACAAATCGTGACAAAACCATTGAAAGCCCTAGGGTCAGATGTTATAATGGACAAAAGGAGGGCTATAAGTGAAATTTAGTAAAAAGTTAGATTTTTTAATGAATATTACCAAAACTACAAATAGTGGCTTAGCACGTTATATCTCCTTGGATCCCTCATACATAAGCAGGCTTAGGAATGGAAAAAGACGGGCCCCTGCCAATGCAGAATACATGGAAGAAATAGCCTCCTATTTTACCAAGAAGTTGAGGAAGGGAGACCGGGATGAAGATTTCCTAGTATATGAAAGGGCCCTCTACAATTGGCTGCTAGATGACTCCCACCCAATAGAGAATATCCCTGGGATTTTTGATGGAGAATTTATAGAAAAGCTTGGCCTGACCCTAGACCAAGAAGATAAGAAGGAAAGGGAGTCTAGAAGGGCTTCAGAAGAAATCCAGCTATTTTACGGGATAGGGGGCAAGAGAGAGGCAGTCTCCATCTTCCTATCCAAGATTTTAGAATCTAAAGCCCCCCAGACCCTCTACCTCTTTAGCGATGAGGGAATCGAGTGGTTGAGCGACGACCCAGGTTTTTTCAAGGACTGGTTCAACTACATGGTTGAAATCATTAAAAGGGGCAATAGGATTAGGATAATCCATACAGTCAGCAGGGATTTTGATGAGATGATAACAGCCATACGTGCCTGGATGCCTCTTTACATGACTGGAGCCATAGAATCATACTACTATCCAAAAAAGAGGGATGGGATAGTAAAGAGGACCCTCTTTATTGCCCCAAATACTGCAGCTCTGGTTTCATCTTCCATAGGAAATATGGAAAGCCAGGTTCCTAGTACCCTAGTATTTAACGACAAGGCCATAGAAAGCTATGAGATAGAATACAATAACTATCAAAAGCTTTGCAGGCCCCTAATGAAGCTCTACAATCAAAAAACCCAGTTGGACTACCAAAAGCTGTTGGAAAGGCTGGAAAAATCTAGAGGTGCCACCATATTGGAATCGGGAGGCTTGTCTATCTTGTCTATGCCAGTTGACCTGGGCCAAGACCTAGTAAATAGGGCAAGTGATTCCCTGCCAGTAGGATTTAAAGATGACATAGGAACAAGGATTAGGGAATTTGAAAAGAAGCTGGCAGATGACCAGATAATTGAAATAATAAGGCTACCTGGAGAGGAAGAAATCAAGGGAGATAGGATAAGGCTTGGCCTTGCCCATCTAATGGCTAGGGAAGAGATTTACTACTCTAGGGAGGATTTTATACTACACTTGGAAAATATAATTGGACTTTTAGAAGGATATGAGAATTACCACATAATAATAAGCAAGGATCAGGCTGAGGGAGATTTTTCTATCTTGATCAAGGAAGGCCTGGGGGTTATAGTCAGTAGGCAATCTCCTCCACCAGTTTCTATCAAGATTGACGAATCCAATATAGTTGCCGCCGTTTGGGACTACTTAGATTATGAGTTTCTCCTAGGAGATCTCAGCCAGGAGAGAAAGCACAAGTCCATAGGTTACCTAAGGGCTTTCATAGAAAAAATATCAAGACAAGGGGCCACTGAATAAGCTAGAAGGCTATTTATTCAGGGCCCTTATTTTAATCCTTATTGGTTTCGAGAATATCTACAAAGTCTTGGAAATTATCTAAAAACAGTTGGGTCATTACTGGGTCAAAGTGATGGCCCTTTTCTTCTTCAAATAGTTTTTTTACCTTGTCGTAGGGCCAGGCAGGCTTATAGACCCTTTCACAGGCCAGGGCATCGAATACATCTGCTATGGCAGTTATTCTACCATAGGGGTGGATTTCCTCGCCCTTGAGACCTAGGGGATAACCTCTTCCATTCCATTTTTCGTGGTGCTGGTGGGCTATAATTGAGGATGTCTTGATGATTATCCTATCGGAATTTTTTAGTAGTTTATAGCCGATGGACGTGTGTTCTTTCATGTGTTCAAATTCTTCATCTGTAAGCTTTCCAGGCTTGAGCAGTATGGCATCTGGTATGGCCACCTTTCCAATATCGTGCATAGGTGAGGCCATCTTTATGAGGTCGATTTCATCCTCCCTCATGCCGTAGAGTTTTGCCAGGAGGGCAGATACCTCAGCGACTCTCTTGACGTGATTGCCTGTTTCCTTGGATCTACTCTCTCCAATTTCAGCCATGAGGAAGATGATTTCCTTTTGGGTCTTTTCAATTTCCTCATTGAGTATTGCATTGGTTAGGGATTTTTCAGAGTAGGATGCCACCATCTTCAGATTTCCGAAGTCTTCGTTGGAAAATTCACCAGAGGAAGACATCTTATTTACAGCCTGATAGGCTCCAAATATATTACCCTCATTGTCGAAAAGGGGTAGGGCCAGTAGGGACTTGGTCTTGTATCCGGTTTCCTTGTCTACATCACAGTTAAAATTAGGGTCTTCATAGGGGCTATTAGTGAAGTATTCCTCCTCAGTACTGAGGACATGGCCTACAATACCTGTATCCGCAGGTATTCTGATTTCAGGAATGCCATGGGCCACCTTTGTCCAGAGCTCATTCTTAGCCCTATCGTAGAGCCATAGGGTGCACCTGTCGGCTACAATCAATTCCCTTCCCAGGTCTGCCATCAGCATGAGTAAATTGTCGAGTCTTGACTCATCTGCTATCTTTCCCACATAATCAAATAAAAGCTTAAGTTTTTCATCTGAATTCAACTCTTTCATAGCTAACCCTCCATTTTCAAGACTTTCTAAATCATTAATACCCAAATAGTATAAAAAAATCACATAGTCTTATGACGAACTACTGCCTTACACTATTATTGCACAAAACAATTTGTAGAACAATGGTTTAAATTGTGATAATATGGATATATAATTAACAAGTTCTTGAATGTTTTACTACTTTAAAGGGGTGAAAGTTATGGGCAAAGAGACAACAATTAAAAGGATTGCAATATTGACACTGGTCCTACTACTAGGCGTCAATGGGGCAATACTTGCAGCACATGGGACTAAAGTCCCGATAGTTCCATCCATAAACATAGTGGGGACTGGAGAGCCAGGTTCAAATAATGGGAAATCAAGTGAGGCTACGTTTAATACGCCCTATGGTATAGCCTACTCAAAACAATTAAATGCCTTGATAGTTGCAGATACGGGCAATCATATGATTCGAAGTATTGACCTAAAGACCATGGAGGTAAAGACCATAGCAGGACTGCAAAGAGGAGAGGACAGGTTTGGGCTCCCAGGGGGAGGCTATGTAGATGGAGATGTAAAGAGGGCAATGTTCAACAGGCCAAGGGGGGTAGCAGTAGCAGAAAACGGTGCTATACTAGTTGCAGATACGGGCAATCATGCCATTAGGCAGATTTTCAATGGAAAGGTAAGCACAATTGCAGGGGGCAAACTGCTGGGCTACGAAGATGGCAAGGGAGCAGATGCCAAATTCAATACTCCTTCTGCACTGGCAATAGATGACAAAAACAATATATATGTATCCGATACGCTGAACAATGCCATTAGAAAGATAGACACAGGGGGAAATGTAACAACCTATTTAGGTAAAAAAGAAAACACCACTATATTAAATGAACCAGCAGGCATTTTTTTTACTGCAGACGGCGAATTGCTAGTGGCAGACAGCGGCAATCATCAGATTAAAAAGATTACAGGAAAGAATAAATACCAGCTACTGGCAGGGAACCACTCACTGGAGGACCCTGAAAGTGGCTACTGGATTGGGGAATATCTAGATGGGCCCAAGGAGGCCAGCTATTTTAATTTTCCAAAGGGAGTAGGAATGAAGGAGGGCACTATCCTAGTGGCAGACTCCTATAATCACGTCATTAGAGCCCTTGACGATACAAGGGTCCAGACCCTAGTGGGTGGCGGGATAGCAGGTGAAGAAATAGACGAGGAATATAAGCTCTACCTTGATGGCCCAGCGGGACTATTGTATGTGAAAGATACCCTCTTCATATCCGACAGGTGGAATAATAGGATAGTCCTAATCCCAGATGAGGGAAAAATCTTAGATGCCATAGGGGCCCCCAGAGAAACTGATGGAATAGGTGCCTACCTAGATGGCAGGGCAGTTGAATTTCCAGATGTGCTGCCATTGGAGTCCCAGGGCAATGTCCTTCTACCCTTGAGGGCGCTGGCAGAAGCATGGGGAGCTGAAATTGACTGGGATGGGGAGAACAGGGAAATCAGACTGGAAAAGATGGGCAATGAATACCTATTTACCTTTGAAAAGGAAGACTTTGTCTTGAAGGAATCCAGGGCCCTATCGCCAATAGAGCTAATAGAGAAGAAACTTCCCTTAAAGGTAAAGTGGCTGGATGATGAAAATGCAGTATTTATTCAATCAAAATAAGGAAAATACGAGGCAGGGTGGATTTAATGGATATTAAGATAAAATTTTGGGGGGTGCGGGGCTCAAGGCCCACTCCCAGAAAAGATACCATATTATTTGGAGGCAACACATCCTGTATTCAAATGCAGCTAGGAGGGAGAAATTTCATATTCGATGGTGGAACGGGCCTAGCAGAGCTAGGAAAAGCTATGGTCAAGAGTCAGCTTGGGCAGGGAGAAATATTTTTTTCCCACCTGCACTGGGATCATATACAGGGGATTCCTTTTTTCACCCCCCTCTATGTGAAGGGCAACAGCTTTCGGCTTTATGGGGAGGACAAGGAAGGCATGAAATTTGAAGAAGCAATCAAGAGTCAAATGATGCCACCTTGGTTTCCGGTTACAATGGATACTATGAATGCAGACTACGAATTTATCAGTATAGGTCCTAAAATGGAATTGACATTTGATGAGGATATAAGGGTCAAGACCTTTGCCCTCAACCACCCAAATCAAAGCCTTGCATTTAGAATAGAAAAAGGAAATTCTTCTGTAGTTTACTGCACAGATACAGAGCCAGTAGAAGAAGATAGGAAGGCCAAGTTTTACGATTTTTTAAGAGCTGCAGATGTCTTAATATACGACAGCCATTTCACAGACGAGGAATACTATGGTCTAGTAGATGGAGAGCACAAGAAAAAGTGGGGTCATTCCACCTGGGAAGAGGGAGTGAGAATTAGTCGGGAGGCAGATATAGCCTACTTGCTCCTATTTCACCACAAGGAGGATCGTACAGATGAAGAACTGAAGGAAATCCAGCAGCAATCCCAAGGGAAA